>Ga0194063_10000529_pt1 | contig 27407 bp, 23 predicted proteins | sample SepL3720m_MetaG_FD_155459 | JGI IMG/M metagenome (GOLD analysis project Ga0194063, IMG submission 155459) | Anoxic zone freshwater microbial communities from boreal shield lake in IISD Experimental Lakes Area, Ontario, Canada - Sep2016-L373-20m | ecosystem: Environmental > Aquatic > Freshwater...
TATATATACTATAGGTCTTATACGCTTATTCGCTTATACTTATACGTAAATATATATCATATAAAAGTAAATTTATATATCTTCGCGAGGTACGTTTCTAGTGACAAACGGACAAAAACAAAATAAAAATATATACATATTGGAAAAGATATACGCGACAACAGTGAAAATTAGTAGATAATAAATAAGTAAAGATAAAAAATAATAATATAGAATAGAAGGATAGACTTGACAGTGGTCTCGCATTTACTTTTTTTACTTGCAGTAAATAAAGAAACATACTGAGAATAGGGGACGGCGGTCGGCAAAACCAAAAGCCTTGACATCTGTCTAAAAATCTTGCCGACCGTCCACCTAAGGGGAGCGGAGTCGGCAGAGCGTACACGACAGTCGGGCCCGCGTCCCGAGGGGACGGGGCACAGGTTAAGCGGGACGAGTGTCCCGCATATAAGTAGTCGGGTCGTGGTCGGCTTGCCGACCGTCGACCCTACCTAGACATAGAGCTAGGTTAAGCGACACGAGTGTGTCGCATATAAGTAGTCGACCAGCGGAGCTGGTCTTCCTACTTGTACCATAGCTTCGCTATGATACGACTCTTCCTTGGAATGGTTCCTCTACTATGGGTGACACAGCCGTAGACTGTGCCTCGTATTAACAGCAGCCCGAGTCAAGAGCGTAGCTCTTGTCCCGAGCGAAGCGAGGAACCTAAGACTAAATAATAATATAATTATAATAATAATAATAATATATAGAGAGAAAGCAAGATAGATAGACCCCCCAATATAATATATAAAATAAAAAAGTGTTACTAGCGTGCGGGGAAATGCGATCGTCGCCCTACTGGAAAAAGATAGTTAAATAATTCAGTTGACTTTCTCAACTGTAATCATTATACCTATCACACTAACATGTATATTTTTATCCCTTTTTCTATACACATGGACTTAGAAACAGCAAAATTAAGAATTAAAGACTTAGAAAAAAGTCTTGATAGTGTTAAAGCTAGTAAGGACAATCTAAAGGTCAGAGCAGTTACTGACTTTATTCAGTCAAATGCAGCGATCTCAGAACGAATAGTTCTTGATTTCAGTAAATGTGAATTAAATGATATGATTAGATCACTAGCAGAAGAAACAGAAAAGTGTGATGCTAATCCTACAGACGAAAACAAACAATTAGTAAACAATCTTGAGTGAGCAGTTACATCAATTCAAGATCGTATCACAAGACTGACAACTAAAACTCCTGAAATGTTGATCTATAAACATGCATTAGAAGCCTACCACAATGTTACAAAATTTTTATTTATATAATTCTCCTATCACAATGACAGTTAAAACTACTACTAAAAAAGTAAAAAAGATTTCTCTATTGGATTTCCATGCTAAGTACAAAGCGAAATCACAATGGAAAAAACGATCATGAGATGCGAAAGCAGTCTATGATATGATCGTAGTACTAGGTCTCGACCTATTTGAATGAGAATATTTTCATCCTAAAATGGAGTTACCATCTGCACATTTTGTAACAATCATCCATAATATTGGATGGCTAGTTGCAGATGAAATCACAAAGGAACAAAAAAAATACAATAAAGAAAATCCAACTAATCCTGTAACAACAAAGGTTTTACCAAAGAAGAAGAAGTAACTCATGCATAGAATCGACCTCGAACAAGTTAAACGTGACGGACAGATAGACCTAGCCCAGTTCATATGAGCCAAGACTATCTATAACGCACTACCTGCACAAGCCAGACAAGCCGTCGCTTACCTGACGACCTTTGCCGATCGACAACTGACTGGTACCATTTTACATTCTAAAGAATATGCCAATGTTTTTAAAACTCGACAACAAGTATTATCAGGAACTAAACTACAAGATGATGCAGAGCTACATCACGCCTGAACTGAAGATGTTCGTTTATGACGCAGCGATACAGCAACCACAGGTAGTGTATCAGATTCTGCTATCGAAGTTCCCACAACAATTCAAACAGTGGAAACGACACAAGACGTGAAAGACGGATGACTATCTCCTATTAAACAATCCGACTAACGAGGTCCGTGATCCCATCACATGGGACGGCCAGTCCATCATCAACGATCAAGAGATCGACGACTACACGTTGAAGTCCATGGTAGACGAGATCATGCTACGAGACAAGAGACAAGATGATCTGCCACCTACACTACCACAAACAAAATCTTCAGGAGACGAACTCGAAGATCTTCGTAAGATAATTGCAGACATGCAAAAGAAACTCGACCAGAAGGAAGATAGAAATCTACCACCCAACATCCAAGTGGTAACTGTACCACTAACTAAGCCCGAGGTGAAACCGACTATTTCCGCTGTAGATACAGTCGAGACCAGTACTTCAAGCCAAAAGATAGAATGAGTACAATTCACTCAAGTAGTGAATCCTAGAGTAGCCGAGGCAGCTGTCGCTGCAGTCGAGGCCGACGTGGAAGCGTGAATAAATACTGTAGTAGTGGATGATACGATGCCTTTATCAGCAATCGATGAATGACAACCGACGACATAAACACAATAAAAACACCGACAACGTATCCACTCTCCAAGCCCGAAGAGTACGGACGGGTTTCTCGTGCACTGAAATACGGGTTGGTATACGAAGGTAAAACCAAAGACTCAGACCAAACTTTCTCGTCTTCCCAGGCCGTGATCCGATGGGACCAGGTCGAACAACTGATAAAAGAGAACAGTAATATCGCTCGGCAAGACACAACCATAGAAGTCTATGGTAAAAAGATCACCCATAAATTGCCATTGCGAACCCCACACGCCGACCGTCCAGACGAGGTCTTCCCCGACCAAGATACCACCGATAACAATATAACGACCAAAATCTACGACTATATCGTGCAGCGCGCCAAGCGGAAGATGCTGTCCGATAACGTCCTGGGTGTACGGCAGAGTCTGTTCAGAACACATAATGTAACATTAGTAAATAATGTTCCAATCTTTTTCTCATTAAACAAAGATCTGGTAGACATCGCGAAAGCGAGACAGAATATCTCGGAAGACGACGCGATCAAACAGACAGCGATAATCCTCATGAAAGAATATCTGGATGGATACAACATGCAGATAGATTATAAACTGTCGATCAAATCTAATTTCTCAAAAGAGAATATGGATTTCCCGATCAAGAAAAATTATGATTTCGTTATAGAGTATCTTGACAACCCAATTTTTCCAGTACATATAGAGGATAACTATACAGCGGGACTAAGATATGCCATATTTTCTGATGCGGCGAACGCGAAATGACGCGACGTCGACGCAGAAACGAAACTTAGGCCGCTGTTACAGCGACGACAATACGATGTAATCAAGAGGATGTGAAAACGTACGCTGTTTGCGTGCCCAAGACGTCAGGGTAAGACGATCCTGATGGTCTTCCTGGCCTTACGTGCAGTAATGAAACACAATCCGAAGGCACAATTCAGACCGACATCAGTATTATACATAGGACTGACAGAGAAAGCGCTCATGCCAGTACTCCATTACATAACCAAGATGACTCAAGCGTTCGGTGAAGCGGGAGAGCAAATGTTCAGATACGATTCAAAGTATTGAATACTTTCTTTCAAACAATGAAAACAAGTGCTCGGAACCATAACGTTCATCTCACAGGAGTGACGTAACCCAGGTATCGGGTTCTTTGCTGACGATATTTTCATCGATGAAGCGCATCTCATAGCAAGAGACGTGTATGATGGAATCGAACCGATGATTACACATGAAGGAGCGACACTTGTCGCTGCATCCACGATGTATAAGCATATAAAGAAGTGATGGTTCTATGAAATGCTGACTGAATATGAGAAACAGTCGATGGTTATGCAGGATATTGACGATATCATCATCGATCATCGATTATCTAACACACCGATGACGCATTATGCTGGTCTAAGGTACACAATTGATGACAATGAGTTCCTTCCTGATGTAGAAAAGGTAGCAATCAAGAAACAATACAGCTCAGATCCAGCGAAATATCTAGCAGAACTGTATTCACGTTTCCCAGATGAGGGAAAGATCTTCAAATACGAACCAACCCTGAGGGATTCGACAGTATTGTTGGTCAATAACTACAAATACATAGTACAATGATATGACCCTGCACTATCTCAAGATAAATCACCACTGATTACGACAGGATATAATGAACATATAAACAAGATTGCCATAATGGAAGAGGTTCATTTAAATAAAGTCGACCAATCGAGTTACTGAGTACAGGCAGATCAGATAAAAACGTACAAGAAAGCTGCCGAACAATACATAAATGATCCATCAAATATCTATTTTGTTATGGACTGAACTCAGAAAGCAACCGCAGAAGTCATGGAGTTAAAATGAGTAGTAGTTAATCTTAGAGTTGCTTATCATGCAGGAATCAATATAACAAAAGGTAATGTATGGAACGAAGTTAGAGTGCCAAAAACGCACTTAATCAACATCGCAAAGATACTATTTGATCACGATAAGATATTAATGTCAAATACCATGACACAATTACAGAAAGAGATGGACGCATTCTATGAAATCTATGATGATGCTACAGGAAAGACAACGTATTCATGAGTATGAGCGAACGATGACCATGTAAATGCTCTACTTGTTGCATTGTATTACTATTACGAGACATTATGACTCAAATATACACTAGTTCCTAAGGCATCATTGAGTGATGCGCCAGCTCAGATGGTAACTAAAGAGGATCTGAGAAAATGGAAGAAAGAGAAACAGGATAAAATTATAACTGAGAAAACTTCAGTAGATAATGTCAAGTACTTTCAGAAGTTTATTTACTAATTATATGTATGTCAATTCTAAGTACACTAAAGGACCTGTATAATAGAGCTGTCGATTTGTTTGATGGTGACAATAACGTACAAAATCCAGCAGCACCACAACAACAACCACAAATATCACAACAACAACAGCCATCACAGTTACAACAGACAGCACAACAACCAGCACAACCAAACCAAGAGAACCCTTGGTTGAATTTCTTTAAACCAAAATCACAGGAAGAGAAAGATAAACAAATAGCAGATGAGAAAGCAGCCAAGGATAAGGCTGATGCTGCTAAAGCCGCTGAAGCACAGCGTAAATTAGTTGAATGAATGTCATATAGATGATGAGTTCCTGGTAGTGCCCCTATCATTCCTCAGATTATGTGATGAATAACACAATGATATAGAACAAATGAGGCAATGCCAGAAGACACAAGTGGACGAGGTAAGTTCTGAAACACTATGTGAAGGATAGGTCATTTTGTAGTTGAGGATTTAATTAGACCATGAATCATTGAACCGCAAAAACAACTAAACAAAAACATAGATTTCTATCATCAGAATGAAGCAAATCTTCCTAAAAATTTTCAAGTATATGATAATAAATGATCTGATTGGACTAATCTAGATAATATATGACAACTATATCAACAAAAAAATGCTATAATTAATAATCCTAACTATACTACTGAACAAAAAATGCCAGCAGTTAATGCTATACAAGATGAGATAACCGCACAAGCAATAGAAATGTCACATGGTAACATAAAAAATGTTCCATCACCATCAGCATTAGAGGAAGTATCTAAAAATTACCAAGTACATAAAGCAGATATAGACAAAATGTGGAAAGAAGATATTATGTGACCTACTTCTACAGAAATTAAGGAAGCAAAGACGATACAAACCATTCAACAAGACAACTTCAATAAGATTATTGCTCCAATGACTGACGCAATATTACAATGAAGAACTTATAGATGAGCTAAACTTGAATGAACTGATATATATCCTATTGCAAACAAATTTATTACTGATAGTAATATAGATAATGTACTTTCTAAACCATATGTAGCTAAACAAATGGCAGAAGAGTTATTGGCTAAAGCTAAAACTGATACAGATAAGAAATATTATCAAAAAAAAATAGATGATGCAAATGCTATGATTAAGAATAATGATGAAAAAGTTATTCCTTATGTTAGATATATGATAGTAAATTTATGATTAAAGTGAAACAGTATTAATGAGCTTACTAATACATATCTAAGCGAAACTAAACAGAGTATACAAGATATCATGTGAGAAAAAGATAACTTAAATGCTATTACTTCTTGAATAGCTATGGCACCAGTTATAGCTGTTAAATGAATTAAAGATAGTGTAGCATGATGACCGCAAGAGTCATTAAACAAAGCACTTGATTCATTAAAACTTAATAGATGAGATGTAGCACAGCAAGATATAAATGAAATGAAATTTAAATCAGGTAATGTATGACAAAAACTTTTAGAATGAGTTGGTATAACTTTTTCTAAAGCAGAAAATTTGCTTAATACTATGAAGTGAATGACATATCTTGGTGGACCAGCATGAGTTCTTGGGCGTATGGATATGGAATCACTTGCTAATATTGATTCTCAAATAGCACCACCACAATGATGGGGCGCAAAAACTTGGGAGTGATTTAAGAACTTCACTAGAAGATGAATCCAGATGTGACCTGAACTTGCTGCTCAAATTGTACCATTCTTAGTATGAGCATGAGAGATTGGAACATTAGAGAAAGGTATTGAAGCAACAAGGCTAGCTAAAGGAGCACAGATCGCTGCAGAAACAGCAAGGATTATTAAGAGTGGAAAAAATATTGCTGAAGTAGCACAGACTGCATGATCACCATTAGCTAAACTACTTTGAAAAGCTTTACCTGAATATCTCAAACTTATTGAATGAGGTAAAACTCCTATTGATGCAATCAATATGGTGAGTAAAGGTAACTATGTAACAGAAAAACTTCTTCTTGAACCTGCTAAGTTGTTAGTTAATAACTATCTTATGTCTGGTGCACTACAATGACATAATCCAAAAGCATATACTAGTGCTGATTTTCGAGTAGACACTGTATTCACTGCTATCGATGCAGTAGTAGATGTCAGTAAAGTGTTAAAACATTATGGACCTGACTCAATAAAATATAATCAATTGTTTACTGAATGATTATCTAAGAAACTTTGGGATATCCCAGATAAAAAATGGTTAACATTGTCAGCAAATGATCAAGCGATATTCAATGAGATGACAGATAAGTATATGCAAAAGTATAATAATGCTATGGGTAAATACGACGCTGCTAAACTTAAACAATATGTTCAAGCAAAAATAGATTCTTATAAAAGAATACCAATAGATAAGATTATAGAAAGATCTAAAACTATTGCTGCATGATTATGAGATACATTCGAACTTACTACACAATTCATAAGAGCAAACAATCTTGTACCTAGTTATATTACTGATACAGAGATAGAAAATATACTTAAGCATTGAAAAAGTGAAGCAGATAATATCAGTATGATTAAAAAATTATCTGATAGTGAGTTGGTAGGTTCGGCTAGAGGTAAAAGACAAACTACTAGACAACATATTGCACAAGATCTTATCAGTGATTACATAACAGCAGGCAAGTATTCTAAAGAACCATCTAAGATGTTATGAAATATGATAGAGGATATCGATCATACTTTTTGACAACGTTGAAAAGTAACTGTTGATGGTACAGAATATAGTTATGAGAGAACTTCCCAAAATCTTGAACCTAAAAAATGAGAAACATTTAAATCACTTACTACTAAGCCTATAAAATCTGAAGGTAAATTTCAGACTACAAGATATTTATTGTTTGATGAACTAGCAGGTGAGACTATTCAGATAGATCCGAAGACATGATATAGATATGTTGCTGATGCAGCAGGTAACCCTATATCAGATAAAGATAGAATGCTTACATTTTTCAAAAATTTTGCAGAGCCATGAGAGTATTGGTGAACATTAGTTACCGATAAAGTATGAAAACAAATCGATAATGTAGAAAAAATAATTAAGCATGAAGAACTACCAACAAGTACAGCACCAGTTCTTACTGCTAACTGAATAGATACTACAAAAAATATTCTTACACAGAAAAAGATAGCAGGTATAACTTATACACAATTTACTACGACTCAAGAAACTGGTAAACTTTTTGTGTTCTCTACTCTTAATGATGCGCTTAAGAAATCTAATATAGATAATAATTGATTTGAGTTAACAAAACCATCCTATACATTTTGAGATGAACCATTATGGAAAGCTCTTAAAGATGCAGCAGCAAAAACATTTGGATGATGATATGCACTTAGTCCTGAAATGTTAGCAGAGGTTAAAAGATTTGCTTATGATACTGTAGATAAATTCTATCCCCAATATCCTGAGCTTAAGAATATGATTGATAGTAAATTAAGAAACTTAAGTTATGAGCCAGGTAAATTAAAATGAGTTATTAATAAAACATTATCTGCATTATGATTAGAAAGAAGATGAGGTAATGATGTTGCTGTATTATCTAACCTTGCATGAGATTGAGGTCTATGAGAGTTCATGAAATTTTTCGATAGAGATTGATTCCAAGAACTTAGAGACAATATGGATAAGTTTAAAGATTTTTTTAAGGTAGATTTTCCAGATCAAGATTGGAATAGATATCGTACATTATGGAAATATATTGGTAACGATCATAATGAATCTAGGATTGCTAAATTTTTCCAAACATTCCTTGGTGCTGATGTATACAGAATAGGACAAACAATAGTGAACGTATGAGGTATGCCTAAGATGTTAGTTATGAACTCAATGGCTTGGGTAACTGAGACTATGAGAAAATATAATATTAAACATTTTACTAATTCAGAACTATATGATCTTAGACAAAAATATAATATCTTATATACAGTAGGTGATTACGAACAAAAACTTGCTAAAGATATGATGGATGTTGATGCTACTTGATTAGCACATACTATGAACTTAGTATGAATGAAAGCATCTGAATTATATAAATCATGATTCTATAATGCAGCTGATATATTTTATAGTAAGTCCATCAGGAACCAATCATTATGACAAGCGATTGAAGAGTTCCTTCCTCAGTTCGCAGGACCAGATGCCGCAAAAAACTTAGATAAGTATTTACAAAGCATACCTGAAACTGAAAGACTAAATGTTCTTAAGACATTACAAAGTAGATCAGAAGAAATTCTTAATAAAAGAACTGGGCAGTATACACAGTTCTGGAAAGGTAAGGTTACATTTGATAGTACGCTTCCTGATTTTAAACAAGCATTATATCGAACATACTCACTGATGTGATCACGAGGTATGGGTATGATAAAATCTAGTTTAGAAACTATATGACAAGCGTTTGGTTCTAAACTTATAAGATGAACATTTTGAAAAAGATATCTAGAGAAATTAGAAACATTATGAAAATTAGAAGCAGACAAACGAGCATTAGATTACGTATCTAAGAGTGATGACTTCTGACATCTTATACAAAAGATGAGTGCTGCAATAGGTATGTGATTCAAACAAAATAGATTAGTATCAGATAATGATTGACAAAAAGATTTCATTACAACATTAAGAGAATGATATGAATTAGGAAAAAATTATTCGTTTCCTATTCAAGCATTTGAGTCTAATCCATTTGGTAGAGCAGCATTAGCATTTATATATTGAGTGCTTGGTGATGTAGACAATGATTGAAGAATAAACTTTACAGGTTCAGACTTTAAGAAAGCGTGATTGGATACTGCTAAACAAATCATTAATGATTTCTTTAGAAGAGCATCATTATTCAAAGCAACTATAGGCTGAGTATCTGAAACAGTAAGAGATTGAAAACCACAAGATGTATTATCAAATATATTCTCATCATTCCAAAAAGCTACATGATGATATTTGTATTACTCCACACAAGAAGTAACTAATAATGGATTCGATTTATACACTCCTCTCACTAACAAATCGTATCTTCAAGAGTTGATGCCATACACAGATCCTTTCGTAGCAGAATATAGAAAGATGAGTGGTAATGTAGCTATGCAAAAATTAATAGAAGATCCAAAAAATTATCTTGGTAATCGATTGTTGTATAACTTACCATTAATTAAAGATCGAAAGTTATGACAGTTTCAAGATGAAGCTATAAATAATAAGGTTGTTTGAATTTTATGACAAGATGATTTCTTTCAAAACCATATATTAAAATGAGAGATAGATTGGAATACTATAGGTGATGATTGAAAACAATATGCATATTACCAACTAACCAATATGTGATCTTATTGATCTAAAGCTAATCCACAAGCTTGGTTTGATGATATGAGAAAGAATTTTAATTTTACACCTACTGTTACTCCAGGAGAAACACAACCTATAACAAACCCTGATGGTACAGTTACTTGGCCAGCAAGACAGAACCAAGAAGATTTGTTCGTTGAGCTAATGAAAGATTCTATGCAAGAATGAGATTGGAACCAACGATTAAAATTATTTAATGAATCAGTAAAATGAAATCAGAAGTGAGCAGTACAGATGTTAGCATTCGCTGAAGCTAATACTCCTGGAGCTGGAAAAGAAATGTTAGCTAATATAGTCTCATCAGAATGGTGAACAATGATGTGAGATATAAATGGAGCTTGGGTTAATGGTAAACCAGATCCAACTATAAGCAAACAAGTAGAATCATATCTTTGAGAAAAGTATGGTGATCTAATGTATATCACTGATAAACCAATGTGATGGAAAAACATGTCATTGTTTTATGCTAGAGCAGCACATCCTGAATTACAAAGTAGTTTGTCTGATCCATATGATAAAGCAGGTAGACCATCAAAAGATATTAACTTTGTTTATGAAAAGACTGATACTGGTACAGAGAAACCATATAAGAATTCAGTAATGAATCAAGTATATGCTATGGATCTTATGGCTAAAATAGAAATGGCTAGTTGAAATCCAGATGGATTTAAACTAAGTAATGCTTTTGCAACATTGTGGATGCCTAAAGGTTCAGACAATGCAAGCATTGAATATAACTGACTTATGTTAAAGTGATTAAACAATACATTAAACTATGTAACTACATCACATCTTTCTGAAGAATCTAAAGTAGAAATGAAGAAATGAATATTTGTATGATTATATAATAAGTTATCGGTTATAGCACCTACTATGTCTTCATCAATATACAAAGATGAGTTCATGGAAACTATGCGTTTTTTGCATGGTACTGTTGATGGTACAGTAGAATTAGCAAAAGAACAATGAGCAAAGCAATATTTTAAAGATGAATATTGAACTTCATTTGGTAATTCAAATTATTATAGTGCTAAAGAATACCCTGCATATTCCAACACCTCAACAGCAATGAGGAATCTATCGTATTTATTTTCTCCCTATAGAAATTATGGAACCAGTAAATCTTATTGATCAAAATATTACACTGCCAAAGAGCGAGATTATCTCGTCGCCTATTGAAAGTGAATTGGAACTTGAGTTGCTAGAATCTCCGACTTTAGTAAATGAATTCCAAGAGAACAAGAACCAAGCGGAAGAACACCTAGTCAGAAGTGAGGAAGTGCTAGACCTTTCACAAAGCGTGAGGACCCTGACAAACCAATCGACTTCACAACCGTTACAACTATGAAAAGAAAGCTTAGCAGAAAAGCAATTAAGTACGATAATTCAGGCGTTAGAAAAAGCGGGCTTGGATGATGACTATATAATGTGAGTTATCAAGGAGGGAATAGAAAGCGCCGTGTTTCAAGGCCCAAAGGGGGCGATGCTAAGGGATCGACCAAGTATTATAAAACTAGTAGATAAGTATCTTAAACTTAAAAAATATTACAAGAGCGATACAGTTATCAATGTACTTAACGCGTTCGCTAATCCATGACAACTTTATTAATTAACAACCGCCTATGGTAGATCAAACTGCAACACACATCATGTCCGAACAAACAGCAACAGTATCTGAGAAGATGGATATGTTTCAACAACATCAGTTACCAACTGAGTTCGATTTCTATGCAACGAACTGAGTTAAGACTGGTAAGAACTGACAGATAACTCTTGAAAATAAATTCAGAGCAGATATTATCAAGAGAGTTGCTATCTATGAACAAACCTTTTTTCCTAAACGAGTTCAGGAAATAAAAGATTATACGTTATGTACGATAGATAGAGCACTTGAATTGAAAGCAAAGTGATTGTATTTCCTTACAAATGAAAAACAACCTATCATCAGAACGTATGTTGATAGATTAGTATCAGCAATGTTTGGCGCAAACTTTGCTATTAAAGTTTATCCTGTTGCAAGACAGAATAAAAAGAAAGCTGATACGGTTCAAGCTGCTATTGAATGGTGTTTTTCTTCATCAAAGGCAAAGAAGTCTTTGGTTGATATGTGAACAACAGCTATCAATATCTGACCAGGATTTTCCAGATGTTGATTTATGCCAAGTGAAGAGAAAGTAAAAGAGATTAAAGATCCTACGGTAAAAAATATTCGAGGAATCCAAAATCATTATGCTATCTTTGATCGAGTATCTGAATTCAATTTGTTTGGAGAACCGTTTGTTCCATATGAAGATCAGAGAGATATGATTTATAGAAAAGTTCTACCTATCAATTCTATAATCAAAAAAATTGCAGCATTAAGTTGAGATATTAAAAAAGAACATTTAGAATTTATTGTTAAAAATCCTAAACCATTCTCACTTAAGAACTATGATAAGATAAGATTAATTAAATACTATGAAGATTATGCACTTAATACTTTGAACTTCCAAATAGATAATCTTTTCCAATTAACGCTCGACAATAATCATTCAGAATACTGCGAGCGATGGACGGAAGACAATCTAGTATTATTCCTTAATGGATATATAGTTTATGATTGAGTTAATCCATTAAAAAAAGTTACTCATAAAGTACATCCATTCAAGAAGTGTGGATATACTAGATCACCATGAGTACGAGTTGCTGACTGAGTTTGAACTATGTTAGCAGGTCAGCAAAAACTATATGATGCATTATATAATCTATCATTTGATTTGATCAAGTTCAAAGCTGGTCCTATGTTCTTACTACAACCAGGACAGTTCATTGAATGAAGTGAAAAGATTCTGAACTACGAACCATTCACATTCAAACAAATCAGAGGGCCAGGAAAGATTGAGACATTAGAAATGCCATCAGTAGATCCAGGAGTCATTACATCAATGACTAATATCTTAGACATGGCAAACTTTACAGTGAGTCCATCAAACTATAATCAACTTCAGGGAGTAGCGAGATCAGCGACTGATTCGAATCTAAGATACGAATGATTGAGTGATGCACTTAAACCACTTATTGGTTCTATGAATGAGATGCTTACTGATACAGCAGAAGATTGGATCGAATACATGAAAGAATATATGCCAGAAGAATTTGAAGTACCAGTATTCGGTGATGATGGTTCAGTAAATGAATGGAAGACTATCAAACAAAAAGATCTTGAATGAAAATATATATATGAATTTGAATTTGAATCTATAAAAGATATTAACAAGATTGTCGAGAGATCACAGTTCACTGAAATAGTGAATGCTGTTAAGACATTAGGACAAGATCCTGTCACACAAAGACGACAGGTTAAGAATAGTGACCTTCTTAGAAACTGATTGGATATGTTTAATCAAGATCCTAATATGGTATTATGAGAAGATGAATATTATAAGATGGTCGAAGACGCTAAAAAGAAAGCTATTGATATGGAAGTTCAATTGATGCTTTATACAACTGAAGCTAAGAAATTATTACCTCAAGAACCACAGATGGGATGAGGCCAATGACAATTCCAAAACTCACCACAGTGATGAGGGTATCAACAATGAGGATGAGTATATCCATATACACCTAAACAACCAGCTGAGGCTGGGCCAACATGATGAACTAGTGAAGTAGGCGCTGCTGCTGCTCCATGAGAAGTAGCTCCTCCTATGAACATCGCTGAAGTAATGAAAGCAGCAGCAGAGTAGTTTTTATTTTTATAATTATATTATCATGTGTTGTACTAAATGTCCATTAAAAAGATTCTTCTGTCGACTTTGTAGAAAAATCTTTGGTAAAAAATGTTGCGGTAAATGTAACTGCGATAAATCAACTTGTTGTGGTTGAGTATCACCACAAGCTTAATACTTTTTAATTATTAAAAAACTTCCCCATGACGGAACAATTTATAGATCCGATGGATGCAGTCATTGAAAAACTACAACCTCGTGATACTAGAGCAGACCAACAACCTAATCCTGAAGAATTCAGACAGACACAGGAACCAATTCAACAACAACCTGTGCAGCCTGAACCTCAACAACAACCTCAACAACAACAACCTATTGAGCCAACTAATCAACCTGAACCATTTGATTTGAATAAAGAGATTGATGATCTTCTTGAATTGGTTAAAAAAGAACCAGAACAAAAAAGAGAGATTCAATCTAATGTCAATGAGAAACCAGTTAAAAAAATTGTTAAGGTTCCTAAAATTCTTGAAAGAGATGATAACCAAGAGTTATCAGTTGACGAAAAGGATGAAATCACTAATTATATTTATGACCTAGAAGATCAACTTGCAAACCTAGAGTTTGACAAGAAACGTGAGTCCGTAGAGAAAGGTCAGTTAGAACAGATGCTAGAAAAGGAAAGAGCAAAAAATAATGAAGTCTTCGACAAGCTTAAAGAACTTGAGCGAGAGATGAAAAAAAGTAAGTCCGTGCAACTTCCAGATGAGCTCCAAACGTTAATAGATTATTACAAACTCAATAAGGACAATAATACCTTATATAACAAACGTAATTTAGTTTGAGAAGCCTCAAGGATTATCGAACAGATTACAGAGAAACCAATGGATCCATATCTATTGGATTGGCTTAAATCAGGTTCATATTTTAATGCAGAGAGCGGAGGTTCGTCGATGGACATGCCGAAGGCAGAAGCAAAAAAAGATGACTGATATAATGTCATGCAATTTTAGTTTACAATATAGTTGGATAACTATATTGTAACACAATCTTTTATTACTTTATAGTATTCAACACATGTATGATCCGCATTCACCATGATGTAATCCGTGTGCTCCAGATACAACTCCTTGCGACGTCACCCCTTCGCAAACCCAGTCCTATACATGGCATGGACTTAATGGTGTTGTAAATACTGGTCTCAATGTATGAGATCCAGGTGCGTACACTCAAGTATATAATTTCCCTAATGGAAAATATTACGTAGGTGACGCCTTGAGCATTCTTCAAACTCAGAAGATCCCACTTTTTAAAGCATACATGACGCAATTTCCAACAATTGCTCAATTGCTTTTCAATTATGATGAAATCTTAGATCCTACTAACATGCAGAATGCACCGTTAGCAGCTCTTACTTTCAAATCATTTCCTAACATCGAACTTATCGAACCAGTTGATGGTACTAGATATATCCGAAGTGAGTGGAAATATGAAGAAGAAGAAATTTTCATTATACAAGACGAAGCTCTTCCAACTAATCAAGTTCTTATAGCAAACAAAGATGGTAACCCTATCAACTTGAATGCTCCTGGAACAAACAAATTAGTTGAAGTAAATGATACAATCTTAATCTACAGAAACGATCCAACTGATGGTATCTCTGATATAGATTGTTGTTCAACACAAATTATCAGAACTATTACTGCTATTGATACAGCAGTATTCAATGCTCAAACTTATACAAGATTGACACTTGAAGGTAATGGTAATCCTGGTGAACTTCCATTAGTTACTTACAAAGGAAGAAACGTTGCACCAAACTCAATCAATACATTCTTGAATGATCCTAACCAATGGTATCAAGGAACTTATCCTGGTGATAAGATCTTGAAATTATTCCACTCAAGAAATGATTGTGATCCAATTACAAACACATTCCAACTTCAAGGATACAACATGAAGCAATCTTTCATTCAACATCTAGGGTACAAATTCTCTATGAATAAGAATGAACTCAATAGATCTTACGACACTAAAGATGGTGTAATGGATTATTTGAGACAGAAGATTTGGGGAGCTAACTTGAATATGGTTAGATCTGCAGCTAGAATGTTCTATATGGGAAGAAATAGAAATCCAATCAATCAAGGTAACCTTCCAGGAGAAACTCTCGGATTGATCCCTGCATTGAGAAATGCACATGCATTGAGACCTCAACTAAGACTTATCAGATCTGCAGCTGGTCTATTGACTGACGAAGATAGAGTAAGACTTATCTTGGATGTTATCCTTGCTTGTCAAAACTCAGGTATGGTACCAAGAGGATCTGTAACTACAATGGTTATGGATAATACTGCTATGGCAGCGTTCATGAAACTCAATAACGCTTGGAATAAATTTACAGGATTCATGGTCACTAGAACAGATAATGTTACTAAGGACTTTACAATCCCAGTAATTCAAACTCCAAATGGAAAAACTGAAATCATGACATGTTCAGAGTGGACTAAGATTACAAGAAATGCTGGTTCAATTTTGTTCATCGCTAAACCACTTGTAGGTTTAAGAACAAGACCAAACGCTAGATTAGACTTGCAATCTGGAACAATCTTGAAATCAACTCAAGGATTCAATATCGAAGATGTAACATTACCAGGTCAACACGAATGTAGAAACTACGACGTATGGACTGAAATGGCTTTGATCATCGGAGGTATCGATTCAGGAGCACATGCTATCATCGAAGGATTCAGAATCTAATAGAAACAAAATAGATTGCCTTTTCTAAACTAATCAATACAACGTTATTGATGTTCGGGGAAGACATCGAAGGAAAGCTGAGAAGAAATTCTCAGCTTTTCTGATACCCTTGTTTTTGTATTACACTTGTAAATTTGCTTATAATCAGTATAATTACAGTAGTTTATATTTTAACTATATTTTCTTATGGATTGTATCGCATATCTTTCAAAGCTATTGGCTAACTTTGTATATCTACAATACAAGTTCCATCACATCCATACGGATATGGCACACTCACCTATCTTTATGCCGATGCATTTATTGATGAATGATGTGTATCAATTCTTTGGAGATGATAATATTGATCGGATAAAAGAAAGAGTTAGAATTTTATGAGGCAATACACCTGCTTCTATTTTTGAATTGTCTCAACTTACAGACATTGAAGAATTAAAATCAGTTCCACCAATGATTGGTCTATTAGAAATAGTAGCATCTGATCTTAGAACTATGGAGGATCTATTATCTATGTGAATCAATATGACATGAGATAAATGAGATCTAGTTACACAGAATCAAATGATAAATTATGCTGATGCTGTATGAGCATTCAGATGGAAAATAGAAATGTCTATCCCTAATAAAGAAGAATGAAAACCTTTATCCCCTAATAAAAAGTAATGGCAGAAGCAAAAAAGAGTAGATGGCTACAAAAGGCTATCAATCCTAAGCACAAAGGCTACTGTACGCCTGATACCAAATCTACATGTACGCCAAAGCGTAAAGCTTTAGCGCATACATTAAGAATGATATGAAAAAATAAGGACAAATAATTATCTGGTTTGGGTAGCTCCCAGTAAAAGCTGGTTATATGTTAGTGATATAATCAGCTTCCCATAAATACTTTATACACTAACTATAAATTATGCCTACATGACTAAATTTAATATGCGTAAATTGTTGAAAGGGATTTTATAGAATGAAATGCCATGTCAAATGTGATCATGCCTGTTGTTCTAGAAAATGTATGGCAAGATATAAAACAAAAAAACTATTAAGGATATGTCCATGATGTTGAAATACTTTTTGTGCAGTATCTAGAAAGAAATATTGTACACGTAAATGTTCATCAACAGCAAGAATTACTAAGATTAAAAAGTTATGCGAAATTTGCTGAAAAGAATTCACATATAAAAAATCTAGGGATTGAATAGCAAAATATTGTTCTTATGAATGCGCTATACAACGTCCAAATAATCATAGATTATGAAAGGATAATTTACGTTGGAAATGATATGATCATAGAAGATGAAAATTAAGTAAATTAAAATCACGATGAAAAATTATAAAAAAAAGAGATAACTATACATGTCAAGAATGTTGAAATAAAGAACATTTAATGGCTCATCATATTATACAATATAAAGATAGTGAAGAATTAAGATTTGATGAGGATAATTGAATTACATTATGTAATGTATGTCATGCAAATTATCATCCTCAACAAAAAAATTTACTACTTAATCATCATAAAAAGAAGTAAGATAAGATTTATCCACTAACCCCATCAAAATTAGCTATACCGCTCGCGACGCCTTAAAGTTTGCTTATCCATTGTTATCTCAGCACGGAGCAACCCGTGCCATTTGAGGTAACAATTTTTTCTATTCATTAAATACTGCCATAAATTTCATATACAGTTACAATGGATACATCCGATCATGGCAACATGTAAAAGATAGTTTTGTTATAACTGGAAAAAAACATATGAAACTTATCACAAGGCGACCTGTCGCTACTGTAGATAAATTTTATATAGCACAATGGAATGATGTCGATGGTACAATCAGACCATGTGATTGTGAAGACGATCTTCCAGATGATACATACACGTGCCCATGCGACATACCATGTAACTGACCAGAGTGTCAGCCTATCAAGATGCGCAGAGTATTACCACAGAATGTATTATGTGAAAATGAATATCAAGTAAGTTGATCAGAAATAAAATGAATGTGAGGATTAGACTGAAGAATTATTAAAGTCAATCTTGCAGACGTAACTAATCTTAATTCATTATTTGTATCATACTATCGTGGACCTAAACATGTACAGAACCGAGATGATATAGTTCCAATCCCAGATAGCTTCATGCATATCTTATGATATATAATCGCCGCACACACAGTACCGCTCTACGGTATTATGATGGCACAACAAGATCTTAACTATCGATCTGTTGCTAGAAAAGAATTAGACTTCATGAAGATGGCTGATAATGTATTCCCAGACTCAGTCAGATTTGATCCGTCATATCCAGCTATCGCGAAAGCACAACCGAATCCAGTTGGTATGTGACAATATGTTTTACCTTAGTAATTGTTAATATGTGAGATCGAAAACAAGATAGCTATAATACATTAAATGCTTTTCCTTCTAGCTATCAATCAAACAAACAAGTATGATCTATGTGATGACAAGCTGTTTTTGCAAATAGTAAATGAGCATATTATATTCCTACATGAAAATGATGAGTAAGAATAGTAAATAAAAAAAGTGTAACACCGATGGGTATACAAGAAGCTGTTCCACAATTTACACAACAAACCATACAGAAAGATACAACTAAAGATAATCCTTATCTTAAGGATGATCTTAAGATGAAAAAACTTGTAGATTTAATTAGTAGTGATCCACATACTGTTTCAAAAGAATCTGAAGAAAGTATTGATCGTGATGTTCCATGGGTTGATGCTAATATAAATCCAAAATTAAAAAAATGGTGATTTGGTGAAACAGCAGCTAATGCTAAAAAAGCAGTACAAGCATGATGATGGGATGTAAACTTTAAAACTAATCCAGAGTTATTAATTAAAGCTGGATTTAAAATAGACAAACATTGAATGATTGATGCTTACTGAACAAAGATCCCCGTATCAGTATTCTGAAATATATGACGATGAGTTGTACAAAAGACACAACCAATTATTCAAGAAAAAATATGAAACGTTAAAATCCCTGGATTTATAAGAGATGTATGAAATAAAATAGCATATGACTTATGAACTAAAATGCATACAAATAGAAGAGTTCAAACTGAGAACGATCCTATGATTGCTGTAGATGAAAAAAGAAATGATATACCCGCTTATAAAGTTTGAAAAGATATAGCACAATGAAACTTTGATAACATAGCTACTAGAATGAATGAATTAAGTAATCTGGCTAAAGCTCCATTGGAAAGAAAACCAACTGTTGATCCAGCAAATCCATTTGCTAAAAGTTATTTTTTAAATTTTTAATATATTCCCATGAAAACATTACTACGAATTATCATTTGATTAATGCTGGCCTCTTGGGCTGTTATTATTTTAACTGTAATTAAAACTTATGACTATATATCTACCGTAACAAACACAAATCTTACATTGGTAAGAACAGATTGACTTAAACCTATAGCAGAAGCTATGTGGTATGGTCCTAAATGAAAGTAGTTTTTATTGTTTAATCATAAATAAATAATTCATGTCTGCACAATGACAAGATATCCAGTATTATGATTGAAGGTTCGTCACGAATGAGGGGAATCTTGTTTATCAGAATATTGTAAACTGTAGATTGTATAAACCACCATACTTTAATGATTCTTTTAGAAATCTATTTGCTCAATCTCCTTTTGATAAATGAGATAAGACGCAATTTTTTGTGAATAAAAGAGAATGATTCCAAAAGGTACCATTAGTATGACCACAGAGTGATACATCTGATTGGAATAATCCACATGTTACAGATATGAGAGTTGTTGATTGAAGTAGATACTTCTTTGTACTCAATGATATTAAAACAAAGATGAGAGTATACAAACAAGTACATGTTAATGATTTGTCTACATGTGATAATAGTTGTTTAAATTCTATATCAGAATGAGTTATAGAAAATATGACTTCATATAATTGAAAAACATATTTCCCATATAGAGAATGCCTATATGATAGATTTGTATTAACTACACATGTCAAATGAAAAAAAATATGTTCATGAACTACATGAATTGCTAGAGTAAATAGAGTAGGTAATGAATTTTTTTCTTCATTAGTTAATGAGGATTGATCAGATATAGCTGCAACAGCATGAGATTATATCTATATTCAAGATTGAAAATGAATCACATGATATGTGGTTAAGGTCTGAGGTATCGCAGCAGACTTACCAACAGGAGATATGATTATTGCTCCTAATGCACTTATGATAAATGGAACACGAGTTCCAGGTATCGATATGTCTGCTCCAGATGGTATGCCATTAGATGATGTACAAATAGATAAAATAAATTATGTAGTCTATAAAGATTATTGACTTACATTTCATCGAGTAACATCAGATGGAATCTTCCATTGGAACTATGATAATAGTGATGCAGCTAGTTTTGAATATACATATGCAGGTGATACATATTTTAATACTAATTTTAATGCCACACTTAATCCAAAACAAATCTATTGTATGCTACAATGGTGAGATTCTTTTTCATATCTCGATGGGCGTACATGAGTATTATGAAATGGATGAATGTGATGGGAGAAATTTAATTTTACACCATCATTAAATGTAGTTACTAATTGATTATATACAAGACTTATAGAATATATGTGATACTTAATTCTTATATGACCAGATAATATATGATACTTTACTAGAGACTGGTCAAGTTGAGTAACTAAACTATGAGCGATTACAGATTCAAACTGATATCGATCACCATGAGCAATTAATACTTCTGATGAAAACTTTTTTATCGTGAGAAAATCACACGACTTTTATCAGATGGGAATACAATCATCATATAGTAATTCAATTCCAGTATGGTATTTCACCTATATGAGTAACTTCCTTAATACTGACTTATGAATGTTAGTAAGAGGAATAGATGTAGTTAATCTAGATGTACAAGATAATAAATTTCGAGTGTTTATAAATAATGGATCATGAAATACTAAGTTACTTATCTTCGATAGGTATTATAATCTACGACACAAACGATATATTCAATGATGTGATATGGAAAGAATGTGTGATGGTGTTTTCTTATGACGTTGAGTGTTTGATAATGTGGGTACCACAGATGTTGGTAATCCTATCACGCAGATCGTAACCATGGTATGGTGAGATCAATGACACACTGCTAATAAGAAGATCGAGTTTGTTAAACTTCCTATCGGATTTAATAGTTATATAGAATCTCACTTGACATGATTCTCTTCAACCGTCACAGATGGTTGACGAAAATACGAAACAGTATATTGAGATTTAAATAGAACTGACTATGTAACTAATTTAATGAGAACTAAACTTGGTCCTGATTCAGATAATCAAGCAATATCAGAGATAGCAAACTATCAAGTATGAATAATAAATATTGATAACTGTTTAGGTACTCGTGCATGAATAGAAATCTTTGATACATATAATGAGTTCAACTCATACATCGATTATTGAGCAACAAGTTCTGTATCTTCTGATTGAAATGAAGAAATGGACTTCTGCTTGGCAAAGATGGGTGTAGTTAAAATTCCACTATGACAATGGGGTGAAGTATTTACCTTTGAGATAGTGGCGAGATGAACAAATAAAGTGGAATTCGGTTGATTTTTCATTGGTTATCAATATTCAGATATTGATATAACTAGACTTGAAAATGTAGCAACACTATGAGATTTAACAACTGATAGCGGATATACACCTGAAGTAAATATTAACAATCCAGATCAACTCCTCGGAGTAACACCTTAATCTTTTACTTTTAATACTATTATCATGAATCCAGAAGAAATGAAATGAATGCCTCCTATGCCTATGATGGATAAAGAACCAAAGGCAGAAGACAAAACTACTGAAGAAAGCGAAGTAGGAGAAGAAATCGCTTGAGCACCAATCCAAGAAGTGATTGACGCAGTATTAGATTTACCTGCTAAAGATCTTCAACATCTTTACGAAGCAATTGGTAAAGTTATTAAGACTAAAAAAAAGGAAGTTGCTCCTAAAGAAGAAGCTGCTCCTGAAGAAGCATTCAATGCCCAAGACATGGCAAGATCGTTCATGTAAAATTTTTATATACTTATTAATTAGAAAATGCCAACTAACATTTATAATGTCCCTGCTAAACTATGGAGTTCAATGACTGCTACAGAGCAGGCACTATTCAATCATAGATTCGCTGGAGGAATTCAAGTAGCTGATGTAAGATATCATCCTACTTTTAACAGTCACATTTCATATGACAGTAAACCTAGAACAGCTATTCATAGCAGATCAGGTGTATTGCCTTGGACACAATCAACAGCTTATGCTGCAGGTGATTATGTAAGTTACGAATGACAAGACTATATTTGTGTTACTCCTCATATTGGTTCTGTTGTTCCAGGATTTATGGATTGGACAGTAACTGAAAACTTTTTTAAGATGTCTATAGCTTATGCACCTTATGCAGCATCTATGTTTAACTCAACAATCGTTATACCTCGAGCACCAGGTAAACCTTATGCATTAAAAGATTTAGTAAGTTTCCAACCAACTACACCATATGCAGTTTGGGCACCAACTACACCTTATACTGCTGGAGCCCTAGTACAAGAAAGCGGAATATTATATGTATGTGTAGTAACACATATGTCATGACTTGTATTTGATCAAGCAGAATTAATAAACTTCTTGGTAGACACTAGAGTAAGAGATGGTGTATGTACAACAGCACACACATCTACATGAGTAATTGTTCCTGGTAACTTTGCACCATGTAACTACAGATATCGAGGACCATTCACTTTGTATACTGCAGGTGATTATGTTAAATATAATGGTCAAGCTTATATCTGTGTAACAACAGCTACATCAGGATTGACATTCAGTACTACACAATTCAGAGCATCTGAATATACACCACGAACTGCATTAACAGGTTATCTTGTAGGTGATTTAATTAGTTACAATGGACAAGATTACATAGTAACACTTCCATTCATTTCTACATCTACATTTGATGCTACTAATTTAAGTGCAGAAAATGCTGACTTAACTATCAATGACTTCAAAAATATTAAAACATTCTTTGAATCAGTAGAAATCCAACAACCAATCCCAGGTATTGTTACTGGTCCAGTAGGATTTGAAATCAATCAATCTGTAAGAGTAGCTAAGAAATTCTTTGATAAAACATATGAAGATCTTATCAAACAAACTATCCATACTGTTAAATATCACTCACCAACATTTAATATTTAACCATACTCTATGTCACGATTAGATAATTTTAAGAATTCAGTATTGAATGTCGGTAAAGAAACTATCGCTCCTGAAAAAAAAGCAGTAGAATTAGCTGCAGGAGCGGGTTATTGAGCAGGACAGAATAGTATTCCTTCTATGTACCAAAATGAAATAGAATTCAATAAAAAATATCCCGCACTCAAACCATTACCAATCTGACAACAGGTAAAAAATTATTTTGATCCACATAAAAATCCAGAAAATAATTGGCAAAATGATATGATTGGAACTGCTTGAGCTTTTGTTGTACCAGAAAATCGTGGTACACAATGAATTGTAACTATGTTAGGTGAAGTTGTAGATGCTATGATGCCAGCACTTCAAAAGGCAGGCCCTAAAGCTATGGCTAAATTTTCTAATATATTAAAACAATCAAAAGGTAACCCTGAAGCACTAGCTAAAATCACAGAAAAATATAAAGAATTTTTACCAGCAAATTTTTCTATAAAACCATGAGAATTTTCTAGTGTTAAAAACTATATGAATAGAGATATAAATGGTAATCTTACAAAAGCTAGTAATTTTGAATCTAGACCAGTCGGTGAACTTAAAGGTAAAGCTAAGATAGATACTTGGTTAAATACTAAACCAGCATATGAACGCGGGTATTGAAATAAACCAGCCGACGATCTTATCGATACTGAATGAAACAATCGAGGTAAACCAAATTGGAATGATCCTAGATATAAACGTTCTTCCTCTACCACTCCTGAACAAGATAATGCATACGATGATTTACAACTTGCTGTTAAAGAACAAGCTCAAAGAATGTATTAATTTTAATTTTTATTAAATAATATTTTTACTCATGTTAGATAAGATAAGAGCTATTTGAGAGTACATAAAGAACAATAATGTTTGAAGTGAACTCAAAGATAGATTCACAAATGTATTACAAGGATACAAATCTAAACTCGCTGGTGCTGCGAATGCATGAGCAAATGCTTTGTGATCATATGGATCTCAGACTCTTGCCTCATCTCCATTACATAAGACGGCAGTATCTGCTATTATGAAATATAAAGGACGTCCTGCTTCTGCAGATACACGTGATCTTAAATTAATACAACAAAGAGGTGAAGAAGAAAATAGACCTGATTATACTCAACAAGCTTTAACTAGTTTTTAAATATACCATGGATCCAAAAGTATTATTGCAAAAGTTACAAGAGATAAGAGATCAACTTCCAGAAGATATTAAGAAGTTGGTAGTTATTAGCACTGACGAAAGTATGAGTTCAGATGCAGAAAAACCTCTTGATCCTAAATTGCAAAAGGTAATTGATATCCTTAAAGCTCTTTCTCCTGAAGAAAGAGATATCGTTTTAGATAAATGTGAATGTACCGATGGTAGATAATTATGATAAAATCATGGCAGCAGCCGACGATCCCATATCACAAGCAGCTGTAACGGCTGCACGAAAAAATCCTAAACGAGGTAAGGCAGGTTCTTTATGACAGCAGAATCTTATTGATAATGAGATTATGCGTATAGGTAAAGAAAAATCGCTACTCTTTAGTCAGATAGAAGGATTGTTACATAATAAAACTGACGCAGAGCAGAGATTTATTTCTACTCCTATTTCTGAATACACTGCCAATGATCATAAACTCTGAACAATTAATCCAGATCTTATGGCTCTATCAAAAAAATATGATTCTTTGGTAGCACAGATGGGTCAATCAAATAACGAAATGACTAATCTCTCTAATGCAAAAGAAGAGATGATGAAAGCTGTTAATGACCAAAAAACTGCCGTTAATAAATCAGCTGATTCAGCAAGATCATGAACAGCATTAAGTAAAGCAATCCAGATTGGTGATGCTCAATGAACTGCAGGTATGCAATGAGCAACAGCAGGACAACTTAATAAAGCACAATGAGAAATAGCAAATAAATTTGCACCAACATTTGCTGATATAGAAACACAAAGACAAACAGGACTTGGAACAGCGGCACAATTACAATCGGGTATACCTACAGCATTATCCAGTATTAATGCAGAGAATGCTACAGCCAATTATAATAATGCATTAGCTAGAAAAACAAATACACCTGCTACTTCTACTGCTAGTTCTACCTTTAGTAATAAGTCTACACCATCAACTATATTTACTCCACCTACAGGGTCTGGAGAATATAAAATAAATCCTACCACACAAAAATATGAATGGGTACCTAGTCCAGCAACCAAAGTAAATACAAATCCATGGCGACATTTTGGATTCTAAAAGATTAATTTTTATTCTTAAATAACATTCCCCATGTTACAATTACCAGCAACAAATCTTTGAGCTCGAGGAGCGGAGAAGATAACAGACCTATGAGATGTATCATTCAGAGAATTACAAGAATGATATAAAGCAGGAGACACACGAGTGCTAGCATATGCTCCTGATACTAACTTCAGATTCAGATTCGTTGACATAACACATTTACTTAATATTAAAAAGAAGACATGATTAATTCGTTGACCTTTGGGGGCGAGAAAATAGCATGATGGAGCATAGAAGATATGTGCTCATTCAACACAGACGAATGTTATGTGTTGTCTTTTTGTTGATGTAGATGGGAAATGAGATCGTTTACTGAATTCCTACAAGACCTGACATGATATAATGCATGAACCCAAGGGCAAACATTATCTCATGATCCAGATGGAAATATGTTCCGAACACCTGGGACACCTCAATAAATTTTATCTTAATAATATTTAACTCATGAACATCATTGAATTCTTATTTTGATTCCCAGTATCTGGTTGTAACGTAGTCCCAAGCGAATGTTATATATTAGTATTCTGCTGATGCAGATGGGAATTTGTTCCATATTCACAAATGACTTGAGGTCAAACATTAGATTTTGATTGTAGAACTAGTCTATTAACTATCTCATGATTAGATGGTAACACTGTAGATCTTTCTTGTTGCTGCAATGGTGGTGTATGAGGAATAGTTATTCCATCATATGAACTAGTTATTAATATTTATGATCCTGAAATTCCAGGATATCAGTATTCATCATTCGCTAACGCATTTGTATACCTTGCTACAATAACACCAACTAATCTTAAACCATGGACTGTAAGATTCTCAGGATATCATTCAGAGTCTATAACTATCCCAGAATTTGTAACTATCTCTGGTGACTGACCATCAAGTTCTATACTAGGTAAAACAGTACATTTTGAAAAAGATAGTGTTTTCCCATTCTCTTGAAACAATATAGATAATTGTACAATTTTAGATATGCAATTAACATGATGATCATCTACACCAATATTAAATCCAGCTGAAAGTATAGAACAACAAGTATATACTCCTGATGCTTATGAGTTCTGGTTTGATATGGCACCAGGTTCAGGTGATTTTGATATCACTATTAATGGATTTACTTTTAATTTTCCAT
>Ga0194063_10000530_pt1 | contig 27407 bp, 25 predicted proteins | sample SepL3720m_MetaG_FD_155459 | JGI IMG/M metagenome (GOLD analysis project Ga0194063, IMG submission 155459) | Anoxic zone freshwater microbial communities from boreal shield lake in IISD Experimental Lakes Area, Ontario, Canada - Sep2016-L373-20m | ecosystem: Environmental > Aquatic > Freshwater...
TTCTGCGGATAACCAGGCTGCGTTCCCGCTACCGGCCTGCGAATGCTACCCGGCTACAGCCAAACAAATGGGCCGCCCCTTTTCTCTCAGGGGGCTTCCTGCTTCAGGATGCCTCCTGAGCAGTTACAATTACCATAGGAAAGGCCTTCAATATCCGCATTGTTATCTGACTTCGTGTATAGAAGATTCTAACCCGTCGGCACCGGTAATTCTAATGTTGCCAGGTCATCGTTCGGCCATGCAGCCTGCAATCTTGATAAACGAGGAATTTTCCGATGAAAAAATGATGGACTGGGACCTTCCCAACCGGGTGTTCCACATTAAGTTTGCCATCTCCTGCACCGGTTCCCTTTCTATCGCGCTGTTTGTTGATGATAAGAGCGCACTTTTTCTGTGGCACATGCTCTTGGGAATGGCAGCGTGCCTTCTTTTTGTTGCCTGATATGAGCCACGATACACAGACACCCAGACAGTTCCCGGAAGCGCCAACATTTGTTAAAATGATGGCAAGTCTTATCTTTTTTTCCCGGTGGCTGCAGGCACCGCTCTACCTGGGTCTCATCGTCACCCAGTGCGTCTACGTTTACCAGTTCCTCCATGAGCTCTGGCTGCTCATCATCCAAATCGGGAACATTGATGAGAAGCAGATCATGCTGGCAGTGCTCGGTCTGATAGATGTTGTGATGATCGCCAACTTGCTCATCATGGTGATCATTGGAGGGTATGAAACTTTCGTTTCGCGGCTGCGGATTGGAGGACATCCGGACCAACCGGAGTGGCTCTCGCACGTGAACGCGGGAGTGCTGAAAGTGAAGCTGGCCACTGCCCTGATCGGGATTTCGTCGATCCATCTTCTCAAAACGTTTATCGAGATGGGTTCGGCCAATGTGACAACGGATACGGTATTCTGGCAGGTTGTCATCCATCTGACCTTCGTGCTATCCGCCATTCTGTTGGCTTTCACCGATAAGATCTCGACACAGACAAGCCAGTTCAAAGCGACTTAGAGACGTCCTCAATAGATGGCTGCCGATAAAAAAGAAACATGGCTCAACTGGTTGGCGGTGACGACCGTCATCTTTTCCGCTTGCGCGACGCTCGCCTCGTTCCGGGGGAGCAGTTTTTCCACCCGCGCCATTATGTCGCAGACCAACGCCGCCAACCAATGGGCGTATTTTCAATCGAAAAGCGTCAAACAACACACCTGCGAAATCGCTAAAGATCAGATGGAATTGCAGTTGAATTCTATCTCCGATGCCGGGCTGGCGGAAATTTACCGGAAAAGAATCGGGTATTACAGCAGCGAGATTGGACGCTACGACACCGAGAAAGCCGAGGCATTGGTTGCCGCAAAAGCCTTCGAGAAGGATCGCTCAGACTTTCAGGAACACAGCGCACAATTCGCGATGGGAGTGGTTTATCTTCAAGTGGCGATTGTTTTATCCGCACTGGCAGCATTGATGAAAATGAAACCGGTCTGGGTGCTGGGTGTCGCCTCGGGGACAGTGGGGTTGATCTATTTCTGGATCGGAATCTTTTGGAAGGTTATCCCTTAGAAGCGAGGAGATGCGGATCCGCTCGGCCGGGTTCTGCACCCAAGGCGCGCGCCGGGCGTTCCGGTCGCGGAAGATCACTGCGGGCGTGAACACGGCGATGGATGATGCCCGGTGGCTGGTGCGGGGAATCTTGCTGGGGATGAGGCGTGCGCTCACAAATATCGCTGAACGCCCATGCCGCAAGTCTGGGCCTGTCCAAAGCTGTCCTTGCTAAAATGATCCCGGAGAGCTCAGAATAACCCGCATTCTCCTTTACCTCTTCAGTTTCCCATGTCCCCATGATGTCACATCGTTTCGAATCTCTCTCTCTCCGCGAGAGGAACGGCCCGGTTTTTAATTTATGAATAACAGTCTTTCGGAACGGAGGGGATGGCGATCAGCGCACCTGCCCGTGGTTTATTTCGCATTTGCCCTGTCCGGCTTCAGCGCGCTCGTCTATCAGGTCGCATGGCAACGGGTCCTGGGTCTTTTCAGCGGATCGGACAGCATCTCCAGCTCCATTGTCGTGGGCTCGTTTCTCCTCGGGCTGGGATTGGGCAGCCTGATTGCGGGGTGCATGGCCGACCGCATGGGCCGGCACCGCGCTTTCGTTTGCTTTGCCTGGTGCGAATTGGGCATCGCCGGTTTCGCATTGGCAAGCAAACCGCTTTTCTATGATTTTGTTTTCAGTCGGCTGACCGCAGTCCTCGGGGAGCCCATGGAAATTTTTGGCATTGTCTTTGTGTGTCTTCTTCTGCCAACCGTGCTGATGGGGGTCTCGCTGCCCATCTTGGCCCGGGCGATCGTGAGCGACCTAGACAACGCACCGCGCCGGATCGGGTATCTCTACGGGGTCAACACGCTTGGAGCGGCACTTGGGGCCGGAGTGAGCGGCTGGTGCCTGATCGGGTGGTTCGGCTACGAGACCACGATTCAGATCGCTGCCGGCATCAATCTCCTGGTCGGCCTGGTGGTGCTGCTTCTCGCCCCCGCTTATGCCCGTTCATTGGACTCCGCCCCGGCGGAGGCGCAAGCCGCTCCCTCCTGCAGTGGCGAAGTGAATCCCAAGGAGGGCTCCGGATCTGCCGGCGAGATGTTCTGGCATTGGTGCGTCTTCATGTTTTTCTCGGGATTTTTGGCGATCTCGCTGGAGATTGTCTGGTTCCGCTTGCTGGGGGTTCTGCTCCATGGGTCGCCTTATGGCTTTTCACTTGTTCTGGCGGTATTTCTATTCGGCGACGCGCTGGGCATTATCGCGGCGGCGCGCTGGGCCGGCAGGATCCGTTTTCCTCGTGTGTTCTTCATCCGCGCCCAGTGCGTGGTGGCGCTCTATGCGCTGGTTTCCATCCTGGCTCTTTACTGGATCTACGGATCGGGCACATTCTTCGGATACCTGCGGGCATGGACGGTGATGGAATGCGGGTTGAGCGCCCCGTTTCTGCTGACGATATTGAGCGTCACGCTGTTTCTAGTCTTTCCGCCGGCGATCTGCATAGGTCTCTCGTTTCCGATCGTCCACAAAGCCATCCAAAACGACGCGGAGCTGGTTGCCCGGCGCGTGGGGTTGATCCAGCTTGCCAACATCATCGGCAACACGGCGGGGAGCATTGTCACCGGCCTCATCATTTTTGCTTTTCTGGGCACAACGTCCGCGCTGGTGATCGCGGCGGGAATCGCCGTGCTGCTGCTGGCGTTGCTCATCGTGGAGCAGGTGCGCTATGACCGGGGGCCGTCCTTGTGGGTCAGCCTCGCTCTCGCGGCGGCTCTGGCCGGAGCGGCCTGGACCCTGCCGGGAAGATCCGCATTTTGGGCACGGCTGACTTTTTGCACATGGGCACCGAAGGTCTTTGTCCATGAGGATCACACCGGCCTCGCGCTCCTGGCCCGGATGAGCGATGACTATTATGTTCTCTCGATCAACGGGCGCGAACAGGGATACGTGCCCTTCACCCGCAAGCATGTTTATTGCAGCATCTTTTCTCTGGCTCATCCCGATCCCAAGGATCTGCTGCTCATCGGATTTGGCACGGGTGGTCAAGCCTACACGCTGGGTTTGAACCCCCGCATGGAAAAGGCACGGGTGCTCGAACTTATCAAGCCGGTCTATCGGGTTATGCAGGACTTGGCCGCCGAAACTCCCGGCAACGCCGAAGGAACCGGAGCCGGCGGCGTCAAAGGCATCCTGGGCGATCCCCGTTTCCGCTATGAAACCGGAGACGGAAGGCGTGCGCTCTTCGCCTCGTCCTCCCAATACGATATGATCCAGACGGATGCCGTCGTTCCCACGGAATCCCATTCCGGGCTTCTCTTTTCCATCGAGTTTTTTCAACAAATCCGGGGAAAACTCAAGCCGGGCGGGATCGCCATCGAGTGGGCACCCACAGAGCGGGTGAAGAACGGGTTCCTCCACGTTTTTCCCTATGTCACTCAGATCGGACCGCTCCCTGACTTGGGGCCCGTGCTGATCGGTTCAGAGAAGCCGTTCGACTTTGACAAAAACCAATTCCTCGCACGGCTCAGCGAACCATCGACCGTCGCAAAAATGAAGCGAGCGCGCATTGACCCCGAAGAGATCGCGGCCATGGTCACAGCGGCACCGGTGACGTGCTACACGCCCGGGAACAAGCCCGACACCCGGGATTTCAACACGGATCTTTTTCCCAAAGATGAGTTTTTCCTGAACAATACCGTGCGGTTCCTCACGGAAAGCGCTCGCCCGTAAAGCACCGCCATTCATCGTTCGCTTCCAGGGGTTGTCATTTTACAGGCACCCTGGTTTATGGACAATTCTTAAAGAGATTTGTCAGGTCAAACCTGCCTGGTTCCACGAGAAACCACACGGTCATTTTCCGGCAGGTCATTTTGGAAGGTCATCCCTTGGCGAATTTTCAGCGGGTCGTTTCCCGCACCGGCAAAGCCGGAGGTTATCAGAATTACGGGCGTTTCTTGAAGCCCCAGATCAACCAGCAGGCCAGCGCCACCAGCAGGATCAGCCACCAGAAATAGCGCAGTTCGCGGGCGGCCATTTCCGTAAAGGCAAACGCGCCGGGAAAGATCAGGAACAGCCCGACGCAGACGCCGAGGAATACCGCCGTCTGCAACAGAGCGCGCGCACGCGGGCTCATCATGGCTTGGGAGGCTGCGCGAGCGCGCCAAGCGGCAACAGGAGGTTCGGACCGGAATTGTTCGGATCCGATGGCACGACCAGAGGGGATTTCCCATCCCACTTCTCGACGATTTGCAGCCGGAGAAAGGCCGGATTGAGTTTCAACGCCTCACCCCGCACGCGGATCGCCCGCGCCTCGCCCTCGGCGCGAATCACCGCCGTGTCCGCTTCGACCTTGGTTTGCACCTGAGTGAACCTGGCCCGCTCGGCCTCCTGCTCGGCCACCATTTTGGCTTCGATGGCGGCTTCCAGTTCCTTGGAAAGCTGGATGTCTCGAATGACGATGTCTTCCACGAAAAGAATTTCGCCAATCTTCAGCCGCGCGGCGGCAACGGCACTTTTTTTGACCTGGTCGCGGCGTTTGACGATGAGATCGGCCGTCAGCGCGGCGGTGACTTCCTTGAGCGCCTCCTGCACGCGCGGGGCGATGAGGCTGTCGAACGGATCCCCGGCGTATTGCCGGAAAATCTGCACGACGGACTTCTCGGGAACGCGATAGAGCACGCGCGCTTCCACCGTGAGCTGCTGGAGATCCGATGAAAAGCATTCCGCCTTCAAGGGAACCGTGTGTTGTTGGATCGACACCGGAATAATCTCCGTGATGAGCGGCATGCGGAAACCAAACCCCTCCGGCAGGAACTGATCCGCCGCCTTGCCGAGCGTGATTTTAACGCCGCGTGTGCCGGGTTGGATGATGTAGCTGGATGACGCGCCGACGATGACGAGTGCCAACAGGACGACCGCGCCTGTGATCAATTTGGAAAGCAATGGCGGCATCGGCGCGTTGGCATCGGGGCCGCGCCAGTTGGGATAACGGGATAAGTTGTCGGACATGGGATTATTTGTTGCGGCGTTCGAGGTCGGACAGTGTCATGAGAACGTTGCTGCCACTCCCGATGATGCGCGGGGCAACGCCATCCCAGCGATCCACGATCTGGAGCTCGACAAACGCCGGATTTTCCTTGAGCGCCTCGCCGCGAATGACGATGGATTTGGCCTCGCCCTCGGCCTTGATGAAGGTCGTGTCCGCCTCGATTTGGGCGCGTTGCTGGGTGAACTTGGCCTTCGAGGCATCCTGCTCCTGGACCATCTTTTGTTCAATGGCTTGTTTGAGTTCCCGGGTCAAGGCGATGTCCTCGACAACAATATCCTCAACAATCAACAGATCCCCGATCTTCGCCCGGGTCAGGTCGAGGGCTCGTGACTTAATGAGTTCGCGGTTCTTGACGATTTGCTCCGCGCTCTGCTGCGCGGCGGCTTCCTTGAGCGCCTCCTGAACCCGGGGCGCGATGAGGGTTTCAAATGCGTCGCCGCGATATCCTTGAAACAATTTGACGACCGCGCCTTCCGGGATCCGGTAGAGCACGCGCAAGACCACCGACACTTGCTGCAAGTCCGCAGAATAACACTCGGCTTTCTCCTCGGACGTCTGCTGGCGGATGGAGACGGGATAAATCATGGTGATGAACGGAGGCTTGAATCCGAATCCTTCGGGTTTGAAGGCCGGGGACACCTTGCCGAGGATCACCTCCACGCCCCGATAGCCGGGCTGGATGACATACGTTCCAGAGGACGCCATGATGGCCGCAGAGAAAATCAATATCGCAACCCCAATCGCTCTTGCCATGTTTTGTGGACTCATAATGCTTTTGATCGCTTGGAACCTGACTGCGCTGGCTGGGATGGCAAGGATAAACGACAGAATAACAGGTGTCGGTTTGGCAATGATAGCTGTGAAACAGCCGGTCGCCCGGGATGCTGCTCCTCCTCACACATTCTCTATTCGACACTTGGCTCCAAGGCCTCCAATTTGAACGCAATGTCCCGTCCTTCGCTTACCCGCTTCGCATGGGGTGTTAGTCGGCGTCGGTCTCGTCGTCTTCACCGGCTGGAACCGATTGGATCCGATAGTCGGTCTTCTTGTCGCCGCGAATATCGTCTGAACCGGCGTCGGCATCGTGCGCCGATCAGTCGCCGGGCTCATGGATACGGCACTTCCATCGGCGGATCTCGTCTCGGTGAAAACGGTGCTCGAAGGATACCGCGCCAACAAAGTCGAATTTCATGCGCTCTGGACCCGCCAGTCGGGTACGCGGAAGTTTATTTCTTTCCACGTCTTGGTTCCGGGTAAATGGACGGTTCATCGCGGGCACGAACTGCTGGAAAAAATTGAACGAGACATTGCCGAAGTTCTCCCCGACACCTCGGTATTCACGCACCTCGAGGCCATTGAAGATCCTGCCTCGTGGGAAGACGACCGGCTTGACCGGAACGAGGAGGTGCCCCTTCATTGAAGGAGTTTTTTCATCATGGTATCGAGCCGGCTTCGGCGTGAGCCATCTGCTCCAGCCGGAGGGTCGTGTCTTCCAGGGGTTTGAGGGAGACGTCCTCCCCGGAACGGCTGTCGTAGTAGCCGAACGGGTTGTCGAGATCCCGGATGAGCAGGAGAAGAAAAATCATGAGATACGAGATCACGCCGACGAAGAACAGGGATTCGTAGAACGGCTCGATCTTTGCCAATATGAGTCCCACGCAAAGGAGGATGGTGATGAGATCGGCCAGCAGGTAGCCCGAGGAGATGAAGGAGGTTTCCCGGATGGTGTGAATCCGAGTGATGCTGCGCCGGAGATTGGACTGCTCCTGCTTGAGCCGCGCGACGAGCGTCGCCTGGGCCCATTGTTCCATCGCCGCGAAATGCGGGGTGAGTTCGTTCAGGTGGTCCATCAATTCCGACGAGCGGTGCTTCTTGTGGAACCAGCTCAGGATGTCCCGGCTCAATTGGGAGACGAGGATCAGGCAGGGGCCGACGCGGGCATCAGGTTTTGCGAACCGGATGCCGGACACTTCTTGCGCCAGATTTTCCAGGCAGGCGCCCAGCTCGCCGGGAAGCCGCTCGCTTTCCTTGAAATCCGCCAGCACCCCGCTGAGAAGAAATCCCATGAGGAAAACATTGGCCGCCACGATTCCCGAAAAAAGCGGATTGATCGAGAGGATCTCCCATCCGAGGAAATGGACGAGAAGCTTGCAGCCGACGACGACGGCCACGATCCCGCTCACATGAAGAAGAAGGCGGTGGCGGTTGGTCATTTCTTTTCCTTTCGCGGTTTGTAGAGCAGGAGGCGGAGGCCGTTGAGACAGACGATGACGGTGCTGCCCTCGTGGCCGACGACGCCCATCGTGATCGGGAGGTTGATTCCGAAGGCCGCGATGAGGAGGACGACGATGACGCCCGAGGCGAAGACGAGGTTCTGCCAGAGGACGCGTTTCGCGTGGCGGGCGATCCCGAGGAGGAGCGGAATATTTTCGAGCTTGTCGCCCATGAGGACGACGTCGGCGGTCTCCATGGCGATGTCGGTTCCGGCGGCACCCATGGCCACCCCGATGTCGGCCGTTGCGAGGGCGGGCGCATCGTTGACTCCGTCGCCGATCATCATCACGCGCCCCTGCTTTTTGAGTCTGTGGATCGCCGTGACTTTGTCTTCCGGGAGCAACTCGGCGAGGACTTCATCCACGCCCGCCTCCGCGGCGATCGCATGCGCGACCGCACGCTGGTCGCCGGTGAGCATCACCACTTTTTTGACGCCGAGCCTGTGGAGGCTCGCCGCGATGTCGCGGGCCTCGTGCCGGATCGTGTCGGCCAACGCGAGAACCGCCAGGGCGGATACGGCGTCGCCGACGCGCGCGCCGATCCAGACGCAGGTTTTCCCGTGCTGCGAGAGGGGAGCGGAATGGGCAGCGATCGGATCCATCCCCGCGGCGAGGAGTTCGCGGAAGAGGCGCTCGCTGCCGATGACAAGGCGCGCTCCATTCACGGTGGCCTCGGCGCCCTTGCCGGGCGTAGATTGAAAATCCGTCGCCTCGGGGAGGGAGAGGCTCAGCGCGGCGGCGCTCTTGATGATCGCCGTGGCGAGAGGGTGCTCGGACTTCGATTCGAGCGCGGCGGCGGAAGCCAGAAGATCCGCCAGATTTTCCTGAAGCGAAGCATCCAGCTTGTGGGTGCCCGCAGCGTCCACGATTTCCGTGACCGTCGGACGCCCGACCGTGAGCGTGCCGGTCTTATCGAATGCCACGATGTCAATCTGGGCGGTGCGTTCGAGGTGCGAGCCGCCTTTGATGAGGATCCCGCGGCGGGCCGCGCCGCCGATCGCGGAAAGAACCGTGGCCGGAGTGCTGATGACGAGCGCGCACGGCGAGGCCACGACCATCACCGTCATCGCGCGATAAAATGCTTCCGCAAATGTCTCGCCCCACAGCAGCCACGGGACGATCCACACCAGCGCCGTGAACGCAATCACGCCGGTCGCGTAGTATTGTTCGGCCTGTTCGAGGAACCGCTGGGTTCCGGATTTTTCCGCCTGCGCCTCCTCGACCAGCTTGACCATGCGGGCGAGCGTCGAGTCCTCCGCGCGCTTCGTCACCGCGATCTCGAGCCCGCCGCTCTGGTTGAGAGTGCCCGCAAAAAGCGGGGCTCCGACCGTCTTCGATACCGGCATGGATTCGCCCGTGAGGCTCGATTCGTCCACCGCGCTGCTCCCCTCGGTGATTTTTCCGTCCACCGGAATGTGCTCGCCCGGCCGCACGAGAACGATCTCTCCGACCTGGAGCGACTCGACGCGCACGAGTTCGGTGCCGCCGTTGCGCTTCACCAGCGCCTTGTCCGGACGGAGCTTGAGGAGCGAGTGGATCGCCTTCTGCGTGCGCTGCAGGGCGTAGCTTTGAAGGACGTTGGAAAAGGAAAAGAGGAAGAGAAGGAGCGCCCCCTCGAACGGCTGCCCGACAATCCCCGCCCCGATCGCCGCAAGCACCATGAGCACATCCACATCGAGGACTTTTTCCCGGAGCGAGGCGATCGCTGAGCGCACGCCCTGCTGGCCGCAGAAGATGTAGGCTCCGGCGTAGAGCGCCCAGGTGATTCCCTCGGGAACATGATGCAGGTGATCACAGATCTTCGATGCGATCAGAAAAACAAACCCGACGGCGCACGAAATTTCCTCGTTCAGCTCGCCCGCACGAACCTTTTGCCAGAAGGTCGTGTCCTCATCCGGCTTCGGTGCCTCGTAGTCGCTGACCGACGCGCCGGTCGCCCGGACGCCCTTCATCACCTCCTCCTCGTCGGAGACCGAGTCATCGAACGAGAGGCACAGGATTTTCCCCAGGTAAGTCGCGGTGGCCTTCCGGACGCCGGGGATTTTTTCCACCTTCGATTCCAGGCGGATCGCGCAGGCTTCGCAGGCGGCCCCGTCGAGCCGGAACGTCCGCTTTTGGAGGGCCTGCGCGGGGACATGCGCCTCGGCGATCTGCCGCAGTCCGTCCTCCGAAAGCTTCGCCGGGTCGAATTCTATCTCGAAGGCCGTGCGTCCCGGGAGCGGCTGGACGCCGACAACGCCGACATGCCTGGCGAGGGATTCGGTGGCTTTTTTCAGATCGTCGTCAATGGTCGGTTTCATAAGTTTGTGGGATTCCAAACAAGTCGCACGGAAAAATCCCGGCCGTTGTCACGGATGGAGAACCGGTGTCCGGACATGCCTCCAGCCAGCGAGCGGACGAGCCGGAGTCCGATTCCGAGTCCGCCGGGAGCGCGGGAGGGCGCGTGGTAGTTGTTGGCCAGAAAAAAAACGGTATGCGTCCCGATTGTCCGGGCGCGGAGCCGCACGGCGGACGCCGCATACCGGCAGGCGTTGCCGAGCAGGTTGTGCAGGATCTGCCGCAATAAATCGCTGTCGGAAACCACCCGCAGGCCCGGAGAAACATTCCAATCCAGCGCGATGCCGTCCTGTCCCGCAAGGATTTCGTATGGTTCCCGCAAATCCTCCAGAAGATCGGAAAGGCCGACCGGATCCCGGCGGGCATCGAGGCGGCCGGACTCCGCCTGCGCGGCCAGCAGCGAGCGTTCGACGAACTTCGAGAGCCGGGAGAGCTCATCCTGGAGCTCGTCGGAGAGATCCGGCGGCATCTCCTCGGCTGAGCGCTCGATCCGCATCCGAAGCAGGGTGAGCGGCGTCCGGAGCTCGTGGGCTACGCGCGACGAATACGCCGCCATCTCGTCGTAGGCGTTTCCCATGCGGAAGAGGAGCGCGTTGATCTGGGCGACCAGCTCCGCGAGCTCGGGATCTTTTTCTGGCAGAGGGATTCCGGTCTTGAGTGTTCCTGTGGTCTTCTCCGCGAGCGCGCGGTTGATGCGCCTCACCGGGCGGAGCGAACGCTTGGCGAGCAGAAATCCCACTCCCAGCGAGAGCGCCAGGGCGGGCAGGCCCACCCAGATCCAAACCTGAATCAGCTCCCCGAGGATGTCATTCACCTCCGCGTCGGTGTAGCTCCCGTGCAGCGACCAGTGGGGAAACTTCGGGTGCGTGCGATCCCATTTCTCCAGATGGAGTTCTTGGTTGAGGTGGTGGTGGGCAGTGAAGATGAGAAGCCCAACAAGCACAGCCAGCGCGAGGCCGAACCAGGCGGCCATGCGGAGCCGGAAATTCACGTCGGTTCCTCCCGGAGGGCAAATCCGACTCCCCGGACCGTTTGGATCAGCGGAGGCATTCCGGGGAGATCCACTTTTTTCCGGAGGTAGTTCACATAGACATTGAGCACGTTCGTCCCCGAGTCGAAATGCTGATCCCAGACGCGCTCGACAAGGCTCGTCTTGGTCACCGTGCGCGGCGAGGCCTCGGCCAGCACCTCGAGAAGTGCGAACTCCCGGTTGGTGAGAACGATGTCGCATCCGGCGCGCCTTGCCAGGCGGGTGCGGAAATCGAGCTCCAGATCCGCGACGCGCAGAACGCTGCTCAGATCCGGCCGCCTGCGGCGCAGCACGGCGCGCAGCCTGGCAAGCAGCTCCTCGGTGGAAAACGGCTTGACGAGGTAATCATCCGCCCCGGCATCCAGGCCGGCGACCTTGTCGCCCAACTCGCCGCGTGCCGTGGACAGAATGACAGGGAAAGTTTTTTCCGCCCGGCGGAGCGCGCGGGTGACGGAGACTCCGTCCATGCCAGGCATGGAGATGTCGAGCACGGCGGCATCGTAGGCGTTCTCCTTTCCGAGCCAGAGCGCCTCCTGCCCGTCGCCGGTTTCGTCCACGGCATAGCCGCCCTGCTGAAGCGCGTGCTTCAGGTGGGAGCGCAATTTGCTATCATCCTCGGCGACAAGAATCCGCATGGGCATGCAGCCTATCTGCTGGGGCGGCGGGTTTCCAGCCGCAATCGTCCGCAAGCCCCATGGTTCCTTGGAGGGATGGCCTCCGTGCCATCCCCAATTTTGGATCGGGAGAGTCCGGTGCCAACGGAGCCGCACCCGCCAGTTTTTGCGGCGGGACCATGTTGTGCCCAAACGGGCGGGACGCCCGTTCCCCCTGCGATCCGCAGCTTTCCGATCTGCGCCGGCTTCAATCCCCTGCCTTCTTGTCTTCTCCGGCTTTCGGCGGCGGAGCGTCCATCGAGGAGCCGGGAGCTGCGGCGTTGACACCGACGCCGAATTTGAAAACCGCCTGGCCGCCGTAGTGGCCTGCCTGGGCCACGGAGAGCGCGGCGGCAGCGGCGGCGATCGCGGCAACCGCCCCGGCCGCGCGCGCGGCGCCGGGCTTGCGGACAAGCGCGGCGGAAAGGATCGCCAGCACGGCGGCGAACGATCCGGCATTGCGGGCGCGTTCGCCCCATTCCTCGTGCTCGTCGAGAACCTTCTCCCCGCTGTCGGACAGCTCTCCCACCATCTCGGCGGCCTTCCCGCCGGTCACCGTCGCCACCACGGCGCCCGTTGCTCCGAGAGCCAGCACCAAGGCGGCAAGAACGGGCAGATGCCACTTCCTGACAAATACGGCAACGATCGCAAGCGGCGCACCCAATAGCAGGAGAACGATCGGGAAGTGAACAATCGCCGGATGAAGCGGATCGGGAATCATCGGGGTTAGACCGGTTTAAGTAAAACGCTGTAGCGCCCGTGCCGGGCGTGTTCCGCCAAAGCGTCCGACACGGACGCGGCTACAGCAGTCTTCGGGTTCCATGCGGTCATGTGCGCTATTTGATTTTCTTGAACTCGTCGAGGCCGTTCCGGCAGACCGGGCACTTCTTATCAGGAAGTGCCGTGAGCGTCGCTCCGCAAACCTGGCAGACGTAGTAATCGGCCGGCGGGTTCTTCCCGAGCTGGTCGAGTGCGTTCTGATAAAGGACGGCGTGCTGCTTCTCGACCGCCAGCGCGAACTGGAACGTGCGGATCGCGGACTTCGCGTCGTCGGCTTTCGCAGTGGCGAGGAACTCCGGATACATCGTGTCGCGTTCGTAGGTTTCGCCCTTGATCGCGGCCTTGAGGTTCTCGGCGGTCGTGGCGGGTTTCACCTCGTCGAGCTTGAAGCTTTCGACCGCTCCGCCAAGCTCGATGATGGCCGCCTTGTGGGAGTCGCGGTGGATCGCCTCGGCGGCCGATGCGGCCCGGAAGAGCTTGGCCACCTGCGGCAGCCCCTCGGCATCCGCTTTCTTTGCGAACGCCGCGTAGCGGTTCGAGGCGTTCGATTCGCCCTGGAACGCGGCGTTGAGGTTCTTGATCGTCTGCGGCGATGCGGATGATGCGGCAAACGCGGGGAGAGCCGCCATGGCAAGAATGGAAAAGATGAGTTTTTTCATAGAAAAAAGAGGATGGCACCGGATCATTGGAATTTTCATGCCGAAGGATTAGAGTGTTCTAATTCCGGAGCAATCCCTCTTGGCTCCATCTTGAACCTGGCAAGCGAAGACCGCAAACTCTCAGATCCTTGCTCTCAGAGCGCTGCCGCCATTCCCTGCCGGCTATTTTGCGGTGCCGAGGCGGGCGAGCTGGGCGGCGGCGAGGCGGGCGACGACCGAGGTGGGGAATTCGGTCGGGATCGTCTCGAGAACCGCCCGCGCCTCGTCGCGGCGGAATTCCCGCAGGAGGATTTCCGCCTCGGCGTAGCGGGCGACCGGCGCGGCGTAGCTTGCCGGGTATTTCCCGGCGACCTCGCGGAATGTCGCGGCCGCCTCGGAGGATTTCCCGGAGGAGTCCTGGTTTTGACCGATCCCGAGCAAGGCACCGCCGGCCAGCGGGTGGCGGGGATAATTTTTCAGGAAGCTCTGAAACGCGGCGGTGGACTCGTCGAGTTTGCCGGCGTCACGCTGCGCCGAAGCGAGCAGGAGGAGGGCATCGGCGGCCGGCATCGTGCCGGGATAGTTTTTGATCAGCGACTCGTAGGCGGAGGCGTCCTTGGCCACGGCGAGGGCGGCTTCGGCGGCACGGAGGGAAAGGGTGGAGGACACATACCATGCGAGCGAGCCTCCGCCGAGGATCGCGACGGCGGCCACGGCAAGCAGGATTTTTTTTCTGTTCGCGTGCCAGAAGAGCGCGGCGTCGATCGGATCGTGCTCGAGCACCGGCTCGTCTGTTGGAGCGGGCGCGTCCATCACCCTCCGACCTCCGCACGGGCATCCGCGGCAAGTGGGGTACTGAGGTAGCGTTCGCCGGTCGAGCAGGCGATCGTCACGATAAGCTTGCCCGCATTCTCCGGGCGTTTGGCGAGTTCGATCGCGGCGTGGACATTTGCGCCGGTGCTGATCCCGGCGAGAATCCCTTCCTCTTTCGCCAGCCGGCGTGCCATGGCAAAGGCGTCGTCGTTGCTGACCCGGATGCACTCGGTGATCTGATCCTTGCCGGAGGCGGATTTCAGGTGGAGGTTGTTCGGGACAAACCCGGCACCCGTGCCTTGGATCTTGTGCGGGCCCGGCTTGACCGGCTGTCCGGCCAGTGTCTGCGAGATGACCGGCGAGTCCTCCGGTTCGACGGCGACAGCTTGGAATGATGGCTTGCGGGCCTGGAGCGCCTCCACGCAGCCGGTGATCGTCCCGCCGGTGCCGACGGCCGAAACAAAAATATCCACCTTGCCGCCGGTGTCCTCCCAGATTTCCTCGGCGGTGGTTTTCGCATGGGCGGCCGGGTTCGCCGGGTTGTTGAACTGCTGGGGCATCCAGGCGCCCGGGGTCTCGTTGACGATATCTTCGGCGCGCGCAATCGCCCCCTTCATGCCTTCGGCACCCGGCGTGAGGACGAGCTTGGCACCGAGCATGGCGAGGAGCGTGCGCCGCTCGAGGCTCATGGTTTCCGGCATCGTCAGGATGAGCTTGTAGCCTTTCGCGGCGGCCACAAAGGCGAGAGCGATCCCGGTGTTCCCGCTCGTCGGCTCGACGATGACCGTCTCCGGCTTGAGGAGGCCGCACCGCTCGGCGTCCTCGATCATGGCCGCTCCGATGCGATCCTTCACGCTACCCAGCGGATTGAAAAACTCGCACTTCACGGCGATCGTGGCCGGGAGGCCGGATGTGATCCGGTTGAGTTTGACCAGCGGAGTGCGGCCGACCGTCTCGACGATGTTGTTGTAGATTTTTCCCATGGAAATGTCCGGAGATCCGGAAAAAAGATTCCTACACAATCCGCCCCCGCCCCGCAACTGAGAAAATCCCGACACTGAGAAAATCCAGGCGCATGCCCGAAAGGCGCAACTTCTCGAATCTTCCAAGGGGGCATGGGCGTCTCGCCTGTGAAAGACACTCGCCTGTGCTTGCAGAGTCAGTGCCCAAACGGGCGAGACGCCCGTTCCCCTTGGTCGCCGCGAAGTCCGATTATTTCCAAGATGCGGTATGAGTATTGGGTGCTACCTCTTCCGGCTCGAGATCTTGCTCAGAACTCCGCGATACCATGGCGTACGGGCTGGCGCCGGGGGATCTTCGCGGAGGATCGGGGTTTTGGTGCGCTCCGCCCATGACCAAAGATCCTCCCCGGAGGGATGGGCTTTTCTTTTGCTTGGGGATGTTCTCATGGGCGGTTTTGGTTGATTCGGATGAGGGCGCGGAAGACTCCCTGGATGACGAGTTCCTGCGCGGGGATCAGGTCGGGATAGTTGGGGTTTTCGGCGCGGAGAAGGGGTTTCCCGTGCTGGACGAGGTATCGCTTGAGCGTCGTCTCGCCGTCAATCAGGGCTGCGACAATATCGTGGTGGTGGGGTTCCGAGAGCTCGAGGATGACGATGTCGCGGTCGAGGATGCCCGCACCCGTCATCGAATCCCCGCGAACCTCCAGCGCGAACGTCCGGGAATTTTTTTTGAGCCGGAGGCTGTCCGGATCGACCGTGATGCAGCGGTCCGCCTGCTCGGCGGCATCCGCCGGCAAGCCTGCGGGGATGGCGCCGAGGAGCGGGATATTCCACCATCGCGGCGGGGCGGGCTCGTTGAGCACGGTCGAGCGGGCGCGACCGCCGGCGCGGTTGATATAGCCCTTTTTTTCCAGGGCCATGAGATGCCGGGTGGCGGAGAACGGGCTCGAAAACCCGAACCGCTCCTGGATTTCGCGGACGGTCGGCATCGCGGTTCCATTTCCGCGGCACTCACGGAGAAATTCGAGGACAGCGAGCTGTTTGTCAGTCATGGGCATAGTGTCCATGCGAACACTATTCCGGAGGATTTGTCAAGCGGGAACTATTCTTCAAGGCGGCGTCCGCGTTCGGCCTGCTCCTCGATCCGGTGTTCGGCGGCTTCGACCGACGCCTCCATTTCCCCGATGCCGGCCGGCGAGGTGGATCGGTAGAACAGGTAAACCACTCCGCCGATGAGACACCAGAAGACGACCATGAGGAATCCGGAAATGGAGATCGTCATGGCGATCTCCGCCGGGGTGTTGTAGAGCGACCCCAGCAGATTGATGAACAGCCCTTCGCGCACGCCCGCCCCGCCGACGCTGATCGGGAGCGCGGTGACGGTCGAGACGATCGGCATCACGCAATAGATGCTGAGCAGTCCGAGGCCCGCACCGAACGCTCTCGCCGCGAAGTAGAAACTCGAAAACATGAGCAGATGGGCCGGCAGCGAAAGCAGGAACGCCGTGCCGATCGCGCCGCCGGCTTTGGCATACATGGAAAATGCGGCGGCCGCCTCGGCAATCTTTGCGTGCATCGGCAGCCAGTGCGGCAGTTTCGATGTGAGTTGGAGCCGGTCCACGAGCCATGCCACGGCGATGAATCCGAGCGAGCCGCCCAAGAGGAGTGCCACCGTGAGGACGCCCATGGGAGCGGATCGCCAGAGGTCGCTCCATCGCGCCAGGATGACGACCGCCGAGACAGCAGCCAGCGCGAGCACCCCGACCACGCGGTCGATGAAGACGCTGAGGAGCGCCCCCGCCTTCTTGTCCGGCGCCTCGCGCATGATGAAAAAGATCTTGATCACATCCCCGCCGGTCGAGCCGATCAGGAAGAGGTTGAAAAACATTCCGGCGAGAAGGATCCGGAGCGCGCGCCAATACGAAATCGTGATGTCCTGGACGCGCAGCAGCACGATCCATCGCCGGGTCTGGAGCAGAAGGGCGATTCCCAGGGCCCCGATCCCCGGAAGAAACCACCAGAGCCCGCCCTCGGATTCCGCCTTCCCGATGGCCGCAAGCATCGCCCGGTTCTGCGCGGGATCGCGGAAAATCCACCACAGCAGGCCGGCGGTGATCAGGATCTGGATGGCCGGGAGCAGGAATTTTTTCATTCGGGAAACGATTGTGCCCAGCGCTCGGCCGATGCGCGGAGGTCATCGGCGGTGGTGCGCGGGGACAGCTCAAATACCATCACACAGGATTTTGGAAAGAGCGGAATGAGCGAGGGGAAATCCACCTCGCCGGAGAACGGTGCGCAGTGGTCGCGGAACGGCCAGCGCACGTCGTGGACATGGCAGCCGAGGGCGGGCGGGGCGGACTCCAGCCACTGCCGGTGATCGAGCAGCCCGAGGTTGTGCTTGATCTGGGCATGGCCGAAATCGTGCCAGTAGCCGGCGTTTGCGGAATCCAGCCGCCGGAGGAAGGCCACCAGCTCGCGCTCGGTCGGCACCGCCTCGTAATGCTCGCGGTTCTCGATCCCGATCCGCACGCCCTTCGAGCCCGCGTAGTCCACGACGTCGGTCAGGCACTCGAGGACGCGCTGGAGATAAATCTCGGCGACCTGCTCGCGCCGGCGCACCGCCGCGAGCTTCGCCGCCGCGTATTCCCTGCCGGGCGACTTCCCCGCCTCGACGAGCTCCCGCAGCTTCGCGGTGAGGTCGAGCGAGCGGATCCTCCCGCAGTGGACGACCACAAACGGCGCGCCCAGCCGAGCCGCCCAGTCCACTGTCGCACGCGTCAGCCGCACCGCCCGCACGCGGTCGGACGGACGGTGCGATGTGAACTCGTAGCAATCCGGGTTGTCCGCGCGGACTTCGGGCGGGGAGGGGAGGAAATTGTGGACGCTGCTGATCTGGAAGCGGTGCTTTTTTTTCGCCTCGAGAACCCCTTCGAGAAGCGTGGCGCTCATCCCGTGGCTCAGCTCGATACTGCGGAACCCCATGCCAAGGATCTCCTCGATCATCGCGAGACCGCACGTGTGGCGCGAGGCGTTCCAGCAGGTCGAGAGCGAGACGGATGTTTTCAGGGGTTCAGTTTTCAGGGGTTCAGCTTTTTGGATGGAATGTCTTCGATGTCCCCTTCTTTTCTGAACACAGAATCACTGAAAACCGAACACTTTTCCCCCTGATCCGCGCGTAAGCACAACCAATGGAGGGATGTCGCCCCCGGCATCCACTCTGCCACAGCAAGGGCGCCGAGGGCGACGCCCCTCCCTTTCATATATCGTTTGTCGATCCACACTCCCTGCGTTCCGCGTTCTTACGCGCTGATTTTGGTTTCCCACGCTCATCGCGCCCAGGTGATCAGGCGCAGCTCGTGGTCCTGCGTCAGGTGCGGGTGGGTCGGGATCACCCGCACGTTGAGGCCGTAGCTTCCGCTCTCGCTGGCAGGGATCGTCCCGGAAAAAATGTGGTTGCCATCGTCCACCTGTTTTTCGAGCGGGAGGTCGGCGATCGTGGCCGAGGTGATCGCGTTGTCGCGCACCGGGCCGAAGTAGGCCTGGACGCGGACGTTCTCGGGTTTGACCGCGCCGAGATGGACGCGCGCGGTGACCTTCATCTGCTCGCCGACGTAAAAGATTTCGTGGGCGACCTTGCCCTCGGGGATGTCGTAGCAGATCGCGTAATCCTGGATCTTGATCTGCGGCCACTGGGCGCGGATCGCGGATTTCCATTCGCTGAGGGCGACCGCGCTCGCGCAGTGGTTCGCGCTCAGCGCGGTGAAGGCGGCGGCGGCCGGCTCGTAGAGGCGCTCGTTGTATTCCGAGACCATCCGGTGGGTATTGAAGACCGGCACGACCGTGCGCATGGACTCGCGCATGAGCTGGATCCATGCGAGCGGGAGCACGCCGTCGGGCTTCGCGTAGTAGAGCGGGATGATCTGGTTTTCGAGGACATGGAAGAGGCTCTGGATATCCACCTCGTCCTGCAGGGCCTCGGGGCCTCCGGTGATGTCGGCCCCGATCGCCCACCCGTTCTTGCCGTTCCAGCTTTCCGGCCACCAGCCGTCGAGCACGCTGAAGTTCAGCCCTCCGTTCGGCGGGAGCTTCATCCCGCTCGTGCCGCTCGCCTCGAGCGGGCGCAGCGGGTTGTTGAGCCAGAGATCCACGCCTTGGCAGAGCCGGCGGCCGACATTCGTATCGTAGTCCTCGACAAAAACAATCCGCCCCTCGAACCGCGGGTCGCGCGAGATTTTATAGACTTCCTGGATGAGCTTCTTTCCGCCGTCGTCCGCCGGGTGGGATTTGCCGGCGAAGACGAACTGGATCGGGCGTTCCTGGGAGGTGACGAGTTTTCTGAGGCGCTCGGGGTCGCGGAAGAGGAGGGTGCCGCGCTTGTAGGTGGCGAAGCGCCGGGCGAACCCGATCGTGAGCACCTCGCTGTTGAGGAGGCGGTTCGCGTGGCGGACCTGTTCGGGCGGCTCCCCGTTGCGCGCCCGCTGGCGGTGGATCCGCTCGCGGAGGAACTCGATCGAGCGCTGCTTGAGGAGCTGGTGGAGGTTCCAGAGTTCGGCGTCGGGAATGTCAATGACCCCGCGCCAGTAATCGCTGTTCGAGAGCTGGTCCTCCCAGTCGGCTCCGAGGTATTTGGCGTAAAGATCCTGGAACTCGCCGGCCGCCCAGGTTTTGATATGCACGCCGTTCGTGATGCTCGTGATCGGGACCTCGTTTCCCGGCACGTCCTTCCACACGTCCTTCCAGAGCTTCCGGCTCACCTCGCCGTGAAGCTTGCTCACGCCGTTCGCGAACCGGCTCGTGCGCAGCGCGAAAATCGTCATGTTGAACGTGTTCTCCGCCGCGACCGTCGCCTGCCCGAGGGCAAAAAACTTTTCGAACGCGACCCCGGCCTGGGCGGAGAATTCGCGGAAATATTTTGCCATGAGGTCGTGTGAGAACGCGTCATTTCCGGCGGGCACCGGGGTGTGGGTGGTGAAGATGCTCGACGCGGCGACGACCTGGAGCGCGGCGTTGAAGTCGAGCCCCTCGTTCCGGACGTATTCGCGGATCCGCTCGATCCCGAGAAACGCGGAGTGCCCCTCGTTCATGTGGAAGACCTGCGGGGAGATCCCCATGGCGCGCAGCGCGCGGAAGCCGCCGATCCCGAGCATGATCTCCTGGCGCAGCCGGAACTCGTGGTCGCCGCCGTAGAGCTGCGCGGTGATCGCCTGATCGGCCGGAGAATTTTCCGGCAGCAGCGTGTCGAGCAGGTAGAGGTTGATCCGCCCGACCGCCAGCCGCCAGACCTTGACGAAAACGTCGCGCCCGAGAATCGTCACCGCGACCTTCAGCGGCACGCCATCGAGCTTCACCTCCTGCACCGGCAGATGGTGAAAATTCTGGTTCAGGCTCACCGCCTCCTGCCATCCGTCCCGGTTGATCTGCTGCTTGAAATACCCGTCGCGGTAGAGGAGGCCGACCGCGACAAAGTTGAGGTCGAGATCGGAGGCGGATTTGCAATGGTCGCCGGAGAGGATGCCGAGCCCGCCGGAGTAGTTGGGGAAGGATTCGTGGAACCCGTATTCGGCCGAGAAATAGGCGACGGGATGCTGGAGCGGCGAGGACTCGCAGCGGAGTTTCCCGTAGGTGTCCTTGCGCTCCATGTAGGCGCGGTAGCGCGCGTAAACTGCCTGCAGATCCCTGAGGAAATGCTCGTCGCCCGCGACCTCGGTGAGGCGCGACTGACGGCAGGTCTGCAGCATGCGGAGCGGGCTGTGATTTGTCTCATCCCACAGCGGGATGTCGAGGAACCGGAACAGCCGCCGCGCCGACGGCTCCCATGTCCACCAGAGGTTGTAAACCATCTCGCGCAGCGGCTCGAGCGCGGGGGGAAGCTTCGGGATGACGTTGTAGGTGAGGATCGGTTCCATGGGATTAAAGGGCTCGCCCATATTTTATACCACCGGATCCGCCAACGGGCGAGCTGTTCGTCAGAAACCCGGGATCCAGCGGGACGCGGACCGATTTTCCCGAGCGTGCGACGAGCTCGACGCCATTTTTCACGGCGCGGATGTCGCGGACCTCATCGAAACCTTTCGGGGCCGGCGCGACCGCCATGATCGAGCTGACCTCGAGCGGGCGCGAGGGATCGAGCGTCGCGCACGTCGGGATTCCCGCGCGGCTGAGCGCGTTTGGCCGGACCGATTCCGCGTGGCCGTGATGGAAAAATGCCGTGACATCCTCGAGCCCGATGACTCTGCGGTGGCGGCTGTTCCACGGGGCATAGTGGCGTCCGCCGTTGGACATCCAGAAGATCGTCGAGCGCAGGACGCGCGGGTCTTTGAGGGAAAACCAGATCCAGCCTTCCTCGGCGACGACCGCAGCCGTCCATGCGAACGCCGGCGCGTCGTCGGAGACGAGCATCACCAGATCCTCGAACCCCTCGCGGGAGGGATAGACCGAGAGATCCGCCCGCCCGCCGTCCGAACGCGGAACATTTTTCAGTGAGGAAAACTCCGCGCCGGGCTTGAGGCACGAATACCCGCCCTGCGCCGGATTTTCAAATGCGCCGGGGAAAACCTGCCCGCGCACAAACCGGCTCGTGCTGATGCGCGCGCTTCCCTGGGCGGGGAGGTGGAGCATCGCGTGGTAGCCGAGCGGCATCCGCCCGGACATCCCGGAGATCACGTGGCGCTGATAAATCGCGGGGTGCCCCTCGACCAGAGAAATCCATTTGTCCACCCGCCCGCCGCGCGCCCGGGTCTTTAGAGAAAAGTGCATCGCGGCCGGGTTGTCCGAGGCCTCGAATGTCCACCGCCTGTTGGCCGTCTCTCCATGCACCGGGTGCCGCTCACCGCCGTGCTCCGTCGCGTTCCCCCCGAACGGCAGGCAGAAGAAGTCCCCGCGAAGGAGCCGGAGGATTTCCGGCGTTGAGCGGGCAAGCGGTTCGGCCGACCACGGTGCAGCCGAAAGCGGAGCCACCCACCGGCCGCCGACAAGAAATTTCGCCGGCCAGAGGTGGCCGCCGGCGGTTGTCACTCCGGCTTCCACGCACCGGGTTCTGAGCGCGCGGGTTTCCTGGCCAAGGACGGTGGATTTTTTTATCCCGGAAACTGGTTTTCCTCCGGCCGGACACGCATCGCATTTCTTCATCGCGGATTTTTTCATCATAGGTGTCGTGAACGACAGGGATCCTGTCAAAATTCCCGCCCCGCCGCAACTCCGGGATGATTTTTCAACCCAGCCCGTGCACATCGATCTCGTCCTCGTCCCATCCGAGGACGTGCCCGATCTCATGGAGGAGGGTCGTGCGGATCTCTTCGCGGAAGATTTCCGGGTCATGATCCGAGTAGTCGAGGATGTTTTCCAGCCAGAGCCGGATGCGGACGAGCCCGGCGTCGTCGACGTCGAAGTATCCGAGCGTGTCGGGTTCGATGCCGTCCGCGACATCATCCGGGGAAGGGAGCTTTTCGAGGAGGATCGGGACGCTGCGGATTTCGTCGCCCACCGGAGCAGGAAGCTCGGCGAGGGTTGCGGCGGTAACCTCCTCCGCAGTTTTGAGAATCTGCCGCCAGTTCATGCCGCCAACCTTCCCGGTCGGGCCGCTCATGGCAAACCGATAATCTCCTGCACCCGACAGAAAAACGCGGGGCGCAATGGATTTGCCAACGCCGACGGTTTGCGGAATCTTCGGAGCGCGTGAAGCCATTTCAAGTCATCGGCGTTTGGCGCGCCCTGCTGGCGGCTGCGGCCGTTTCGTTTTTTGTCGGATGCCAGACGCGCGGTTCGGCACAGAAGCGGGAGATCCGGACGACGCTCGAGGCCTGCCGGGTGGCGCTCAACAGCCGTTCGTTCGATCAGATGGAGCCGCTTCTTTCGGATGCGATCCGGGTCGACGGGATGACTGACGAGCTTTCGCGGGCGGGGCTGCGCGGGGGGATGTTCTGGCCGACGGCGCAGATTGATGACATGCAGATCCTGAAGATTTCCGGGGGGGCCGGGGAGTTCGAAGCCCGGGTGGTTTACTATATGCCACGGGGGTTTTTGCTGCTGCGCGTCGGGTTCGACAGCCAGTGGCGGATCCGCACGATGGATGCGGATCCGGTTTGGAAATCGCGCGGGTCGGTGGTGAAAGCCCCCTTCCGCTCGCCGTTCGTCGCCGACAGCGGGCTGATGTTCGTGAGGGGCCTGGTCAACGGGCGCACCGGATATCTCCTGCTCGATACCGGCAGCTCGAACCTCCTCCTCAATTCCAAATATTTTTCTCCGGAGAAGGGCGGCGGGATGCCGGGGATCATGAGCACCGTGCTCGGGCTGCAGAGCCAGTCCCAGCGGGCGTTCGTGCGGGAGCTCAAGTGGGGAAACCTTGTGGCGCGCGACATCCGCGGGCAGCTCCACGGGTTTTCGCAGATGGAAGCACCCGGGATCACCCCGCTGCTCGGCGCGCTCGGCTTCGAGCAGTTCCGAAACTCGGTGCTCGCGTTCGACTGGCCAAACCGAACCGTCGAGGTTTCCCCTCCCGGGAAGACCGCCGGGCACCCTGCGCCGCGCTCAAAGGTTCCCTTTTTCTACTACCTGCACGCGCCGATGATTGACGTCAGGATCGGAGAAAAAAGCTGGCCGATGCTCCTCGACACGGGCTCCCAGGTGAACCTGCTTCCCCGGCTCGACGGGCTCGGCGCGCACTTCCGAAAGCTGGGCGCCGGCACGAAAATCAGCGATGGCGGAAGGGTTGGCGCAGGATCGTCTCCGGTGGGCATCGTGGATGTGGTGACCGTTGGCGGGATCCGTTATCGCGACATGCTCTTCGCGATCTTCGAGGTGCCCTATCTCGGCGGCAACGGAATCCTCGGCAGCCAGGCCCTCCAAAGCGGGCGCGTGGAAATCGATTACCCGGGAAAGATGATTTCGATCTGGTGAATCCTGGACGCCACCCTCACAGACAAACCATTTCGCACGCTGCCCGGCATGGTAGGTTGCGCGGATGTCCGACAAGCTGACCAGAGGGGAAATCGTGCAAGCATGATCGCTGAACGCATCGCCAGTTTGTCGGAAGTCGCGAAGGTCGCTCTTGAAGAACGGGAGATCAGCTATCCTTTGCGTGATTTTCCGGATGGATTTTACGCCGATCCAAAACTCCATCTTCAGACATCCTGACGTGTGGGGAAAGCTGGTGAGCCGATCATTGGTAGGGATGGCTCGCCGAGCCGTCCGACTTCTCTCGACGGACGCCTCGGCGAGCCGCGCTTGGGAGGTGAATGCGCGCTTCGCGCGGATCGGCAAAACGAACACGGCAGCGGAGTGCCGTTGCTACAGGAAGCGCGAGATGAGCGGGAGCGAGCGAGTCAAAGTGCCGTGGCATCAGGCGCTTTGCGTCCACGGCTTCGCTTGCAGGAGGCCGGCGCTTCACGCTATTTTTTGTCCTCGGCCGGCAGATCCACCGGCAGATCAAGGAAGAGCTGCGGAAAATACGCCGCGCGCACTTTATCCGGGAACGCCACATGGAGAGCCCCCTTCGGAGTGGGCGTGGTAAAGAGTCCGTCTGCCAGACCCTCGCGGATGATTTCCGCCGAGATCGTTGCCCCCTTGCCAGCGATTTCCTGCACGCGGGCGCGGGCGATCTCCCCTTCATCGACAAGGGCGCGAACGACGCGCATCAGGGCTTCCCGGTGACGGGTCAGGTGGAGCGCCTCAAATTGGAAGTATCGTTCGACACGGGTGCGCAGGGCGGGGAGTTCCAGGAGCCCGCTCATAAACTCGATCTGGTCGAGCATGACCTCGAGGAAGAACGTGCAAAATGCGGTGAGCCCGAGATGGGAGAGGTTGCCCCGGCCATCGAAGTCGTTGCGCCGGCGCCGGTCGGCCTCATCGAGGAACCGGTAGTAGCGGTCGCGGTGGCGGGCGAGTCCGCGGGAGAGCGTCCAAAGCCCATGGCCGTCGATGCCGTGCCGGATCATGAGCGCGCGGGAGTGGAGGCGGGTGACGCGGCCGTTGCCGTCCCCGAAGGGGTGAATCCAGGCCAGCCTGTGGTGGGCGGACGCGATGGCAACCAACCGGTCGGTCTCCAGGATGGTGCCTCCGCCGTAAAACTCCCGGAAGCGTGCGAGGAAGGCTGGCAGGGCCACAAAATCCGGCGGCGTGTGGTGGCCGACATCCACCATGAAATCGCGGAAGGCCCCCGGGACGATGCGGTAGCGCTTTCCGGCGGTGGTCTTTGCCCAGTGGAGGGAATCCGGAAGATGGCGGTAGAATTCCCGATGCAGCCAGCAGAGGAATTCGGCCGAGCAGACATCCGGCGTCTCCTGCGCGAGCCGGGCGAGCATTTGCTTTTCCGCCGCGATATGGGCGAGCCCCAGGAGCTGGTTGTCCCGCCGGGTCGGGTCTTTGGAAAAGTCCTTGCCCATCGCGCGCTCGATATCACGCGGGGTCGTCTTGTGTCCCTCGATGAGGTTCGAGTAGTAGCAGTTCATCTCCCGGACGATCAGGGCGACCGCTTCCAATACCCGCGGGGCATGCACATGAGCGGCAAGCCGCCCGGAGGCGCGGAGGATCTCGCAAGTGAGCCCGGCAAGACGCGGATCGCCACTCTGGGGCGTCAGGGGCTCCATGGAAGCCGGGTCGCGATAAACCTCTGGAACGCTCATTTAGCGAAGATCTTTGTGAAGATTATATCCCGCCGTTAAATACTTGCAACAAGCATAATAGATTTTAGATGCCCCATAAATTGTGAGAAAAACCGAAATACATTTTCTCCGTATCTTTTTTTGTGCTACAGGCGCCAGCGTCCGAGCCGCGCTGTGCGCCCGATGTAGCCGCCCCAGTTTGACTCGCAGGCTCGCCCATTCGGGCTGTCTTTCGGACAGTCTATCTCCCTGCGGTCGGTTGCTGAGGCGTGCTCGCGGCGCAGCCGCCACTTCTTGCCATTTCCGAGCGCCTAAGCTAACCTTTCACTATGAAAGTCGAGGAACCCGCAGCGGTTTACCCAGCCCGCATCCCGGCATCTCCGGAACTTGCGGCGCGCGCGGCTGAACTCGTCCGACAGTTCGCGGAATGTTTCTGGTTTCGACGGACTGACGCCAGGATCCGCTACACTGACGACGTGGAGTTGGTCATCGAACACCTGCGCGAATATGGCGACAAGCGCGCCTGGAATGCCGCCAAAGAACTCCGGAAATGCCTTTAACCCCTTTCCAGAAGGACGTTCTCGCCGTGCTTGTCGCGAACCGGTCCGAGTCCAGCCATGTGGCGGGAGGACTGGTGCTCAACGCCCCGGATGACTCCGCACGCTTCTCGCACGACTTCGACTTTTTTCACGAGGCGGTCGATGATCTCGTGATTGCGAGCGAGCGAGATGCGGACGACCTCGAAAAAGCGGGCTTCTCTGTCGAGAAGATCGAAAGGGATGCGGAGTGGCACCAGCCGTCATCGTTCCGCAAGGCGCGCGTGACGCGTGCCGGGCAGCGGGTCGAAATCGATTGGGCACACGACTCGGCTTTCCGCTTCTTCCCGATCGTGCCCGATGACGTTCTGGGTTGGAGACTGCACCTTTTCGACATGGCGACGAACAAGGCGCTCGCGCTCTCCGCACGGATGGAGACGCGCGACTACGTGGACATCGTCGAGCTGACGCGCCACTATCCGCTCGAAGCCATCATCTGGGCTGCATGCGGAAAAGATCCGGGGTTCAACCCGCTCTCGCTTTTGAAAATGGTAATCCGCTTCGCGCGGATTGATCCGGCTAAACTCGAGGAGATTCAGGCGCGCAAGCTCGATCCCTTCGCGCTGAAAGAGGAATGGATCGCCGCCACCGACAAGGCGCGTGAGGAAATCACCCTGCTCGCGGACGAGCAGCCCGATATGCCGATCGGCGTGGCCTTCGTGGATGACAAAGCCGAGCCGGGCTGGATCCGGTCAAACCCCGCGCTGAAGATCCATCATCCTTCGCTCCGCGGATGCTGGCCGACGATCCACCCGGCCTGACGCCATCAAGCGCGCTATCGCGAGTCCGCTGTAGCCTCACTTTGACTTGCCACCTCCCGGTGGCTTCGCCCTGCGGGCTGCCTGCGGCAGTCTTCCTCCGGCGCTCCCGCGCCTGCGGTTGCTGAGGCGTGGGCGCGGCGCAGCCGCCACTTCTTGAGCGCGCTTCGCGCGGATCAGCAGTCGAACACGGCAGCGGAGTGCCGCTTCTACAAATTCACCCGAGCAGCCACGCAGTCCGGGTAATCGTCATGATTGGAGCGGAAGGGCCCTCACTTCTCGATGATCTTCATGTCATCGATGTAGAGGGTGCCAGACCCCGGCGCGAGGTTGAAGACGAGGCTTGTCCTCCACCCGAAATGAAGGGTGGCGTCTTTTCCGTCGAGCGCGGCCG
>Ga0194063_10000531_pt1 | contig 27406 bp, 22 predicted proteins | sample SepL3720m_MetaG_FD_155459 | JGI IMG/M metagenome (GOLD analysis project Ga0194063, IMG submission 155459) | Anoxic zone freshwater microbial communities from boreal shield lake in IISD Experimental Lakes Area, Ontario, Canada - Sep2016-L373-20m | ecosystem: Environmental > Aquatic > Freshwater...
CGAACATGCAGGGCTGCGCGAGAAACACCCCGCGGATGGTCTTGCATCCGTCCGGAATCCAGACATGCGCCTTGTTGGATCGCTTTGCGGACGCTTCCCCGCGTTCAATCGACGCGGTCCACTCCTGGGCCAGAGCGGCGGTTCCTGCAGAGACCCACACCGCCACCACAAGCCATCTGATCCATCGATTCATTCGCGCGTCCTCCTTTTAAGAGACCTGTAATGTTTCATGGTTGGGAGCATGTGAAAATCCGGCGCGGAGGTCAAGTATTGTAAACGGCGACAAGCGCGCTGTTGCTGCGATCTTGTCATTCGTGCCCGATTCCGGTACCATTTTCCCCTTGAATTCGCTGTTTGGAGGTTTCCCTATGCCGCTTCCCGTCCTTGCCACATATGACATGATACTGATCGGATCCAGTTGTTCTGCCGTCGCTGCTGCCATCACGGCATCCGACCAGGGTGCCTCGGTTCTTCAGGTAAGTCCTGTTCCCTATCTTGGCGAGGACCTTGGCGCAACTTTGTGGCCCCAACTGAGCGGGAAAACCATCTCGGATCCTGTGGCTCGTCGTTTGGTCAGTCGTGTTTTTGGCCAGAATCAGCAGACAGTTCAAGTGTGGAAAGAGGGTCTGGAACGAGAGGCCCTGAATGCGGGTGTTCACCTTTTATATGACTGTCGTCCCGCCGGTGTGGTCGTTGATGATTCAGGCGCGATTGCCGGGATTTGTCTGGCAAGTCGCCTGGGACTCCAGATTTTTCGGGCCAAAAGTCTGATCGATGCGAGCATGGGTGCAGTCGTCGCCAGACAAGCGGGTTGCACCTTCCGGGGTTTGGGCCCTCAGCGTGTTGAAGTTTCCTGGACCAATGGTTCCCTGGGAAAAGAGTCCTCAGCGGGAAAGACCCTTTGCTGGAAGGATCTCCAAGGAAGTGCGCGGGTTTTGACCCTTCATGAGACGAAACAGCACAGCGTCATAAACTTGGATGAACCCTCTTCGCTTCTGCAAGTTGAGTTACAATTTCGCGATCAGGCCTTTTTTCCCGAACAAACCGTCGGGGCAGATTGCCTGCGATTTCAGTCGCCGCGCCAGATTGTCACCGCCAAGACCTTGGATGCATCCGCCTGTTTGGCAGGACGTGTCGATGGATTCTGCGCCCAGGGTGGCCTGTGGGTGTTGTCTGATGCGGCTGATCTTTCTGACGATGCCGCTGGTCTCTTTCAGTATTTTGACCAGGCCTGCACCCTTGGATCTGGTGTGGCAAGAGCGGCCCTGGAAAATCCAGGGAAGGCGACGGACATTCAGTGTACCGTGAAACCAAGTCCTGGCGCCATGACCTGTACAGGGTTGACTTCCCATCCCCGTGATTCGCGCGGAAAACCATGGAATTCCACAGTCATCCCCGACCTGTGTTCTCTTCCCCGCCTTGGCGCCTGGGACGTCGTTGTTGTCGGTGGCGGGACTGCCGGTCCTGCGGCTGGTATCGCCGCTGCCCGCGAAGGAAAACGGGTCTTGGTATTGGAACGTTTGCCGGTTCTGGGTGGACTGGGTACGGCGGGGCAGATTAGCAAGTACTATTTTGGATTTCGGCAAGGTTTTACCAAGGAATTGGACGAAACGGTGGCGGCCATGGGACCGGCATCGCTGCGTCCAGAGCGCGAGGGAACCTGGCGGGTTGAATGGAAGCAATCAGCCTGGCTGCGACTTCTCAAGAAGGCTGGCGCCGAACTTTGGACTCACACCCTGGTTGCTGGAGTCAGCAAGGATGGCGATCAGATTACGGGTCTGGTCGTTGCCGGACCCAGTGGCATCGGTTGGATACAGGCGACTTGCGTGATTGACTCCAGCGGGGCGGGCGATGTGGCTGCCTTTGCCGGGGCACCGGTCGTCGAGGTTGGCGCCCAGGACGCTGCTGTTCAGGGAACAGGTTTGTCACCGAAGAATCCCGGCTCCGAATACAGCAACAGCGACCATACCTTTTCCGATGATGGCGATCTGGTCGATACCACCGCCTGTTTTGTCGCGGCAAGACGAAAATTCTTTCCTCATTTTGATCTGGGGCAGATCATTGCAACACGTGAGCGCCGACGGATTCAGGGAGAGGTGGTGGTTGAACCGCAGGACATTTTTTCGGATCGTCAGTGGCCGGATGCGATTATTACGGCGGAAAGCAATTTTGATAGTCATGGTTTCACGGTTCATCCCCTTTTAACGATTGAGCCGCCAACGCATAAACCCTATCGCGCCATGGTTCCCCTGCGGGCACTTTTACCCCAAGGAGTGAAAAACCTTTTGGTCACGGGTTTGGCGATCAGCGCTCATCGTGATTCCATGCCGGTATTGCGGATGCAACCCTGTGTGCAAAATCAGGGATATGCGGCCGGTCTTATCGCTGCCGCAGCGTGCGAGTTCGGAGGCGATCCCCGCCGGGTCCCCCTTGAACCGATGCAGAAACGCCTGCAAAAAATCGGTGTTTTGGAACGTCTTCCCACCAAACCCATTTCTATCACTCCCGGCGATATCGATGCGTGTATTGCCAGTGGAGTTCTCGACTATCGGGAAATTGGCATCCTATTGGGTCATCCGGATCGTGCTGCTCCGAAACTGGTTCAGGCCCTGCAATCGGATGCGGATCCCGTTCGGACTCGTCGTTTTGCCCTGATCCTGGCCTTTTTGGGCGATGCACGGTCAGCGCCGTACCTTGCGAAAATGCTCAAGGAAAGTTCTTTGGATCGGGGTTGGAACTACTGCGGCATGGATCAGTTCGGCCCCAGTCGCAGTCCGACGGATTCCCTTCTTCATGCGATTTCCGCCTGTCCGGATCCACAGTTTTTAGAACCTCTCATCGCCTTGACCAAAGACTGGACGACCAATGCACTCTGGTCCAACGGTCTGGAGTTCTCACATGTCCTGGCCCTGTCAAAGGCCTGCGCAGCGATGGCTCAGTTTGATACGCAGCAGCAATTGCTTCCAATCCTGGCGAGAGTTCTGTGGTTTCACGGGACGAATGTCATCGATTCCTGGGATGAACTCTTCGCCAATCAACCCCGAGATACCAATCATAACGAATCCCGAAACCGGGCCCTTCGGGAACTTGTCCTTTTGGCTGGAATTCTTGCCTGTGGCGACATGAAGAATCAGGCAAGGGATCGCCTGATCCGCTACACCGGCGACTGGCGCGGTCCCCTCGCTCGCTATGCGCGTCATGTGTTGGAAAGATGGGGGTGAAGGCGGGGTTATTCTCCGCCCAGTTTGCCTTTTGATTCCCAAAAACTCCGTGGATTCAAAATTCGAGCACCCTTGTACTCTGTGATGACCAGCAAATCCTTATCTCCTGTGACCATGACATCTGCATTCCCAGAGTCAGTTCCAGAACCTGTGCGGGAGCCCCTTCGGGAGGTGTTTCGTGTCTGTCCCCGGTCTTCCTCAGTCCGCCCCCGGAATCCACTGGTCGAGTTTCCACCCGTCGGTGGTTTTAAGGAGTCGAACGCGATGCTGCTTCTCCACGGCAGGTCCGAAGTGAGCGTCCGCCGACTCAGCGGTCTCACTCGTGAAAGTCAATGGCCAGTTACCCCATGCCTGTGCCCATGTATTCAAGTCCTTGGAGTTTATTTTTCCGCTCAGGCCTTTTACCATGGATTGGTAGCCGTTTTCGGTACAGACGCGGGCCAGCGCTTCTTTATCCCCGGCCCACATGGCGCGTGACACCGCGTGCCACGCGGCACCGGCGGATGCGCGGTCAATGGGATAGTAGGAATCAGGACGACGTCCGATCAGGTTGGTAAGCCTTTGGATAACCGGGGAATCAGGTTCCCAGTGGCAAACCCGATGATGACGCCCATCAATTCGAGCCTCGACATAGACCGATGCCCCATCCATGCCCATCTTGTCGTTTTTATAGGGAAGATCGAAGAATTTCCCATCCAGCGCCAACTGACGCACGGTCTCCCATTCCTTCCGGGAGAGCGGAGATTGGCGCGACGCTGCGTCATTGCCATCGAACAGGTTGAGAAAGCCTTCCGTTTTACCCGGAACGAACAGAATGGCGGCACTAACAAATCCCCATGGTTGGTAGACGACGAGCATTCCATCGCTCTCGGCATTCAATTCAAACTTGTGTTCCTTCAACCAGGGCAGAATTATCCTCTGATACGTCGGATCATTCGTGTGACTTACTTGTGACATCACATTGCTCAGGGCAAACACGAGTTGTTGTGATTCCGCATACGTTTGTGGTGCGGCGAGACAGAACATCGTGACAACGACAGAAAAACAGTATTTCATGATGCCCAGCGAAGATCGAGCTTCTTCTCGTGATCCACACAATCCCGCAAGTACAGGTTGATCAGGTTCTGGTATGGAATGCCTGTGCGCTTCGCCATGCCCTTGAAGTACCCAATGATGTCAGTTCCCATCCGGATGGTGACTTGTTTTTTAAGCCGGGAAGCATAGGGGTTCTTGCGGCTTTTCATTTTCGACAGATCGTATTCGGCTTTCATCATTTCTCCCACGGATAATGTTTTTGTTCGTTCTTGGTTGCAGCACGCGCTGAAATGATCCTGATGACATTTCCTTTCTCCCGATGGCAGTGACAGACCATCAGCAAGCGGAGTCTGGCACTCACGCCGAGAACAAGGAAACGATCCTCCCAGAAGGCGTTCTCACGTCCGGCCAATCAATTGACCAACAGTGATCGCCCTGCCTGATCAATGGCCTGCACCTGCCGGGTGCGGTAATCGAAACTTAGACGGACTGTTTGGTTGGCCTCCGTGGTCACAAGTCGCCAAACTGGATTGGCTGGCAACCCACCTCGCCGGTAACACTCAGTCATTGTACCATCGAGGCTGACCGTGAACGGATACTCACCGCTGTGCGGGATCACGACGGCACGTTCGAACGTGCCGTCCCCGCGCGAAAAGAGCCGGCTATAATGACTCATCGCATCGCCGGCAATCCCGCCCAACGCCGTTTGAATCGGACCTACGAGGTAAACCAATTCCGGCGCATCGATTCCGTTGGCGAGAGTCGGATGCACGGGGTGAGACCGGCGGTTGGCAGCGTGGTAATCGGCCAGCCACGCCGGCTCCGGTTCCGACCACAGTGCGGCGATGGCGTCTTCATCACCGAACCCTTGCGGGCACGCCGACGAAGGATGGTTGGCCTGGTAATGCCAAACCTCCGCGCAGGTGGAATCGGTGACCGGGGCTTCACCAAGAAGCCGACGAATTGGGATCTGGAAGTAGCCCGCCGGATCCGAGGCTCGCAGCCACCGATGGGCATACGTCAAAAAATGTTGTCGGACGGTTGCCGGCTGGTGGGCGAACCACGCGATGTCGTCCCACCCCCAGCGCAACGCTTGCGACCGCGCTACACGGTCGTTGCGTGTCTCGGCAGGCATCGACCATCCACCCCAATTGTCGACCTCGAGGAGGAACGGCAAACTGGCCGTCGTCCAGCCGGCGGGCGCGATACCGCCCCGCGACGTTCCGCGATGTTGCAGGATGATTCCCTCGGGATGCGCCAGATCATTGGTTGCCGAGATCGGCCGGGAATGGAAATCAAACAGAAGTCGGCCACCACGGACGATGCCATGAGTGTGGGCATCCAAGAATACCCAACCCCGCCGCGCCGCGACCGCCGCGTAGTCACGCACTTGGCGGATGAGTTGATCCAGTAATGCGTAACCGTCATCGGTCGCGGCGTATAGATGCGGCTGCCCGAGATGAATCGCCTCAAATCCGCCCTCGATATACCGCCGGCACCGATAATAAAACCACCGTCGCGTCTCCGCCTGAGTCAAGTCCGGCACCCGGCACCCTTCCCCAAACTGCCGCCAATGTTCTCCATCCCCGGCCCCAGGTCGCACCATGTCATGATACCGGAACCGGCGCCGTTCCACCGGCTCGCCCAGTGCCGTGAAGACCCACTCCGGAATCCCAATCTCGTCAACCTCGGGATAAACCGCCTCGAAGACCGCCGCCTGACAAATAATGCGCGGATCAACCGCATGCACCCTGGCCGCGAACGCGGCGGCCTTACGGAAATGCTCGTTGTCGTCAGGATCCGGGTTCCAAATCAAGGCCGACCGACCGAGAAAGCGCGCCCCCACCTTCGCGATCACCCGCAGGTCGTCCGTCAACGTATCGGCGACGAATCCGCGCGCGTAGGTCACCGACCGCGCCAAGTAGGCCCTCAGACATGCCTCGGACGGTGGCCCGTTAAATTCGTAAATATCAGTGCTCATTCCTATTCTCCGTTTGGTAACTGTTGCTTTCGCCATAGTCGTCGAACCGATACAGTTCACTCCTTCGCGCCGATGCCATAGAGCATGTAGCAACCGCGAATGTAGATGCGGTCGCCACTGATGGTGAACGGGTTGGAGTAACTGAACCAGTTCTCGGTGTGCGCCGTCCTATGCATCGCGGCAAAAGCGCCTTCCAGTTTCGGACCATACAGCGCGTTCCCGGCGAGTTTCTTCCCGTCCAGTGTGAACACCTGGGGGGGGGGACTTCCCCTGCCTGGACCATCGTTGCGAATGCGACGAGAGCCAAAACGAGTTTGAAACTGGTTTTTGGACTGAGCATGGGAATCCTTTTTAACTGCGCTTCAAGTTTATAACAAGTGGATCAAGGAACAGACTTTCCAAGAAGGTGCAAAGTTAGAAATTGTCTGTCCCAACTTTTCTTCACTTCGCAAGTTTCAACGCTTCGCCATCCACCGTGATCGTCTGCCCGCCCATCGTGATCGTGTTGCCGTCAGTCTTGGGCTCTGCCGCTTTGCCTTTGCCCAGGGACAAGATCGAGACTTTCTTGCCACCGGCTGTCACTTCAAAGTCGCCCTTCCCGGCCGCAGTGCCGGTGGCGATAATCAATGCGCTCGCGCCGCTGGCACCCGAGAAATCGACCGCGAACAGGTCTCCTTCCGCGGTCTGTAAAACCGTCGAGCCATTCCTGGCCGGTTTGAATTCGCCCTTGAATCCGCCCTTCAGGTTCCCCCACTTGCTCACCTTGCCACCCTGATTGATACTCAGCGTGCTCTCCGCAGCGGCAGACATATTCCCTTTGGCAGTCTTCGACAATATCGAGATGACCACATCGCTCTCATCATCCCACTTATCGCGCCATAGATAGAAGCCAAACTTGGAATCATGCACCGCATTTGGAATGATCCCCGCCGGATTCTTTGGCTTCAACCCGACCGGCCAGTTCACAAACGACAGCACCGAATGATGCGGATACGGCGACGGCGTGTCATAGGGCGTACCGTTCTTCGCGTCCGCGTCCATAAAGCCGCCCTTTTCGTAATACCAGAGTATCGCGGCCTTCACATCATCATTGGCCGCTACGCCGAATCCCGTCGAAAAATATCCGCCACCCGAAAGTCCGGATCGCGCCCAGATGTTATGCGGGTACCCCCCGCGCTGCGGCTGGTACGAAGCCTTGCCATTCAGCGAAATCGTCTGCAAAAACCACCGGTTCGCCATCCACTGCGCGTTCGGCGCGGGCGTGATGAAGTCCTTGCCGAAACCCGTCCTCCACGCCTGCAATGCCTGAAGAAACACAATGTGAGAGGACATCGAACCCGTGCCGTCGCCTTCGGCAAAAAAACCACCATCACCAAAGCCCCGTGTCATGTTGGCCACCATACACTTTTGCGAGACCTCCCACAGCGGTTTGAATTTCTCCATATCCGCCCCGGGATCCTGCCACAGCGCCATGAGCGCCATCGCAGACCCGCCCACTTCCATCCCCCAGTGATTCGAGCCCGGATGCTGACGCTTGCCTGCGATGCAGTTCTCAATGAAATTATTGAAGTTCGCCTTGTTTCCGCGATCACCGGGGAAATCGCTCAGTTCCCTGGCCGCTTGTTCGCGAAACGTCGCATCCCAACCGTCATAACAGAGGTCGTAGCCAAGGGCATACCAACCCATGGTTGGGCCTGACCGCAGCGCTCCGCCAGGGGTGCGCCACGAGTACCGGTCATCCCGATCGCGCACTCCTTTCCAAGCCGTCTCAAACGCCTGCCGCCCCAGATCGGCATACTTCTTCTCGCCCGTGAGTTGATACAATAGCCCGTAGCCGGCCGCGTGCGAAAAGCTGTATGTGCCCAGGGGCATCCCCCCGCCCTCCGACTTGCCCACATTCTTGTTCGAATTCTTTACGCCGTTGTCCGCTTTGGCTTCGTTAAGTTCAACCGTCGTATTGCCCTGGTAGGCGTGGCCAGACTTGTTGGCGACCTTTGGAAACGTATCCCCGTTCTTGCCGTCCAGCGTCTCGCGCAGGCGCTTCAAAATCGCCTGCCCCTCCGGCGTCTTGGCCTTCTCACGCAGTTTCGCCACATCCGCCTTGCGAAATAGCAGACGCGGATGCTCACCCGCTGCCGACGGTTGAATCCCCGCCACCGGGGCCGGCCAATCCTGTTCCGCCCCCGCAGTACTGATCCAGTATGAAGCCGCGGCGGCGAACGCCGCCACCAATAGAGTTCCACTTTTCATGGTTTTCTTCCTTTCATTGTCCTCAGTTTTCCCCACCAATGCAGTAGAGTGTGTGTTGGGTACGCAGGTACAACCGGCCACCCCATGCCGACGGGGTGGCGGTGAACAGGCGTTGATATTGCAAGCAGACGAAACCATCGTCAAGCATCTTGCCCACCTTGTCCAGATCAAGACGTGCAAGCATGAAGTCCCGCAAATACGGGCTGCCAACCAATCCGGTGCCAACAATCTTGCCCGTGGCCAGATCCGTTACGGCGGAACTTCCATCGGCGATGGACGTTACGAGGTAGTTGCCGGCAATGATGGGGTTGGGGCCTTCGGCGCCACCACGAACCACATCCACCTTGTCCACGACAAGGCCGGTGGCCGGATCGCAACGCTTGCCACTATTGGCGATGAGTTGGTTGTTGTGCCACAGAACCTTCAGACATCCGCCGGTTAGGCGTTTGTCCAAGGGAATCTCCTTGTTCGGCAGAAACGACCAGAGGTTTTTAATCTCCACCTTGCCGTCTGCGGCAGGAAGGAACCGCATCGCCCGTTCGAGGCACCACGGATTATTGTCGCCTCCGCGATCTCCCACGAGTACAGCGTCCGTATCGAAAACGGTCGGCAGTGGGATGCCTGACTTGACACCGGTATCGGCCACAACCGCGCCATCGCCGGCTCGTAGGATGGGGCCGATGTTTGTGACGAACAGATCGAGGTCCTTGGTGCGATGGCGAATGAAATACGAAAGCAAATGGGAACTGCCCGGGCCGCCATCGGGAAGTTTCTGTTCCCACAGCATCTGCCCGGTCGCTTTGTCCAGCGCCCGCATGCAGATGGCGGTGCTATTTCCCTTTCCACCAGTTCCATCGCCCGCATGCATCACATACACCCGATCCTCGGTAACAACCGGCGAGGCGCAGTCACGGTCACTGACCATCCGTCCGCCCCGCGGCATCAACACGCTCCAGCGCACGGCACCGTCCGTTGGCGAAAGACTGGCCACCACGCCTGTTCCAAAGGAGACATACAACCACGTACCATCGCCGGCCGGAGTGCTGAATCCCAGTCCGAGCCAACCTATCCAGACTTCGTTCGCGAACCCATACTGTGCCAATGCCTCCAACCGCCTGGTGAAATCGTCTTTGGCCGCCTTCTGTTCCTGAGTTCCTTTGCCATTGCCAATAGTGATCGAAAATGGCGAGGAGATCCCATCGTAGTCGTGGCCACCGTGCCAACCCTTCGTGAGAATGAGTTCTTTCAACGCATCGCGGCGTTGGCGCATTTTCTCGACCTCGGCGTCAGGCAGCGACTTAAACCGTTCGATCATGGTCCTGGTTTCTTCGGCGGTCAGATGCGACAAGTCGTACGGGTAGTGCCGGTGTCCGGGGATCACGGTCTCCCAGTTGGCCTTGTAGAGGGAGGCACCGGCTTTGGGAGCGGTCTTGACGATGGTCGCCGACTCGACCTGGTATTGCAGGTAATTGAATTCCAGCACCGCCCGACGCGCCTCGCCAACCATGGCCTTCAATGACCGGTACTCCTGTTCCAAAGCCTGCACCTTTCCCGCTGGCACCGAGCCAGCCACTAAAGGCGAAAGCCTCCGCCGCCACAGTTCCTTGCCGGTCAACGCATCGCAACAAAGCACCAGATCGGGGTCCACCAGCAGGAACACTTTGCCTTGAATAACAAGGGGGCTCCCTTGTCCATAGTTGGGCATATCCACCGACCACGCAATACCCTTGCCGGTGCGGTAGTCCCATGACAGTGTTGTTGGTGTGGCACCGGCATAGACGCCCGAAAAGTCGCCTAAAAAACCGGCTGGATGCGCCGAAGTCGGTTTGAATCCCTCACTTCCCAACGTCGCTACTCCAGTCCGGGTTGTGACCGCAGGCGTAATGCCTGTGACCGGCGTCTCCTGTGCGATCACAACTTGTGCACTCAGAAGTGCACCCAATAACCCTTTCAGCAAGCAAATAATCCGCCTATTCATCTCCATCTCCTTGCCGTTGAGACCGACCTAAACAACGCTTTATTCCTTCTTAAGCAGATTATCGACAGGGAGGCGAATATGCGGAAATCCGGCAGGAAGGTCAAGACCGGGCGTTCGAAAGAGTGACGTTTCTGCGACTATTCAGAACACGAGCAGTCTCGCATCCCCCTCGACGATACTCCCTTTCCCCAACTCCCGATCTTCAAGATCCACCCCGCTGATGAACGATTCCGCGCTGCGGAAGTCCTTGCACCCGGCCCATGCTTCGCCGTGGCTAGGCCAAGCCTTCGTGTTTTGAACCATTGATCGTCCAGCCATCGCTCACGGTCTGGCACGCAAGTCATAGCAATACACTCCGCCAAACCCACGCATGTAGATGCGGCCTTCAACCATGGGCCAAGTCATGTATTTGTTATGATACGAAGTTGTTTGTGGATGGGGTTGGTTCCAGACGCAGCGCAGTTTGCCGAACGTTTCCGGGGTACCTACGAGGATCGACATCTCGCTGTGCCCGTGCGAGCCATCCTGACTCATGATCACGGTATCCTCAATCATCGCAACGTGGCATTCGTTCTGGCCGGTTCCGCCGTGATAACTTGCCCGGAGTTTTCCACAGGGCAGGCCTGTTCTTTTGGCTTCGACTAATTGTTGCGCTTGTCAGTGACCGCACCACGAGTATAGTAGTGGACATGGATAAGGTTGAATTAGTGGGTTATCTCGAACGAGTGGATCGTGAGTTAAAGACGCCCGCCACATTACATATTTATGGAAGCGCTGCATTCATGCTTCTGGATGAACCGGAGCGGATCAGTTTAGATATTGATGTGGCGGCTCCATATTCAACGGTTGACGAGGGTGATCTCAGGAGGGCCGCCGCCGTGGCGGGCCTCCCTCTCAATCCTCCCGATGACTATGCTTCCGACCATCTTGAGTGGATCTCCGCCGTGAGGCTCTGTCTCGCAAAACCCAATCCCGGAACGGATATAGTTCTCTGGAGAGGCAAAAAGTTAGTGGTCAAGACAGGGTCGATACCCCAACTCATTGCCAGTAAACTGATCCGCTATGATGAGATGGATCGCAGCGACATCCAATACCTTTGCCGCCAGACCCCTGTGAAGGTCGCAGCCGTTGCGGCTGCGGTTGGAGAGTTGCCTGAGCCTTTCAATCATGATGCCGTGGTGTTGGAAAACTTGGTGAACTTCAAGGTGGATGTGGAACTTTGGGGGGGGAGTGCCCATGACCCCCCGTGAACGTCTGCAAATTACCTACGAGATGGCCTTTTACCCGCCGCGGTTGCACAGGGTCTGGCGTCAACTCCAGAAACAGCCTTCGGATGCGGCAGGTGAATTGGGCGAGTTGCTGGATCAGGCCTGGCTTTTGCATCAGGCCCTACCTGAACGAGGCTATTCATCCCAGCGGGCATTGAATAGATTGGCGCTGTACCAGGCCAAGGCCCGGGCATTCGGCATGGTGACGTTTCTGGCGAATATCCGGCGCTACTGCGCCCGTCCCGAAATCACGGTTCATGTGGTTCCCGGTAACATGGTGCGCGACATTGGGATGCCTCCGCTCCGTCGTTCATGAAGGAGTCCCACACCTCCTGCTCCAAGCAGTTTCGCAAAGTTTAACCTAGAGGATGGCGCCAACACAGCGACGGGAAACGCACGAGGTCGCGATCTGTGGATATCCACTGCATCAAGATGTAGTTCATACGCATCAAGATGTCAAAGTTACACTGCGTTCTGGTTACCCCGCCTGAGTTAGAAGCCGTACGCGGGCCGTAACTGCCCCACGGAAGGCACTCCATCATAGAACTCACCTTTGGGGCCAACCCACTGTTCGCCTGATTGACGCAGAGTGACAGGAGTAAATGAACCGTTTGAATTCTGGACGTTCACCGTGACGGTCAGAGGCTGCTGAACCACGACCGGTTGCTGAATCACCTGGGGTTGCTGAATATACACGACTCGTGTAGGTTCTGGCTGAACATACACGGGTTGCCGCACAACAACCGTCTCGGTTCGATTCATCGAGGAAATCACTGCGGCCGCCACACCAATTCCAATCAGACCAAAAATCAAATCCCCTCGAGGATTGCGATAATATCCGTAATGCCGGCCGCCATCATAGTAACCGTGATAGCCGCGCCCGCCATCATAATGACCTCGTCCTTCGCGATAGGAATCCGCCAGGCAGGTTGACCCCGCCAACGCGACCGACACCACCACTCCACTCACCTTCATTAAACTGTTCATTTTCATCAGGATATCCCACCTTTCATCAAGTTTTGCGATTTCGGAGAACCCGATCCGTCCTGCCGATCCGTCTGACGGCGCTCTGGTTTCTCCCTTCACTTGACATCATGGCGCTTCTGCCATTATAAGAGTATCAGCAATATCACATATATGCTGATTATTTAATCATATGTCTGTTGCCGCAAGGAGACCGCATGCCGAACGAACTGCTGTTTCAAAAGGGAGTTTCCATGAACCGGCTCCAGACCCTGGTCCGGGTGGCCGACAAGGGAAGTATTGCCGCCGCCGCAGGTCAGGATGATCTGGCACGGCAAAGTCAGTTCAGCCATCAACTCAAGGATCTGGAAATCAGTTTCGGACGGAAATTGACCGAACGGAAGGGCCGGACCTTGAAACTCACCCCGGCGGGAACTCGGTTGGCCACCCTCATGCGGGAACATCTCCTGGCATTGTCGCGATTTGCCGACGAATCCCATGAGGAAGAATTCACCGTCCGGATCGGGGCTGGCGAAAGTACCTTCAATTGGCTTCTCACCCCGAATCTGGCCAGGATAAACTCCCCATCCCGTCGCATTCGCTGGTGTTTTTCGACGCTGCATGCGGAAGACATCAAGGAACGCCTTCTGGATCAGAGGCTTGATTTCGGGATTGTCCGCGGCATCCGGGAGACCGCCAGACTCAAACAGGAAAAACTGGGAACTTTGGAGAACAGACTGTTCGTTCCCATTACCCTGATGCCTGCTCCGCCCCCGTCGGCGTTGGATGCGATTACGGGGCTTCCACTGGCCCTTCTTGAAGACGGCTCCAGGACGCGCCAGGATATCGAAAATGCATGCCACAGGCAAAACCGGAAACCTGACCTTCGTTACGAGTGCAACACCGCGACTCAACTCGCCTCTGTGATCGCGAATAATCTGGCCGCCGGACCACTCCCCGAATTGGCCCGAACCCAATTTGATCGCAAGAAGGTCTTCGATATCGGACTTGTTGGAATACTCAGGAAAGACGCACCGCTCTGCCTGGTTTGGAATCCCCGAACCCTGGCCATGAGTTCATCTCTTGAGGCTCTGCGCCAGAACCTGACCCAGGTACTGTCCACATCCCTTCGCAAGAAAGAATGACCCGGGCCGCCCAGACTGAAGACGGATCATCGTCCATACAACGGTCGCAACTGACCAACAGAGGGCACTTCATTGTACGACTCGCCATGAGGCCCGATCCAACGAGCGCCGTCTTGATGGAGAATCACGGGAGTGAACGACCCGTTTGAATTCTGAACGCTAACCGTAACCGTCACGGCCCCGGGCTGTTCGACCTGAACCGGTTGTTGGACATAGACGACCTTGGGTTCCGGCTCCTTAACCACCTGGGGTTGCTGAACATAAACGATCTGCGGTTGTTGAACCACGGCTGGCTGCTGAACATAGACGACTCTCGGTTCCGGCTGGACGTATACGGGTTGCTGAACCACAACTGTTTCCGGACGGGTGGCCGCCGAGACGATGGCCGCTCCAGCAAGAAGTCCAATCAGACCAAATACCACTTCCCCGTGCGAATTGTGATAATATCCATATCGTCGGCCGCCATCAGAGTACCCATGATAGCCACCCCGTCGATCACCATCATCATGATAGCCACCCCGACGATCACCATCCCGATGGTATTGAGCAAAACTTGCCGAACCAGCCAGCATTACCGACACCAACACACTGCACACCTTCATCATCTTGTTCATGTCATGCCTCACTTTGTGAAAAGTTTACCACACATGCTCTGTGAAGAAAATTGAGAACATGGATTTCCGACCAATATGATCGCGCCGAATGCCCGCCCTGTCGAGCATGGACTTGGGATGGGAATGCCATTTCCTGTTCTTTGGACTTGAGCCCCACCGCTTGTGATTTCATACTACGGCCTCAAAGGAAGTACCCATGAAGACACGATCCACCCTATTGGCGACCGTACTCGTAATCGCCGTCATGACCGGTTGTCGGCATGTTTCCCCTGTTCACCCGCTGCCACACCCTCCCGCAGTACCCGAAGCCGTGGTGGCGCCCGTGGCCAAAGATGGAGAGGATGAAGCCTACCGCCAAATCCGCATCTTCACCAAAACCATGTTGCTTGTACGCCAGAACTATGTGGACGAGAACAAGGTCAGTTATTCCAACCTTGTGACCTCCGCGCTTAAGGGAATGCTTCAATCACTGGATCCCTTCAGCCAATACATGGAACCAACTGCCTACAAGGAGTTAAAGGAGGAAACCCAGGGGTCCTTTGGCGGCATCGGAATTCAACTTGGTTTCAAGGATAACGCATTAACCGTCATTGCCCCCATGGAGGACACCCCCGCGTTTCGCGCCGGCATGCTGTCGGGCGATAAAATTATCGAGATCAATACCAACAAGGTCGAAAAAATGGATATGCGGAGCGTCATCTCCATCCTGCGAGGCGAGCCGGGAACCAAGGTCACACTCCGCATCCTGCGGGCGCGTGAATTCAAGGACTTTTCCCTGACGCGCGAAGAGATCAAGATATCCAGCATCAAGGGCACCCGTATGCTGAATTCCGACATCGGATACATCCGCATCACCGAGTTCAGCGCCTCGACTGCAGCGGCCCTGCAGGAATCCCTGGACAAACTCCTGACGAACGGAGTGAAGGGGATCGTTCTGGATCTGAGAAACAATCCGGGCGGACTCCTGACGTCCTCCGTGCAAGTCAGCGAGAAATTTCTCCAAAAGGGCACCGTGATCGTATCCACCCGTGGGCGGGGTGCGGCTTCTCAGCATGCCACCGCCACCGCCGGGGGAGCCGTCCATTACACGGATTTTCCAATGGCACTCCTCATCAACGGAGGCTCTGCCAGCGCGGCGGAAATCGTTTCCGGCGCCCTGCACGATAACAAGAGGGCCATCCTGGTCGGCGAGACGACCTTTGGAAAAGGGTCGGTTCAGAACGTCATCCCGGTCGAGGACGGAGCCGCCGCACGCATCACCACGGCGCGCTATTACACGCCCAATGGCCAGTGCATCCATGAAAAGGGCATCGAACCCGACATTCTTGTTCCCGTCTCCGCTGACGAATGGCAGAAAGTGTTGATTAAACGCCGTGAACTCGAAACGCCGGGTTCGCTTGAGGCCAAGGACAAACCCCTCGATTTTGACCAGATATCTGACCGTCAACTGGACCGCGCCATGGATCTCCTGAAAGGAATACTGATCTTTCAAGGGAGAAAGTCCCCGTGAACATTCTCGGCATCGAAACGTCCTGTGATGAGACGGCCGCCGCCGTGGTGCGGGATGGTCAAACCGTACTCTCCTCGATTGTCTACACGCAAATCGCCCATCACCGTCCGTATGGAGGCGTGGTTCCCGAAATTGCCTCCCGGAAGCATGTTGAGCATCTTCCTGAGGTGCTTTCCGAGGCCGTCAAAACCTCCGGCCTTGGATGGGATGGAATCGACGCCATCGCCGTGACCCATGGACCGGGATTGGCTAGTTCGCTGCTCGTGGGACTCGCGGCCGCCAAGGGCCTCGCCATCCGTCTCAATAAACCGTTGATCGGGATCAACCATCTGGAGGCGCACATCTACTCCATCTTTGTCGATGCCCCGGATCGTTCGCCAAACTCGCTTTGTCCGTTTCTGGCCCTGATCGTCTCCGGCGGCCATACGTGCTTCATCCAAGTCGACCGGATTGGCTCTTACCACCTGCTTGGACGAACCGTGGATGACGCCGCGGGCGAAGCGTTCGACAAAGGCGCCAACCTTCTCCATCTGGGCTATCCCGGCGGCCCGGCCATCGACAAGGCTGCCCGGCAGGGGTCTCCCGAATTCGTGACATTCCCCCGCGGCTTTGTCCAAAAGTTACACGCCCGTATGCCCGGCCTGACCCCTCGCTCCTGCGTCAGTTTCAGCGGCCTGAAAACGGCCCTGCTCTATCACATCAAGGCTCACCCGCTGGGCAGCGGACCTGACGCGGACATCAATAACCTTGCGGCAAGTTATCAGGAGGCCATTGTGGACACGCTGGTGCAGCGCTCTTCCCATGTCTCGGAAGCCACCCGCACGATGGCGGTGGTGGGCGGTGTATCGCTCAATAAACGCCTGCGAGAAAAACTGGCGGCCATGGCGGGGAAGAAGAACCTCCAACTGGTCCTCGCCGCCCCCCAGTATTGCACCGACAACGCGGCCATGGTCGCGGGGTTGGCTTTTCACAAACTGGATACCTGCCCCACCCTTGACCAGGCGATGGTTTTGGATGCGGAACCTAACTTGGGTATCGGGGAATAACTCATGCAGTTGCGCTCAAAACGCATGATCTGCCTGGGCATGACACTCCTGCTGGCAGGATGTTCAACGCGTTCTTTACGCGAAACGCCAACCACTCCGCCTCCTGTTGTCCCTCCACCCATCAACCATTCCATTCTGCAGGTCAAAGAGGGCAAGACATGTCCCGTGATTCTTGTTCAGGCAACGTCATCGGCGCCGAATGAGGCTGAACGCAGTTATGCCGCAAAAATTACGGCACGCATGGCCAATTGGCTTCAAGAATCAGGTATTCCGACGTCACTCATCACCGATGATCAGGTCATAAACGAAGTCGGTTCCACGACAAAGGTCATGATTCTGCCGTCAAATCCTTCGCCAGGAATGTCTGAAATCAAGGCGCTGCATCGGTTTGTCGAGCGGGGCGGAAAACTCATTGTCATGTATTCCGCTGATCCGAAATTAGCCGATCTGATGGGGTTAAAACTGGGGTTATTTACCAGTTCCACTGGCACCGACTGCTGGAATGCGATGCGGTTTGTTGATGGCGCACCCCGGGGCGCGCCATCCCGGGTGGAACAGGAATCACGCAATATCAGGCCTGTTTATCCGAAAGACAGCCATTCCCAGGTCATAGCCTGGTGGGAAACGGCTTCAGGCAGAGGTCCACGTGAACCGGCCTGGGTCCAATCAGACCATGGATTCTGGATGTCGCATATCCTTTTGGAAAGTGATGTGGCAGCCAAGAAGCAACTCCTCGTCAGTTTGGCGGGTGCATGCGACAAGTCACTCTGGAGGGCGGCCGCGAACTATTCGGTGAAACATGCCGGAACGCTGGGTTTATATCCGACCGCCTCCCGCGCCATCACCGCCATCGACATGAAAGCCAGACAAGGGAAACCGAATGGTGTTGTTCAAGTCCTGCTGAATCAGGCTGAACATCTTCAGGATCAGATTATTCAGGATTACCAAACCGATAACTATTCCCGGGTCCTCGGAACCGCCAGACACCTCGATTCGGTTTTGACAGAAGCCTACGCTCGCACACAAACATCAAAAAAAGGTGAGTTCCGCGGGGTTTGGAACCATTCCGGAACCGGCTTTACTCCCGGCCAGTGGAATGAGACCTGCCAGACTCTTGCCCACAGCGGGATGACCGCCATCCTCCCCAATGTGCAACGCCCCTGGTGCGCCCATTACCCCGGCAAATTGATTCCGGCATCGGACACCCTGACCCGCTATGGCGACCAACTCCGCGAATGCCTGACCGCCGCGCATCGTAACGGTCTCGAAACTCACGCCTGGGTCATTCTCTGGTCTTTGGATGGGGCCCCGGATTCCGTGATTGCCGGATATCTCCGAGCCGGAAGACTTCAGATGTCAGCCTCAGGAAGCCCCGTCACCTGGCTGTGTCCCTCCAACCCCGACAATCGCGCCTTTGAATTGTCGGCGCTCCGGGATATGGTGGCACGTTACCCAGCACTGGATGGCGTTCAGTTGGATTACATCCGATATAAGTCGCTGGACACCTGCTACTGCAGCGGATGCCGGGCGCGGTTCACCGGGCAGACCGGCATCCAGGTTAAACATTGGCCCTCTGACGTCCGGTCAGGAGTACGGTCCTCTGCGTACCGGCAATGGCGACGGGACCAGATTACCCGCTTTGTTGCCGACGCCCACCGGGAAATAGACCGTATCAATCCTCGAATCAAACTGTCGGCATCCGTCTACGCCGGTTATCCGGGTTGTGCCGATTCAATCGCCCAGGATTGGGCGGCATGGCTTCAACGCGGATTGGTCGATTTTGTGTGCCCCATGAACTATACGGCGGATCCCGGCAGGTTCATTGAGTGGTACAGAAAACAAGTCGCCTACCCTGGCGTTCGAGGTAAACTGTTTGCGGGTATCGGCGTAACCTCGCTGGAGTGCAGGCTGAGCGCCGTGAAAACGATCAACCAAATCAGTCTCCTGCGGGGGGAAGGGGCCACCGGGTTCACCTTGTTTGAGGCTAATCCCACCCTGAAGACCGATGTACTTCCCTATCTTACAATGGGCTTAACAGCGAGTCACGATTGATTACTGGTTTCATTCTTCTGCCTCTGATCGAAGAGATCCAGTTCCTTCTTCACCCGGTCAAAACATGCCGGACAGATTCCATGGCTGATCGAGGCAAGAGAGTGGTCGACGACGTAGTCGTCAAATTGCTCCCACGCTTTCTCATCAACCTGGATTTTGCGGCAACTGGAGCAAACGAGAAGTAATCCGCTGATGATCCGCTTTTGTTGGATGTAGGTGTTGCCTACAGCAATAACCGCGACGATGAAGACCCCGATGGTCAGAACGCAACCCCGATAGAGGTTCGGCGCGCTCGGATGCGTCCCGAACCATAACCGGGACAAATCCAGGACTTCATTCACCCAGATCAGTAAAATCAACATGAGAAAGGCCAATAACTGCCAGAAGGCGACGGAGACAAAACCGTCACGTTTCAGGTGCCGATGACCCTTCACATGATGTACTCGAGCCATGTTATTCGCGAGCGGCCTTCGCCGCCTCTGCCTGTGCTTTGGCAGCCTCCGCCTGTGCTTTCGCGGCTTCAGCCTGAGCCTTGGCCACTTCAGCCGCCGCCTGGGCCTGGGCGGCCTTCATGACAGACGAAAAACTCTTCACCGCCTCATCCGCAGTTGCCTCAGCGCCGGTTCTGCCGCCTACTTCCCTCTGCCAGGCACCCAGGTCGCGCTGGACTCGACGGGCCGCAAGCGTTCCGCTGATGGACATCAAGGCAAAGATCGCGCCAATGATCCCGAACACCAACCAGGCCTTCTTGGAGGGAAGTTTGTGAACTTCCACGCTCGCGGTGACGATGAGATAGAGCATCCAGGCCAACCCGATCAAACTGCCCACAAAAGGGATAACCCCCAGGAGCGCCGTGATCGGAGAGATGGCGGCGGCATAAGCGCCACAGCGGTACGCTGTCTCATACGATTCGTTGGACCCCATCAACTTCCAGATAACGAACATGATGGCGGCCCCGACAAACCCGAAAATAAGCACCACGATCGGAGTGATAATGACCGACGCCAGCGCCATCGCGACCGATACCACGGCCCCAAAATGGAGCAGGCCCAACACCGCCTGCACCAATCCGGTAGCCACGCCCATCACCACCGCGAAAACCAGAGGATCACCGAACCCTCCGCCCTTTGCCATGCCGCGATAGAACTCCACGGGCGCCGTGATGACTCCCTTCACCGTTTCCACGATATCCAAAGCCTTCTTGGTTTCCGTCCCAGTTGTATTGTCCATTTTGTTGTCTCCTTTTTAGCAACCCCTTTAGCGTGGTTATGTTGCCACGCCCCCGCTCGCAACGCAATATGATTTCATCCGAAATCCATATAGACCCCTTTGGGGCCGGTCAAGGCATCATCCCACTTTTTCGGTTTTGCGGCGCTGATGGTGGCGATTTTTTTAGAGGACATGAGAGAGGACTTGCCATCGCGCTCCCGAACCGGAAGCGCGGTGGTGTCAAACTCCTGCTGCTTGATCGCGGCGGTTTCAGGAACGTCATATTGGACGTACAGGATTGAAGGATCCTGATCAGAAAAGAAAACAATTTGGGCGCCTTTCGGAATGCAACGGTATTCCCGGTTCGTGATGGCATTGGCGCTCATTTTTCTGATCCGGGTAAATCCGTCCTCGGTATAGACCACCGTCATGACACGCTCGCGATCCAAAACGGCGCAATGGATCAGCGTGCCGTCGACAAACAGTTTCTCGGGCGGGGACACCACCTTGTACCGGCCGTCCTTCCAGGCCAGGAGAAGTTTATCCAGCGAGGAACAATCAAACAAGGGTTCGCCGGAAATCCCATAACCAAGATACCCCTTCGCCCGGTCGATGCAGATTGTATGCTCGGAGGCTGTCAGTTCCCTGACCTCAACCTGATGGAAGGCCTCGATGGCCGTCCGTCTGGGAAACAACGCCCCGACCTTCTTCTGGAGTTGCCGCAGATAGCGAACGGCGTATCCCGTCACATGGGCGAGATTTTCGCGTGATTCGGCAAGTTCGACCCGGAGTGAATCCATATCCTGCCGGTTCTTCGCCAGGTCAAAGAGAGAAATACGCCTGATGGGAATCCCGAGGAGCAACTCGATGTCCCCATGGGTGATCTCCCGCTGCAGGGCGGACAGGAACGGCTCCAGACCCGATCGCACCACCTGCTCCACCTCCTCCTGGGATTGGCAGGTTTCGATGGGCTTATAGAGTCTGTTTTCCACGAAAATTTGCACCAGTGTCTTCCGGTGTAATTCCTCGGTTAACCGTTTCTGCTGGACCTTCAACCGGCGCGTGAGCAGTTTCAGGAGTCGCTCGGTGTTATGGCGGAGCACTTCCTCGACATCCATTTCGGTAGGCCGACCGTCTCGGATGACCATGATCCGGCTCGCCACCTGCGACTCACACTGGGTGAAGGCGTACAGCGCCTCTCTGGCCCGTGTTGCCGTCTCCTCCTCATGTAGTTGGATTTCAATCTCCACACGCTCCGCCGTGTAATCGTTGATACTGCACAACTTGACCTTCCCCTTGCGCCCCGCCTCCTCGATGGAAGCGATCAGTGAATCGGTGGTGGCGCCGAAGGGCACCTCGCGGATTACGAGCGTCCGGGCATCGCGAATTTCGATCCGGGCCCGGACACGCACCGCCCCTTTCCCCTTGGCATAACCGGCCACATCCATCAACCCGCCCTGCTGAAAATCAGGATAGACCTCGAAGGCCCGTTTTTGAAGAATGGCCATCTGTGCTTCCAGGAGTTCATTGAAATTATGCGGCAGAATGCGCGTGGATAGACCAACGGCAATTCCTTCCGCACCCAGAAGCAGTAACAGCGGAATACGGGCCGGAAGGGTTACAGGTTCCTCCTTGCGTCCATCGTAGGAGGGCACGGTATCGGTCAGGTCGGGGTCAAAAATTTCGTCACGGGCCAGCGGGGTCAGGCGGCATTCGATATAGCGGGACGCCGCCGCAGGATCCCCCGTCAGCAAGTTTCCGAAATTCCCCTGCCCCTCGATCAGGTACTGCTTGTTGGCCAGGGTTACAAGCGCATCCTCAATCGAGGCATTCCCATGGGGATGAAACTGCATGGAATAGCCCACAATATTGGCAACCTTGATGAATTTGCCGTCATCATTCTCGAACAGCGAATGCAATATCCGGCGTTGGACAGGCTTCAGCCCGTCATCCACATCGGGAATGGCCCGATCCCGAATGACGTAGGAGGCATAATTCAGGAAATTTCCGTTGACCAGCCGCTTGAGAGGGCCATCGGCTACGGTGCCGATGTCCCGAATCACGGTCCGCACCCCAGCCTGCTCAGCCGGGGTGGCTGGCACAGACAACTCATCCCCGCAAAATAACTCCTGCTGCTCGCTCATGTCCGCATTCCATCCCCTATTCCTCTTACTCGCTCTCCACGACCAGATTATCCATGATGTACTGCCTGCGCTCAGGCGTGTTACGGCCCATGTAGAAACCGAGAATCGCGGGAATACTGTGCCGGTTCTCGACCTCCACCGGGGTCAGACGCATCGCCGGCCCGATAAACTGCTTGAATTCACCCGGCGAAATTTCACCCAGGCCCTTAAAACGTGTCACTTCAACCCCCCGCCCGATTTCCTTCATCTTCGCATCACGCTCGATCTCCGAATAGCAATACACTGTCCGCTTGGAGTTTCGCACCCTGAACAACGGTGTCTCCAGAATGAAAACATGCCCGCCACTGACGATGGGTTCAAAAAATCTGAGAAAGAAGGTCAGCAACAGGTTGCGGATATGGAGTCCGTCCACATCCGCATCTGTGGCCAGAATCACCTGGCCATAACGGAGGCGCTCAAGGGACTCCTCCACATCCAGACTGCGCATGAGGTTGTAGAGTTCCTCGTTCTTGTACATCACATCGCGATTGAGATCACAGGTGTTGAGCGGTTTTCCCCGCAGGGTGAAAACAGCCTGGGTGGCCACATCGCGGGTACTGGTTATCGATCCCGCCGCAGACTGTCCCTCGGTAATGAATAACATCGACTCCCGCCCGGTTCCGGCCTTCTTGTCAAAATGGAGTTTACAGTCCTTTAATTGCGGGACCCGGATCGAGGTCGAGCGGGAACGTTCCCTCGCGATCTTCTTGATGGACTGCAATTCCTTACGCAGTTTGACGGTTTCCTCAATCTTGCCCAAGGCGGCCTCGGCCGCCTTGGGCTGGCGATGCAACAGGTCTACCACCGCTTCCCGGACCTGTTGAACGAGATCGCTTCGAATTTCAGTGTTGCCAAGTTTGTTTTTGGTTTGAGATTCGAAAACCGGATCCTTGAGGCGGATTGCCATTCCGCCCGCCATGCCGTCGCGGACATCATCGCCCTCGAACTTACCCTTGGAATACTCATTGAACGCCTTGACGAGACCCTCCCGAAAAGCGCTCAGGTGTGTGCCGCCATCACCGGTGTACTGACCGTTAACAAACGACAGGAACGTCTCCTCGAACCGGTTCGTATGGGTCAAAGCCAGTTCTAGGGTCTTTGTCCGGTGATGAAGCACCGGATAGAGCGCCTCGTCACCCACCTCATCTTCAACGAGATCCTTCAGTCCGTTCTTCGAATAATAGACCTCCCCGTTCAGTTCAACTTTCAAACCTGCATTCAGAAAGGTATAGAGTTGCACCCGTCTTTTGAGGTGGTCAGAAACAAACGTCACCGTCCCGAAAATGGACGAATCCGGCTCGAACACGATCAGGGTGCCGTCCGGCTCATCAGTATTCCCCTTCGATTCACGGGTCAGTTTACCCCGCTTGAACTCGGCACCGGCGAATTCGCCGTTTCGATAACTGCGAACCATAAATGCCGAGGAGAGCGCGTTCACGGCCTTGGTTCCAACGCCGTTCAGTCCCACGCTGAACTGAAACACCTCATCATTGTACTTCGCGCCCGTGTTGATTCGTGACACGCATTCCACAATCTTTCCGAGTGGAATCCCCCGCCCGAAATCGCGCACCGTGACTTGGGCCCCCTCAATGGAGACCGTCACCCTGTCTCCATATCCCATGATGAACTCGTCGATGGCATTATCAACAATTTCCTTCACAAGAACATAGATGCCATCGTCGTAATGAGAGCCATCCCCCACCCGGCCAATATACATCCCCGTTCTCTTCCGGATATGCTCGAGTGAAGAGAGCGTCTTGATCTTGCTCTCGTCATAGTTATGTTTCTTGATTGCATTCATGGGCTGAAGCGCGCGCATTGTACTGATTTGTGTGATAAAAGAAGCAAAATAGTTGCATTTCACATCACGTCCAACATAGTATTGAAGCTGGTTTTTGTATCAACGCATTTCATCGATCTCATGATAGAATGACGTCATCATCGCCAGGTAACGAAGACTCGGATTCTTAACATGACAGTGAAGGCCACCATGAAAATTGAAAATTCCCGTATAACGGTCATTGGTCTTGGTTATGTCGGACTTCCGCTTGCTGTGGAGTTCGGGAAACACTTTCAGGTCACGGGGTTCGACATCAATTCCAAACGCCTGGATGAACTCCGTGTCGGACATGACCGGACTCTCGAAACAAGCGCCGAAGAACTGAAGTCGGCATCCAAACTCACCTTCACCAGCAACCTTGACGACATCCGGCAAACTGATTTCTTCATTGTCACGGTCCCCACCCCGATCGATGAATACAACCGTCCCGATCTGACACCTCTCATCAAAGCCAGCGAAACCGTTGGAAAAGCGCTCAAACCCGGCGCTGTGGTCATTTATGAAAGCACCGTGTATCCTGGCTGCACGGAGGAGGACTGCGTCCCGATCCTGGAGAAATTCAGTGGCCTGAAATACAACAAGGATTTTTATTGCGGATACAGTCCGGAACGCATCAACCCCGGCGACAAGGTGCATACCGTCACGAAAATCAAGAAGATCACCTCGGGTTCGACTCCGGAGGTGGCCCAGGCTGTCGATGCGCTGTACCGCACCATCATCACGGCCGGGACTCATCTCGCCTCGAGCATCAAGGTGGCTGAGGCCGCGAAGGTGATCGAAAACTCCCAGCGCGACATCAACATCGCCTTTGTCAATGAGTTGTCCCTGATTTTTGAGCACATGGGCATTGATACGATCGACGTCCTGGAAGCCGCCGGCACGAAATGGAACTTCCTCCCCTTCCGTCCGGGTTTGGTGGGTGGACACTGCATCGGCGTGGATCCCTATTACCTGACTCATAAAGCCGAATCGCTCGGGTACCACCCGGAGATCATTCTGGCCGGTCGCCGCCTGAACGACAACATGGGAAAACATGTGGCGAACAGAGTGGTCAAACTTATGGCTCAAAAGGGCCAACGCGTAAAAGGGGCCAAGGTGCTTGTGTTGGGCATAACCTTCAAGGAAAACTGCCCCGATATCCGAAATTCCAAAGTCATAGGGGTCATCAAGGAACTCCAGGACTTCGGATGTGACGTCATGATTCATGATCCTTGGGCTGACGCGACTGAGGTCAAACATGAATATGGTCTATCCTTGAGCCCCATCCCCGGCGCCGCAGAGAGCGCGACCCTGGGTTCCGTTGTTCTTGCCGTCTGTCACGAAAAGTTCAAAAGCCTGAACTTCAGCCAATTCAACCATCCAGACGTTGTTTTATTCGACATTAAGTCCACGCTTCCAAGATCTCTTGTGGACGGACGCCTGTAGGAAGAAACGAATATGAACATTCTTGTTACTGGCGCGGCTGGATTTATTGGTTTCCATCTTTCAAACAAGTTGCTCGACCTCGGCCACACTGTGGTTGGGCTTGATAACTTTAACGACTACTATGACCCCAGGTTGAAGCGGAACCGCCACGCCATCTTGGAGAAACGCACCGGCTACACAGGGATTGACGCTGATTTATGTGACTACGAACAACTTACCCGGCTCTTCCAGCAAAACCAATTCGACCGCGTCTGTCATCTGGCCGCCCAGGCGGGTGTGAGATATTCCCTGACCCATCCGTTTGTCTATCAAAAGGCCAACCTGGAAGGGTTTCTGAGCATTCTGGAGGCCTGTCGCCATGCCAAAACGCCACGTTTGGTGTACGCCTCCAGTTCCAGCGTCTATGGAGGAAACACGAAACTCCCCTTCAGTGAAAGCGATCCTGTTGATCACCCTGTGAGTTTGTACGCGGCCACCAAGAAAGCCAACGAGTTGATGGCCCATACATACACACATCTTTATGGGTTGCAGACCGTGGGACTGCGATTCTTCACCGTTTACGGTCCTTGGGGACGCCCTGACATGGCTCTATGGCTGTTCACCGAGGCAATGATCAAGGGCAAAACAATCCCCGTCTTCAACGATGGCAAAATGCAGCGTGATTTTACCTTTGTAGACGACATCATCCAGGGCGTCGTCGGCTCACTCTTTTCCGACAAACTGGATCCTTACGAGGTTCTCAACATCGGCAATCATCGATCCGAGAGCCTCATGGACATGATTGGCATCCTGGGGCAGGTCCTGGGCGTCACCCCCAAGATGGAATTTCTTCCTTTGCAACCCGGTGATGTGCCCGCAACCTATGCGGACATAACGCAAATCCAAATAAAATGCGGCTACCATCCCACCACACCGATCAGTATCGGCATTCCGAAATTTGTGGCGTGGTATAAGACTTACATCGGCAAAGTCTAGTGCGATTCCGCGTTTGAATCTCGTCCTATTACCTTTGCCATGTCCCTTGGCAAGGGGGTCTCGAAATGCATCATCTCACCCGTCGAGGGATGCTGGAACTCCAGTTCCATGGCATGGAGCGCCTGGCGATCCATCCTGAGGCGGCGGCGATCATCATCGGTCAGGGCATCGGTGCAAAACCGGACAAACATCATCGGATCCGGGCCGTAGAGTTTGTCGCCCACCACAGGATACCCAAGTGAACTCAGGGTGGCTCTGATCTGATGGAGGCGCCCGGTGTGCGGAATCGCCTCAACCTCGCACACCCCATTTGCGGCCGCAAGAAACCGGAAATCCGTCTCCGCCCATTCAGCCGATGAAGGCGTATTGGAGCCCGGCGCCCGGGCATCAGGTTCAAACCGACGGCGCTTATGAACACCCGACTCCGGATCGGGCATCATCCACCCACGAGCCTGGAGCGATTCAGGGAACGGGCCCTCCACCAGGACAACATACCGTTTCACCACGCGCCGCTGGGCAAATTGAACCCGGCATTTGGCTTCCGCCTTCGTATGTTTCGCCACCAGCACCAGCCCCGAGGTTTCGCGGTCCAGCCGGTTCACCAAAATCGGCGACTCCAGGCAGTGCCGTGTCTTCAAGAACGCCCAAAGCGTATGGTTGAAATACCGCCCAGCCGGATGACAGGGGAGGTTCGCGGGTTTATTGATGACC
>Ga0194063_10000532_pt1 | contig 27401 bp, 5 predicted proteins | sample SepL3720m_MetaG_FD_155459 | JGI IMG/M metagenome (GOLD analysis project Ga0194063, IMG submission 155459) | Anoxic zone freshwater microbial communities from boreal shield lake in IISD Experimental Lakes Area, Ontario, Canada - Sep2016-L373-20m | ecosystem: Environmental > Aquatic > Freshwater >...
ACCGTCGCATCCGATGAATTTGTTTCTGAGCAAACTCCGCTCTGAACAACAGCCCGGTATTTAGTCGTGGTGGTGAGGTTAGTTGCGATCAGTGTGGTTGTGGTATTGGCCACGTCAACCGGGGTGACCCAGTTGTCGGTGGATTTCTGCCACTTCACGATATTACCTGTGTGACCCGAAAGGGTAAGTGTGGTTGAATTTGTTCCTGAGCAAACGGTAGTGCCGCCTGCAATGGAACCGCCTATTGAAACAGGATCAACTGAAATTATAGCATCTGAAGAATTGGTCTCTGCGCAAACCCCGCTCTGAACTACAGCCCGGTATTTGGTGGTTGTGGTGAGGTTTGTTGCGATTAAAGAGGTTGTAGTATTGGCCACGTCAACCGGGGTGACCCAGTTGTCGGTGGATTTTTGCCATTTTACAATACTGCCGGTATGTCCCGAAAGTGTCAGCGTTGTTGAATTAGTGCCTGAGCAAACGGTAGTGCCGCCTGCAATTGAACCGCCTACCGAAACCGGATCAACGGTAACCGTCGCATCCGATGAATTTGTTTCTGAGCAAACCCCGCTCTGAACAACAGCACGGTATTTGGTTGTTGTGGTGAGGTTTGTTGCGATTAAATTGGTTGTGGTATTGGCCACGTCAACCAAGGTTACCCAATTGTCAGTGGATTTCTGCCATTTTACAATACTGCCGGTATGTCCCGAAAGTGTCAGCGTGGTTGAATTTGTGCCAGAACAAACGGTTGCTGATCCTGCAACAGTTCCGCCTACCGAAACCGGATCAACAGTAACCGTCGCATCCGATGAATTTGTTTCTGAGCAAACTCCGCTCTGAACAACAGCCCGGTATTTAGTCGTGGTGGTGAGGTTAGTTGCGATCAGTGTGGTTGTGGTGTTAGCCACATCCGTTGAACTGGTCCAGTTATTGGTCGAATACTGCCACTTCACTACGTTGCCGGTTTGGCCTGAAAGTGTAAGTGTTGTTGAATTGGTTCCTGAGCAAACCGTTGTTCCTCCTGCAATTGAACCGCCAACTGAAACAGGATCAACGCTGATGGTAGCATCTGAAGAATTAGTCTCTGCGCAAACCCCGCTCTGAACAACAGCCCGGTATTTGGTGGTTGTGGTGAGGTTTGTTGCGATTAAAGAGGTTGTGGTATTGGCCACGTCAACCGGGGTAACCCAGTTGTCGGTGGATTTCTGCCACTTCACGACTGTGCCGGTATGTCCCGAAAGTGTGAGAGTCGTTGAATTTGTTCCTGAGCAAACGGTAGTGCCGCCTGCAATTGAACCGCCAACTGATACAGGATCAACTGAGATTGTAGCATCTGAAGAATTGGTCTCTGCGCAAACCCCGCTCTGAACTACAGCCCGGTATTTAGTGGTTGTGGTGAGGTTGGTTGCATCAAGGCTTGTTGTGGTGTTGGCCACGTCAACCGGGGTAACCCAGTTGTCGGTGGATTTCTGCCACTTCACCACAGTGCCGGTATGTCCCGAAAGTGTCAGCGTGGTTGAATTAGTTCCTGAGCAAACCGTTGTTCCTCCTGCAATTGAACCTCCGACTGATACAGGATCAACTGAGATTGTAGCATCTGAAGAATTGGTCTCTGCGCAAACCCCGCTCTGAACAACGGCCCGGTATTTGGTGGTTGTGGTAAGGTTTGTTGCGATTAAAGTGGTTGTTGTATTGGCCACGTCAACCGGGGTAATCCAGTTGTCTGTGGATTTTTGCCATTTTACAATGCTGCCTGTGTATCCCGAAAGGGTAAGTGTTGTTGAATTTGTTCCTGAGCAAACAGTTGTTCCGCCTGCAATTGAACCGCCCACTGAAACGGGATCAACTGAAATTGTAGCATCGGATGAATTGGTCTCTGCGCAAACCCCGCTTTGAACAACAGCCCGGTATTTGGTCGTGGTGGTGAGGTTAGTTGCGATCAGTGTGGTTGTGGTGTTGGCCACATCAACCGGGGTTACCCAGTTGTCGGATGATTTTTGCCATTTTACAATGCTGCCTGTGTGTCCTGAAAGGGTAAGTGTTGTTGAATTTGTTCCTGAGCAAACGGTAGTGCCGCCTGCAATTGAACCGCCTACCGAAACCGGATCAACGGTAACCGTCGCATCCGATGAATTTGTTTCTGAGCAAACTCCGCTCTGAACTACAGCACGGTATTTGGTCGTTGCGGTGAGGTTGGTGGCGATCAGGGTGGTTGTGGTGTTCGCCACATCCGTTGAACTGCTCCAGTTATTGGTCGAATACTGCCACTTCACAACGTTACCCACATTGCCTGAAAGGGTAAGTGTGGTTGAATTTGTGCCAGAACAAACGGTTGCTGATCCGGCAATAGTTCCGCCTACCGAAACCGGATCAACGGTAACCGTCGCATCCGATGAATTGATGGAAGAACATACCCCACTCTGAACAACAGCACGGTATTTGGTCGTTGCGGTGAGGTTTGTTGCATCAAGGCTTGTTGTGGTGTTGGCCACATCGATCGGAGTAGTCCAGTTATCGGTGGTCTTCTGCCATTTTACAATGCTGCCGGTATGGCCTGAAAGTGTAAGAGTTGTTGAATTTGTTCCTGAGCAAACAGTTGTTCCGCCTGCAATGGAACCACCCACTGAAACAGGGTCAACAGTAATCTTCACCACATTCGATTCAACTGCCCCTGACCAGTCGGCCATGCAATCAACTTTTGCCAAACGTTTGTACCATGTTGTTGCGGTCAAACCAGCAGGAGGATCGTAGGTAGCTGAATTGCTGGAAGCAATGTCGGTAAAACCTGCACTGCTGCTTGTGGTTGATTTCTGCCACTTATACTCGAGGATGCCTGTATAACCCGAGGGAGAGGTAGTGTTGGTTAAAAGAGCCGGGTCAAAGGGACTGCAGCCGGTTTGGTTATCGGCAATCGCACCTCCATTGGTCGGATTAACACAAGGTGGGGAAACCGTATATTCCCAGGCACCCATTGACGGATAGGTATCACTCCTGGTATTTCCGCCGTAATCCGCAGTTATCCCGGTCCCTGTAACCGCAATCAATCCCAGGGCAGAAGGAAGGTAATCGGAAGCCAATGTTCCACCAGCATTTGCAAAACCCGGGTTCGTTGATTTACTGCTTGCATCCTGACCGCTGATTAAGGGAAGAGAGGTCACATCCGCAGTATTATAATAGCCTAACACCCCTCCTGTCCCTGTTGCATAATAATCATTATTGTCGAGTGTAAGCCCGGCGCTGCTTGCATAGTTGAACCAGGCTGCATAATGCAGGCTTGACCCGCCTGTGGTAGAGCGGGCATTGCTGAAAATGTTGTTTCTGAAATTCCTTGTATTTGTTGTGACTGCGGAATACAGGGCGTAGGATTTATTGGTGCTTCCCGAAGCAAGGGTTCCGCCAAGATAAACCGTATTGTAATACAGGTTATTGTTGTTTGCGGATGACCCTGTTTCGTAAACCCCATACATCGTGGTTTTAGTGTTACCACCCAGGCTGATAATGTTGTTGGCATAGGTAGTTGCCCCGGCATTTATTTTAATGCCGTAAATGCTGGCGGCATTGCTGCTGGCACCTGCTACCGACAGGCTATGTATGAAGTTCCCTGTAACCGAGCTGGCTGTTGTGGATCCGTTATAGTATAATCCAATAACATTGCCTGCGAAGGAAGCGTAGGTATTCGACAAATTATAAATGGTGTTGCCGGTAATGCTCTGGGCTGCTGCCGTTGTGTTGTTCAGCGAGATCCCAACCACTGAAGCAGACTGGGTTGAGGCGGTATTGGCATTGGCAATTGTGAGATCCCTGATGATATTGTTTGAAACAGTATTGGTGCCGGCCGACAGAAAAATACCATGAACGGTTCCAGGATAGTCAACAGCTGAATTGGTTGTTCCGTTGGTCAGTTTTGCGATGGTGTTTCCCGTAAACGACACCGTGCCGCTGCAGTAACTTTGTATTCCATATACTGATTGAACATTACTGCTGGAAGGGGAAATCGCATTTATGCTGTTGCTGGTACCTGCGTCGGTACTGCCGATCGTGTTTGAGCTGATGGTTCTGTTTCCGCTGCCTCCGCAAAAAATTCCGCAGAAGTTGGCGGGATAGTCTGTGTTTAAATTGTTCGTAGTGATGGCACCCACGGAATTACTTTGTATCACTACTGTCCCTGATGAAGTTGTGGCTATCCCGTAACACGTCTGACTCGTGAAAGTAGTATTTAATGTGAACGTAACAGATCCGCTGCCAGTAGCGGCGCCTATCAAATTCGCCGTAGTCGTTCCGATATTTGCTGCAACAGATCCGCCAAGGCTGATCCCGCTAAAGCTACCGTAACCACCTGTCCAGCTGACACTCTTTATGGTGTTGCCCTGGATCTCGCAGGCGGTTCCGATGGAAGGTGAATCTATACGGATGCCGCCGAAATCATGTTGATTATCGCCGTTAAATATCCATATGCCTGAGCAGTCAGTGCCACTCCCACCGATGTGATTGAATGAAACCGTATGCCCGCTACCCCATCCCAGATAAATACTGTAAAAACCTGCAGTTCCTGCTGTTGCCGCAAAGGACGTCGTTTCATAAAAACTGTTTCCCGAGACGGTCCAGGCGGTATTATAATTCCTGAGACAAATGCCGGTTGAAAACATGGCATCGTTATTCAGAAAATCGTAGATGTCATTATTGCTTATCGTAATGCCGCTGTTTTCCATACCGGATGTTCCGAGTGAAAAGATTGCATTCAGGGGCCGGTTGGAGGCGGCATTGGTAATATTGTTATGATCGATCAGGTTGCCGTTGTTTCCTGTAATTGTTCCGGTACTGAAAAAGACGATCCCGCTGCCCGATCCCGGCACGTTTACAACCGTTTGCGAACCTTTAATCGTGCAATATTTAACGGTGTTGGTACATGCATCGTTGTTAAACCGTATGGTAGAAGTTCCTACTGTCGCAGAAGTGCTGGTATTGGTGATTATAAGGTCTATGGCCGATCCTGTGGCATTCACCCTGCCGTCGATGGTGACATTGTCGGCCCCGTTCAGATCGATCAAAGGAGTTGCGAGATCGCCGCTGATGCTGAGACCTGTAGTCGTCGGGTACATATTGACTGATGTGTACAATGCACTCCCGTTTCCACTTGCATTCAACACGGCCGCAGCTGTCTCGGTCGTGTTTTGGTTGATCATTACGGTGATGGCGCCCTGGTGGGTCCCGGCATTGATGGCGTCGAAAGCGGCTTTTAAGGTTGAATAATATGCAGGAGAGGTTCCCGATGTACATGTTACCGTTACCGGAGGATTTGCATTGTATTCCCAGGCCCCCATCGAAGGGGTTGTCAAACTTCTTATAACGCTGGCGTAATCAGTTGTAACGCCCGTCCCGGTTGCTGCGAACAGGCCCAGAGCTGACGGAAGATAATTAGCGGCTAATGTTCCCCCGGCACTTGCAAAGACAGGGTTCAGATTCTTGCTGCTTGCATCCTGACCGCTGATTAAGGGAAGAGAGGTCACATCCGCAGAGTTGTAATAGCCTAATACTCCGCCTGTGCCTGTTGCATAATAATCATTATTGTCAATCGTAAGCCCGGCGCTGCTTGCATAGTTGAACCATGCTGCATAATGCAGGCTTGACCCGACTGTGGTGGAGCGGGCATTGCTGAAAATGTTGTTTCTGAAATTCCTTGTATTTGTTGTGACTGCGGAATACAGGGCGTAAGATTTATTGGTGCTTCCCGAAGCAAGTGTGCCACCGAAGTAAACTGTATTAAAATATAAGTTGTTGTTCCCGGATGTTCCTGTTTCGTAAATCCCGTAGATCGTGGTTTTGGTGTTACCGCCCAGGCTGATGATGTTATTGGCGTATGTGGTGGCACCGGCATTTATTTTAATGCCGTAAATGCTGGCAGCATTGCTGCTGGCTCCTGCTACCGACAGGCTGTGTATGAAGTTCCCTGAAACTGTGCTGGCTGTCGTCGGGCCGCTATAATACAACCCGACAACATTGCCAGCGAATGAAGCAGAGGTATTCGATAAATTGTAAATGGTGTTTCCGGTAATACTCTGGGCTGAAGATGATGTGCTTTTTAATACAATCCCGCTGATCGATGCCGTATGATCAGAGAATGTATTTGCGTTGGCGATTGTAAGGTCCCTAACGATATTGTCGGAAATGGTATTGGTACCGATTGTTGTGGTAATTCCGTTGATCAGTCCGGCAGTTTCTGCCGTTGCATTGGTCGTTCCATTGGTAAGTTTGGAGATGGTGTTCCCGCTGATTGAAACTGTACCAGCGCCTGATCTGTAAATTCCATAAACTGTCTGCGCATTCCCTGTTGCAGCAGAACTAACATTGATACTGTTGGAGGTCCCAGCATCGGTACTCCCTATAGTGTTATTGCTTATAGTAGTGGTACCAGACGAAGAGGTTGCAATTCCGAAGAAATTTGTTGCGTTGGCTGCTGTTGCATTGGCCAGGGTGATAGCCCCGATAATGTTATTCTGTGCAATTGTTGTTGCCAAGCCTGCAATGTTTATTGCATAAAAATAGCCACCCGTCGTGGTATTGGTTAAAGTCACTGAACCATTGCCTGTTGCAGCTCCGATGGTATTGGCAGTGACGGTTCCGATATTCACAGCACCTCCGCCAACATTTATTCCAAACCATAGTGCCTTTAAAGAATTGGCGTAATTAAAGTTCTGTATCGTGTTTCCCTGTATATTGCTTGCAGTTCCTGAGCCTACACCGACAGATATCCCGTAGAACCAGTTGTCGTTTGAACTGGTTTTCGTGAATGTTCCGCTGCAAAGAGCGGCAGAGCCTCCGATGTAGTTACCTGTGATGCTGAAATCGTTCCCGGTGGAAGAATTGACATATACTGCGTAATAAGCCCCATTGCCGCTTGGAGATAAGGTATTCTGCTCATAAAAGCTGCAACCTGAAATCGTCCAGGCAGAGTTGTTACTGCTCAGATATATACCGGCTGACGCGACCGACCTGTTGAAAAAATCAAAGATATTGTCATTGCTGACAGTGTTACCGTCGTTTTCTTTACCTGACGTACCCAAAGAGTAAACAGCATATTTGGGGCGGTTTACATCAGAGGCACAGGTAATGTCATTATGATCGATCAGGTTGTTGTCATTGCCGTTGTTGCTGCCGGCTGTGGAGAAAAATAGAATACCGGACCCGGTGAATGTGTATGCTGATCCTTTGATAACGCAATACTTTACAGTGTTACTACAGGCATCATTGATAAACCGGATTGTTGAAACTCCATCGGCGGTGGATGTGCTGGTATTTGTGATGACCAGGTCTTTGGCTGTTCCTGTTGCATTCACCCTGCCGTCGATGGTCACATTATCGGCCCCATTCAGATCGATCAAAGGAGTTGCGAGATCGCCGCTGATACTGAGACCGCTTGAAGTTGGATAAATATTCACCGAAGTATAACTTGAAGGCGTGCTGCTGGCATTCAGAACGGCCGCAGCGGTCTCAGTTGTGTTTTGGTTGATCAATACTGTGATGGCGCCCTGGTGGGTTCCTGCATTGATGGCGTCAAATGCGGCTTTTACAGTTGAATAATATGCAGTGGAGGTGCCGGATGTAGCGTTAACCGTGATAGGCGGATTTGCATTGTATTCCCAGGCACCCATAGAAGGAGTTGCTACACTTCTGGTATTTCCGCCGTAATCGGTAAGGATGCCCGTCCCGGTTGCTGCGAACAGGCCCAGGGCCGACGGAAGATAATTAGCGGCCAATATTCCCCCGGCACTTGCAAAACCCGGGTCAACCGACCTGCTGTTGGCATCCTTTCCGCTGATTAAGGGAAGAGAGGTCACATCCGCGGAGTTGTAATAGCCCAACACTCCGCCAGTGCCTGATGCATAGTAGTCATTGTAATCAAGGGTCAGGTTGGTACTCACGGCATAATTAAACCAGGCGGCATAATGCAGGCTTGCGCCCGATGTAGTTGAACGGGCATTGCTGAAAATATTATTCCTGAAATTCCTGATATTTGTTGTGACTGCGGAATAGAGGGCGTATGAATTATTGGAGCTTCCCGATGCAAGGGTTCCATTGAGATAAACCGTGTTGTAATAAAGACTATTGTTGTTTGAGGCTGTACCTGTTTCATAAATCCCGTAGATCGTGGTCTTGGTATCACCTCCCAGGCTGATGATGTTGTTGGCGTAGGTTGTTGCACCGTTGTTTATCTTGATCCCGTATATTTTTGCAGTCGTACTGCTCGCACCCGTGACCGAAAGGCTGTGTATGAAGTTCCCCGTAACCGAGCTGGCTGTCGTCGATCCGTTATAATACAATCCGATGACATTGCCTGCGAATGAAGCGTTGGTGTTTGATAAATTGTAAATGGTATTGCCTGTAATGCTATGGACCGCAGCAATCATGGCGTTCATTACAATACCGGTGACTGATGCCGTGCTGATAACTGCCGTGTTCGCATTTGCTATAGTCAGGTCCCTCACGGTGTTGCCCGAGATGGTATTGGCACCCTGGTCTGAGGTAATTCCACTGATCACTCCTGCGTCTCCTGCCGTTGAATTCGTTGTCCCGTTGGTAAGTTTCGAGATGGTATTCCCGCTGATCGTAACGGTTCCGATTCCGGCGCTGTATATTCCGTACACACTTTGTGCAGCAGAAGTGGAAGTGGAAGCAGCGTTAATACTGTTGCTGGTTCCCGCATCCGTACTCCCTATGGTGTTAGAGCTTATGGTTATTGCTCCGTTTGATGAGTTTTTATGTATTCCGAAAAAGTCGGTAGAATAGCCGGTGTTTGAATTGTTTGTGGTGATGGCTCCAATGATATTGTTCTGTATCGCAATTGTTCCGGACGAGAAGATGTGAATTCCATAAAACGCATTAGCACCTGAAGAGGTATTCTGAGTAAGTGTTACAGATCCGTTGCCGGTAGCGGCACCGATCACATTTGGAGTTGTGGTTCCGATGTTTGCTGAAGTAGTCCATGACACCATGATGCCGTTCCAGCTGGCGTTTCGTACAGTCCAGCTGATATTTGTTAAGGTGTTGCCTTGTATCTCGGATGCGGTTCCTGCAGTGGAGTTGATGTAGATCCCATAGAAGGAATTGTCATAATCCCCTGTTTTTGTCCATGTGCCTGTACAGCCTGCACCACTCCCCCCAATGTTGTTTGAGGAGATCGTATATCCCGATCCCGAAGCTATTTGAATGACGTAATAACTTATAGAGCTTGCCGTAGTTGCAAAAGACGCAGTTTCATAAAAATTGTTGCCGCTGATAGTCCAGCTGTCGCTGTTGGTATTCAGGGAAATGCCTGATGAGGAAACGGTCTGTTTAAAAACATCGTAAATGTTATTATTGCTGATGATGTTACCACTGTTTTCAAAACCGCTGGTCCCACTGGAGATGATCCCATAGGCCGGCCTCGAGGCATCTGCGGCATTGGTGATGTTGTTGTTATCGATGGTGTTTCCGTCGTTTCCTGTGGCGATACCGCCCTGGAAGCGGATCACCCCACCGTTGGACCCTGCCCCGGTAGAACCTTTAATCGTGCAATATTTAACGGTGTTGGTACATGCATCGTTGTTAAACCGTATGGTAGAAGTTCCTACTGTCGCAGAAGTGCTGGTATTGGTGATAAGCAGGTCTTTTGTGCTGCCCGTCGCATTCACCCTGCCGTCGATGGTCACATTGGTTGCCCCGTTCAGGTCGATGAGCGGAGTAGCAAGGTTCCCGGTGATGCTGAGACCGGTGACGGCAGGATAAATGTTGATCGAAGTATAATATGCGCTTCCACTCAGGCTGGCGTTCAATACCGCTGCTGCCGATTCGGTGGTACTGACATTGATCGTTATGGTAATTGCCCCTTGATGGGTTCCCGCATTGATTGCATCGAAAGCGGCTTTCAACGTGGGATAGTTTGCTGTTGATGTTCCTGAGGTTGAATTGACAGTAACAGCGGGAGTCAGGGCATAATCGTAGGCACCCATAGCGGGTAGAGTAAGGCTGCGGGTGGTTCCGGCATAATCTGTGGTAATGCCGGTTCCTGTAGCAGCATATAGGCCGGTATTTGAAGGCAGATAATTGCTTGGGCTGGTGCCTCCCGGACTGGCAAAGCCCGGGTCAACTGATCTGCTTCCGCCATCCTGTGTGTTGACCAGCGGTAGCGTGTTTACATTCGCAGAGGCGTAATAACCCAGCACTCCGCCGGTTCCTGGTGCATAATAGTCATTATTATCGAGGGTGAGATTGGCACTCCCTGAATAATTGAACCCTGCAGCATAGTGCAGGTTTGAACCTCCAGTCGTTGAACGGGCATTGCTGAAAATATTGTTCCTGAAATTCCTGGTATTTACAGTGCTTGCGGAATAGAGTGCGTAGGATTTATTGGTGCTTCCGGTTGCAAGGGTTCCACTGAGATAAACCGTGTTGTAATAAAGACTGTTGTTGTTTAAGGCTGCACCTGTTTCATAAATCCCATAGACGGTGGTAGCAGTGTTTCCGCCCAGGCTGATGATGTTATTGGACCAGGTTGTGGCTCCATTATAAATTTTGATCCCGTATAATGATGCGGCAGTGCTGGTTCCCGATACCGAAAAACTATGGATGAAGTTCCCCGAAACCGTACTCTCAGTTGTGGAACCCTGGTAATACAGCCCGATCACATTTCCGTAAAAACTCGCGTGGGTATTCGATAAATTATAGATCGTGTTTCCGGTTATGGTATGGGCAGCAGTAGTGCTTTGGTTGCAGATGCCGAGGATCGATGACAAATAATTAGAATATACATTGTTATTGGCAATGGTTAAATCCCGGATGGTGTTATTGGTAATTGTATTTACGCCCGTGGATGTCGTGATGCCGATAATCTGACCATACCATGAAAGAGATGCGGAATTTTTCAGGTTTGCGATGGTGTTGCCCGAAATCAGGTTTGTTCCGCTGCAACTCGATAAAATCCCCCAAACATTCTGGGTGGCTGGGGGGTTTGTGGCTAGGGCGGTGGCATTGATACTGTTTGCGGTAGTGCCGCTGCCAATGAGGTTGTTACTGATGGTTATGGTTCCACCGGCGCCATTGTTAATGCCACAAAAATTGGTGGACAAGCTTGATGAAAAATTGCCGACAGTAACTGAACCGATAGTGTTTTTCTGACAATCTACCGTGCCTGATGTCCAGGCAATATCTATCCCGTAAAATGTCTCTCCATTGGTATTACTTGTACATTGAATTGCGTCCAAACCGGTCGCAGCCCCGATAATGTTCCCGGTTACAGTCCCGATATTGAAATTACCATTGGATACCGAAATCCCTTTAAAGAAGGAGGACATATTTGTCCAGTTGAAATGGGTAATAGTATTTCCCTGGATATTGGTAAGCCCGGTGTAGGTCTGGGCATTGTCAACAATACCATAAAAAGTATTTGCGTAGGTACCTGGCTTCGTCCACGTGCCACCGCAAAGTTCCGCACTGCCCCCGATGTAATTTCCGGTAATATTGTCATCGGTGCTTGATTCGATTTCAATGACTTTATAGGTATAGGTGCTGGTAGGGACGAAGGCAGTTTCGTAGAAACTATTGCCGCCGATGGTCCATGCTGAGTTGCCAGAATAAAGATAAACGCAGGAAGAATTGCCGCTCAGGTAAAGAACATCGTAAATGTTGTTGTTGCTGATGGTATTGCCGCTGTTGACTGCCCCGGCTGTGCCGTATGATAAGACGGCATACTTCGGACGGTTCACGGCATTGGTGATGTTGTTGTGGTCGATGGTGTTATTATCGTTCCCGGTAGTGATCCCGGTCGAGAAAAAGAGAAGTCCACCTGCATCAGGCACCGCAAATGAAAGGGAAGATCCCTTCAGGTTGCAGTATTTAACACTATTGCTGCTTGCGTCATTGATGAACCGTATAGTTGATGTTCCGTTGGTGGTTGAATTATTCGTGTTTGAAACCGTCAAATCCTTCAACGTTCCGATGGCATTCACCCTTCCATCAATAGTCACATTGTCTGCCCCGTTCAGATCAATGAGGGGAGCGGCAAGATTTCCGGTAACCGATAATCCGGATGCATTGGGATAAATATTTACAGAAGTGTAATCGGCGCTGCCACTGAGGCTGGCATTAAGAACCGCTGTGGCTGTTTCGATAGTATTCCCGCTGAGGATAACCGCAATCACTCCCTTGTGCGTGCCGTCGTTTATCTTGTCGAAGGCCGCCTTTAAGGTGGAATAAGTTCCCGTGGTTGTCCCTGAAGTAGCAGCAACAGAAACCGGGTATATATATTCGTAGGCGCCCATGGTCGGCTGTAAGCGTGTGGTTCCGGCGTAATCGACAGTTATCCCTGTGCCTGTTACTGCAATCAAAGAGCTCTCTGATGGCTGGTAATTGACCGCATTGGTACCACCAGCGTTTGCAAAAACCGGGTTTGTCGCCTTGCTGCTGGCGTCCTTTCCGCTGATCAGAGGCACAGAGGCAACATTCGCGCTGTTGTAGTAACCTAATACTCCTCCTGTGCCCGAAACGTAATAATCATTGTAGTCAAGGGTCAGATTGGTGCTCACGGCATAGTTGAACCATGCGGCATAATGCAGGCTTGCACCTCCTGTCGTTGAACGGACATTGCTGAAAATGTTGTTCCTGAAATTCCTTATATTAGTTGTGACTGCGGAATACAGGGCGTAGGACAAATTGGCACTTCCCGATACAAGGGTTCCGCTGAGATATACTGTATTAAAATATAAGTTGTTGTTGTTTCCGGGTGTCCCTGTTTCGTAAATCCCGTAAATCGTCGTTTTTGTGTCACCTCCAAGGCTGATGATGTTGTTGGCATAAGTTGTTGCACCGGCATCTGCCTTGATTCCGTAAATGCTCGCAGCCGTGCTGCTGGCTCCTGTGATTGTTAAGCCATTAATAAAGTTCCCTGAAACCGTGCTGGCCGTTGTGGATCCGTTATAATACAGTCCGATGACGTTGCCTGTGAATGATGCATAGGTATTCGATAAATTGTAAATGGTATTGCCGGTAATGTTCTGGACTGCAGCCGTTGTGTAGTTCAGTGCAATTCCGATGACGGGTGATCTATAGTCTATAGGTGTGTTGGAATTGGCAATGGCAATGGTGAGGTCTCTGATGGTGTTGTTCGTAATGGTGTTCGTGCCAGCCGACAGATAGATACCCTGAACGGTTCCATACGTGCCGTTGTTGCTATTGGTTGTTCCATTGGCCAATTTTGAAACCGTATTTCCGGAAATGGTTACAGTGCCGGTGCCGGCGCTGTTGATTCCGTAAACTGTCTGTGCACTCCCGGTGGAAGCCGAGTTGGAGCGGATGCTGTTGGCGGTTGAAGTACTTCCAATGGTATTGGTGTTGATGGTGGTTGTGCCGCCGCTGCCAGTCTTATAAATGCCATAAATGCAGGTTGCATTGGCTGCGGCATTATAAGCGGTGAGAGCGCCCACAATATTGTTCGCGACCACCGTGGTTCCGGTGTTGTTTAGATAAAACCCATAGAGGTTGTCATAATTGGTAGTAGCTGTCCACACGAACGAATCATTGCCAGATGCCGAGCCAATCGTGTTCCCTGCGCTGGTACCGATGTTCACTGCGCCTGTGCCTTCTGCCCTGATGCCGTAAAACCAGCCCGATGAACTCGTCCAGTCGAAGTTTTTAATCACATTGCCCTGGACTTCGCTTGCGGTTCCTGAGGTTGTGGATAAGTATATGCCGTAAATCCAATTACTATTCCCCCCCGTTTTAATCCAGGTTCCGGAACAATTGGCTCCGCTTCCCCCTATGTTATTTGAGGTAATCGAATAATTGTTCCCTGCATTAATGTAGATAAAGCTGTAATTTCCAGTTGCTGTCGTAGCAAAAGAGGCGGTTTCGTAAAAGCTGTTTGCAGTGATGGTCCAGTTTGTTGTATTGGAATAAAGGTTTAATCCAAATGAAGAACCTGCGCGATTGCAAAAATTATAGAAGTTATTATAGCTTATTATGTTCCCGCTGTTTTCAGTAGTAGCCGAGGTCCCGGCAGAATAGATGGCGTTGTATATCCTGTTAGCGTCAACAGCCGAGGTGAGGTTGTTGTTATCGATCGTGTTACCGTCGTTCCCTGTTGTGCCGGTGGTTGTGCTGAAAAAGAGAATCCCCCCGGTTGTGGCAAGAGATGAGCCTTGAATGGTACAGTATTTTACCGTATTGCCTGAGGCGTCATTAATGAATCGTATGGTCGAAGTATTGGTGCCAGACGAGGCACTGGAATTACTGATGACCAGGCTGATAGCGCTTCCTGTGGCATTCACCCGGCCATCAAAAGTCACATTATCTGCTCCGTTGAGGTCGATGAGTGGGGAATTGTCCAAGCTCCCGCTTACAGATAATCCTGCAGCTGTAGGGTAGATACTTACTGATGTGTAACTGGCGCTTCCTGAACTGGCATTCACTACAACCGCCGCTGTTTCAGTGGTGCTGCCGTTGATCTTAATGATAATCGTCCCCTGGTGAGTGCCATCATTGATAGCGTCGAAGGCGGCTTTCAAAGTTGCATACCCTCCTGTCAGGGTACCTGATGTTGCAGTGACTGAAATATTGGGATCAACCGTATATTCATAGGCTCCCATAGAGGGAAGGGTCGCATTGCGGGTGGTTGTTCCTGTATAATCGGTGGTAACTCCCGTACCTGTGACGGCTATTAACGTTGTATTGGAAGGCAGGTAATTGCCGGCGCTGGTCCCTCCGGCGCTGGCAAAGCCCGGGTCAACCGATTTACTGTTGGCATCCAGTCCGCTGATCAGCGGGAGGGAGGTTACATTCGCACTGTTGTAATAGCCCAGCACACCTCCTGTGCCTGAAACATAATAGTCATTATTACTCAGCGTTAGCCCGGTATTTATTGCATAGTTGAACCAGGCTGCGTAATGCAGGTTTGCCCCTCCCGTTGTTGAGCGGGCATTGCTGAAAATGTTGTTCCTGAAACTCCTTGTATTGCTCGTGACTGCGGAATAGAGGGCGTAGGATTTATTGGTACTGCCCGATGCAAGGGTTCCGCCGATGTAAACCGTATTAAAATACAGGCTGTTGTTATTTGAGCCTAATCCTGTTTCGTAAATCCCGTAGATTGTGGTTTTGGTGTTCCCACCCAGGCTGATGATGTTGTTGGAGTATGTTGTTGCGCCTGCAAGTACATTTATTCCGTAGATGTTTGCCACTGTGCTGCTGGCCCCAGTGACTGATAAGCTGTGTATGAAGTTCCTTGAAACGGTGCTGACCGTAGTCGGTCCATAATAATACAATCCGATCACATTACCTGCAAATGAGGCATAGGTATTTGATAAATTGTAAATGGTATTGCCCGTAATGGTTTGTGCGGCTGCGAAAGTGTTATAAAAAACAATTCCGCCAACCGATGCCTGATAGGTTGACAGGTTATTGGCATTTGCTATCGTTAAGTCGCGGACTGTATTGGTTGTTATTGCATTCGTACCGCTGGAAATGTATATGCCGTTTATTAATCCGGCGGTTCCTGCCGTGGAATTGGTTGTTCCGTTGGTTAATTTTGAAACCGTATTTCCGGAAATGGTTACAGCGGTGGTGCCGCCCGAATATATTCCCCACACCGACTGTGCTGCTCCACTTGACAATGAGCTTGCATTGATACTATTGGAGGTCTCAGTACTTCCAACAGTATTGTTACTGATAGTGGTCGTTCCACCAACGGCTGCCTTGTAAATTCCGTAGAAATTCGTGGCATTCGCTGAACTGTTAGACACAGTGACCGAACCAATGACATTGTTCCCGATATCGGAAATGCCTGCTGAGTTTACATAAATTCCGTATAATTCGGCTCCTGTTGCGCCGCCCGTAAAAGTAATAGAGCCTGTGCCGGTGGATTGACCGATGGTGTTGCCCGAACCCGAAGGGGTACCGATATTCACGTCACCGGCATTATGATATATTCCGTACCACTTTGCAGATGAAGAGTTGGAATAGGCAAAGTTACTGATGGTGTTACCCCTGACATTGCTTGCCGTTCCCGTTCCTGCATTGATATAGATGGAATAGAATGTATTGTCGGATGCGTTGGTTTTGGTCCAGGTACCGGAACAGGCCGGGCCACTTCCCCCTATGTAATTGTTTGAAACCGTGAAATTGGTGCCGGAGGTATTGTTTATATAAATGATGTAATATGCTCCAATGGCCGTGGGGGCGAAAGAAGCTGTTTCATAAAAGCTGTTTCCGGATATGGTCCACCCGCTGGTGTAAATCGAAAGGTAAATTCCATTCGATGCAGTGCCGCGACTCAGAAAATTATAGAAACTGTTGTTGCTTATGGTATTCGAAATGTTTGCATTGGTGTTGCTGCTGCCATAAGAATGAATTGCGTTAAGTGGTCTTGATGCATCTGCTGCACAGGTGATCTCATTATGGTCGATTGTGTTGGAACTATTTCCGGTTGAAGAACTGCAAGCACTGAAGAAAAGGACCCCCGAAAAGGCAGACGTGGTAGAACCCTGTATTTTACAATATTGAATTGTGTTATTCGTGGCATCATTAATGAACCGGATGGTTGAAGTAACAGAGGCAGAAGTACTGGTATTACTGATCACCAGGCTAACGGTACCGCCTGTCGCATTCACCCTTCCGTCAATAGTCACATTATCGGCCCCGTTCAGGTCGATTAGTGGGCTATTAGCCACATTCCCGCTGATGGATAATCCGGTGGCTGTAGGATATATGTTGATGGATGTGTAACTACTGTTACTTAGATACCCGCTTTGATACAGCACGGCGCTTACAGACTCAAAGGTATTCCCTGAAAGTTTGACGGTGATAACACCTTTGTGGGTGCCTGCGTTGATTGCGTCAAAAGCTTCTTTCATGGTTGTATAACACGAAAAGGTTGTTCCGAGGCTGGCTGTTACTGCGACGATGGGTGTGATGATGTAATCAAAAGCCCCCATGGAGTTATAAAATCTTGTGGCGCCTGGGTAGCTGGTTGTGATACCTGTGTTACATGCTCCTGCCAGGGAGAGTTCAGAAGGCAGGTAATCTGTAGCAGCAGTCCCGCCGGGATTCGCAAAAATGGGAAGTGCTGACTTGCTGTATGCATCGTTTCCGGTCACCCCGGTCACGATGGGCAGGGAAGTCTTATCCCCCCCATAATAGCCAAGTTTCCCTCCTGATCCGGATACATAATAATCATTGAAATCGCAGGTAAGGGTTCCACCTGAACTTGCAAAATACGCGGCATAATGGGTTCCGGAAACCCCGTTGTTGGAGCGGGCATTGTCGAATATGTTATTTCTGAAATCCCTGGTATTGGAGGACAGCCTGCTGTAGAAACAGTAACTGTTTGATATACCTGAGGCTGAGCCTCCGAGGTAAACAGTGTTAAAATAAATATAATTATTATAGCCTTGATTATAACCAAAATCCCATGTTGTCCCGGACTCATAAATTCCGTAGAGGGTTGCATTTGTTGTTCCTCCAAGTGTTATAATATTGTTTGAACAAGTGGTGGGCCCCTGGGCAATATCGATCCCATAGATCTTCCCGGAACTGCCCGATGCGACTGAAAGATTGTAGATCAAGTTTTTTGCAATCGTATTTGAACTCGACGATCCCCTCCCAAAATAATATAAACCTGCAATGGTGCCGGCAAAAGAGCTATTTGTGTTTGAGATGTTATAAATTGTGTTACCTGTGATGGTCTGGGCACTGCCGCTAAAAATCGGAGCCACTATACCGCCGGCTGAAAGTGAAAGGGTGGGATTGCCGGAGGTATTGATAGGACCTCTTGCGGTATCCGCATTCGCGATGGTGAGGTCGTGCACGGTGTTTCCGGTGATGGTGTTGACTCCCTGAAATGAATAGATCCCATAAATATATCCTTGTGTGGCTGGTGTAGAATTGGTTGTTCCGTTGGTCAGATTGGCTACAGTGTTATTTGCAATGCTAAGAGTAGAACCTCCCTGAATCCTAATTCCCTCCACTGTCTGAGCATTTGAGGTGGCAGCAGAAGTTGCATTGATACTGTTTGGGGTGGTATTGCTGCCAATAAGGTTATTGCTTGTAGTACCAGCCCCGCAATTCGATGCAACACACAGACCAATAAAATTTGTTGCATATGCCGCATTGCTGTTCGCAACAGTAATGGCTCCAATGGTATTATTGCTGCAGGTTGAAGAACAATAAACTCCTTGCGTTATGCCTGTAAATGATCCACCGGTAGAGGCATTTGTAAAAATAATGGAACCAGTGCCTGTTGATGCGCCAATACAGTTGTCTGAAACATTATTGTTACCACCATTACAGTAAATTCCATTTAAAGAAGAAGCTCCCGAGTTGGTAAGGTTAAAATTTTTAATCGTATTTCCCTGGATATAATTTGATGCTCCAGCCGGATCGGCGTTAAGGAAAATTGCTGTTAAACCGATATTCCCGTTTGCCTTAGTCCATGTTCCGCTGCATAGCGGGGCGCTTCCCCCTATATAATTATTGGAAATAGTGAATCCGCTGCCCTGATCGGCCCAAACAAAGATAACCTTAACATCTCCGTTAGAACCAGAGGCGGAGATGTCTTGTGGTTCATAAAAGCTGTTTTCGCTTATCGTCCAGCCAGTATTATTACTGAAGTTAGGATGCGCATCATCAGATGTGTAAAGGGCTATCGCTTTGGTATAATTCTGGCTTAGATTTAATACATCGTAAATATTGTTGTACCTCACAGTGTTTGAACTGTTCGGAACAGCTGCACTCTTTCCACAGGAAAACAGTGCATTTCGGGGCCTGTTTCCTCCTGCATTGGTGATTTCATTATATTCGATTGTATTATTACTGTTACCTGTAGTAGTTGCAACATTTTTAAAGGATATTATTCCCTGGTCACCCAATATTGTAGACCCCTGAATTTTACAATATTTTATAATGTTATAGGTCGCGTCATTTGTGAACCTGATTGTAGATGTATAACTATATGTGCCGGTGGCAGTGCTTGTATTGCTGATTACAAGACTGACGTTGCTTCCCACGGCATTGACCCGTCCGTCAAAAGTTACATTATCCGCCCCGTTGAGGTCGATGAGCGGGTTATGAGCCACGTTACCGCTTATCGACAATCCGGCAGCTACAGGGTAGATATTCACCGAAGTATAGCTGGCGCTTCCCGAGCTGCTTGCATTCAATACCGCCGTTGTAGTTTCGGTTGTGTTTTTAATGATCTGGATAACAATGGCTCCCTGGTGTGTTCCTGCATTGATCGCATCGAAGGCGGTTTTCAGGGTAGAGTAATAAGCGGGTGAGGTCCCTGTTTCCGAAGTTACTGTGACGGCCGGACTTACATCATATTCCCAGGCTCCCATTGCAGGGAATGAAGTGCTTCTGGTGATACCCGAATAATCAGTTGTAATCCCGGTACCCGTCACCGCAATAAGAGGGTTGTATGAAGGCAGGTAATTGGCTGCAACGGTCCCTCCTGCGCTGGCAAAGGTCGGATTGACCGACTTGCTATAAATATCCTGTCCGCTGATCATCGGCACAGAGGTCACATTCGCACCGTTGTAATAACCCAACACACCTCCTGTACCCGGAGCATAATAGTCATTATAACTCAGTGTAAGCCCCGTGCTGCTTGCATAGTTGAACCATCCTGCATAATGCAGGTTCGAACCGGATGTGGTTGAACGGGCATTACTGAAAATATTATTCCTGAAATCCCTGGTATTGGTTGTGACTGCGGAATAGAGTGCATAAGATGTATTGCTTCCCGAAGTAGGGGCTCCGCCTATATAAACCGTATTATAGTACAGATTGTTGTTGTTTGCGGATGTCCCTGTTTCGTAAATCCCGTAGATCGTGGTCCGGGTGTTTCCGCCCAGACTGATGATGTTATTTGCGTAAGTAGTTGCGCCGGCACTAATTTTTATTCCGTAAATGTTTGCTGAAGTACTGCTTGCATGTACTGTCAGACTGTTAATAAAGTTCCCCGAAACCGTGCTTGCTGTAGTAGATCCGTTATAGTACAGTCCGATGACGTTGCCTGCGAAAGTAGTATTGGTATTTGACAGATTATAAATGGTGTTGCCTGTAATGCTCTGGGATGCAGCGCCAGTATTGTTCAGAGCAATCCCTGTTATTGAGGCTGAATAGTCAGATGCAGTATTGGAATTCGCAGTAGTCAGGTCTCTGATAGTATTGTTTGAAATGGTATTGGTGCCGCTGATTGTGGTAATTCCATTGATCTGTCCGCTGGTTCCGGTGGCTGCATTGGTAAGTTTCGAGATGGTGTTACTGCTCATTGAAACAGTGCCGGTGCCCGCGTTGTATATTCCGAAAACACTCTGTGCATTCCCGGTTGAAGCGGAAATGGCATAGATGCTGTTGCTGGTCGCTGCATCCGTGCTTCCGATTGTGTTGTTGCTGATCGTAGTGGTGCCGGCTCCGCTCTTGTAAATTCCATAAATGTTGGTTGCATTTGTGGCAGCATTTGAACCGGTGACAGCCCCGATTATATTGTCATGGACCCCTGTCGTCCCGGTATTTGAAAGATAGATCCCGTAAAAGGTTGCTCCGGTCGTGGCGCTGGTGAAGTAAATCGAACTGTTTCCGGTTGAGGCGCCAATGGTATTGGCCGATGATGTTCCAATATTGACATCACCGCTCCCCACAGTCCTGATCACTGTAAAAGAACTGGTTCCCGAATTGGTCCAGGAGATCTTTGCAATCGTATTTCCCTGAATATTACTGGCAGTTCCCGTGCCTGTATTGAGATAAATCCCGGTAAATTCGTTGTTGTATTGCGTCGGACTACTTTTGGTCATTGTCGTTCCCCCGCAGGAAGCAGCGGTACTACCGATGTAGTTGCCCGAAATAGTATAGTTGGTCCCCGCATTTGACACCCAGATCATGTAGTATACCCCTGCATCGGCAGTTGGGACAAATGAAGCCGTTTCATAAAAACTATTGCCTGAAATGGTGTAATCTGTATTGTAGGTATGTATGAGTACGCCGTTTGAGTAATTATCACGTCTCATGAAATTAAACACACTGTTATTGCTGATCACATTGCCGCTGTTCTCTTTTCCGCTGGTTCCAAGTGCATAAACTGCGTTGACAGTGCGGTTGGCATCGGACGAACAGGTAATATTGTTTTGATCTATCGTGTTATTGTCGTTCCCTGATCCTGAACCTGCTGTTGCGAAATTGATGATCCCGCTGTTAGAGGTTGCCAATGAAGATCCTTTGATGGTGCAATATTTCATGGTATTGTTGCAGGCATCATTTATAAAACGTATGGTTGACGTTCCTGAAGTAGATGACGTATTGGTATTGGTTATAATGAGGTCTTTGGATGAACCTGTGGCATTGACCCTCCCGTCTATGGTTACATTATCGGCCCCGTCCAGGTCGATGAGGGGAGCTGCAAGGTTCCCGCTGACATAAAGGCCGGTGACTGTTGGATAAATACTCACAGAAGTGTAGAAGGCGCTTCCGGTTCCGCTGGCATTGACAACAACCGAATTTGTCTCAATGGTGCTGCCATTAAGGGTGACTGTGATGGTGCCCTGGTGGGTGCCTGCATTAATGGCATCAGCAGCATCGTGAAGTGTATAGTAGTCTGCAGATGATGTCCCCGCAGTTGAAGCAACGTGGACAGGGATCATGTAATAGGAGCCGATAGTGGGAGGGTTCCCAATAGTGGTGCCTCTCTGGTCTGTGGTAATCTTGTTGGCTGGAACCACAGTAGGGCTGGTAGCCCAGGCAATCAGTTTATGTGAAGCCGGTGTGGCCTGGTTATCGAGAAAATAATATCCGTCAGTCGCATTGTAATAAACAAAAGCCCCATTATCCGGAGCAGCAGAAGCGGGACTCACAGCCATCGTTTTCGTGGATCCGCCATTATTTGCCAGGGGGCTAAGATATCCCGAAACATAGGCCGAGATAACATTGGGCGCAGTTGCCTGGGTATTGATCGTACCTGAAGTGCCGTAATACCAGCAATAGTAGACATAAGTGGAACCGCTTGCATTATACAGGTCGGCCCCTGCCGAGGAAGTATTGTTTATGATGATGCTATTCAGCAGGTAACAGCTCCCGGTACTGTTGTATATCCCGCCTCCTTTATTGCCGCCTGAAGTATTCCCGCTGATGGTGGAGGAGGTTATGATCAGGTTGTTGGCCCCACCTTTATAAATCCCGCCTCCGTCGGTTGTGGCTGTGTTTCCTGAGATGGTAGAGGAGGTAATAGTGGTCGGCCCATAAGAGGTGATGGCCCCGCCAATGCTGGTGGAAGTGTTTCCGCTCATAGTTGTACCTGTGATCGTTGCAGTGGCTTCGTTATAAACAGCACCTCCGTTGCCACTATTACTGGTAAATTCACAGGAGTTGATAACCAAACGTGCTCCACCGGTGGCATTGAATATCGCCCCCCCGCATACTCCCGTATTTCCGCTGAAAGTACATGAGTTCACTTCAACATAGCTCCCTTCGTTGTAAACCCATCCTCCGTGCATACTGGTCGTACTGTTGTTGCTGAGGGTTGAATTTGTAACAATCAGGTTCGTTGTGGCTCCGGTTAAAAATACGCCTCCTCCGTAATTTGACTTGCCGTTCGACATGGTGATACTGCTGAGATTCACTGTGGCCCCGGAATTTATTCTTATGACTCCCCCGTAATCTCCTCCGGTATTCCCTCCCAGCATAGTCATATTTTGTATGTTGATTGTACTACCTGAGGCTGTAATGGTGAGCAGCCTCCAGGCCGAAGTACCAGGAGTGGTAACTTTAACTGTAACCGCCACACCACTGCCGGAAGTGTTGTCCCCGTTTATGGTCATGGCTTTGGTTATTGCAATCCCCGAAGCAATTGTAATTGTTTCGTTACCTGCGGACAAGTTGAAAGTAATGCTCCCGCCATCCGTAACATCAGTAATAGCCTGACTGAGACTGCCTGCGCCGGAGTTGGCATTGGTTGTGACAACCTGATCCGCAGCCTGTGCAAGACTACTAAAGAAAAATAAAAAGGCAACAATCAAAGCCAGGCGGAAGTGAGTAAACTGTTTCATACTGCAACTGTTTCGGCTAATCCATTAACTACGGGAGAAATTTTTTCGAAATCATCAACTTTGGAAAAGAAATAATCGGCGCCGTAACTGATTGCCAGCTTACGGTAATTCTCGGATGAATAAGCGGATTGATCCTGAGCATTTGCTGCATACGCTCGAGGATAAGATCAGAATCATCGGCCATGATCTGCTTAATGGCATAGATGAGATTGATTACAGGGACATCAACGGGATTGTTGATTGTTCCGCCGTGAACTGCAAGCGAACTTCCTTCCAGGTCAATATCGAACCCGTCAAAGCCATAGGTGTTAATAATATTACCCATACTGCTGATGAAAGCATCCCGTTCAGAATCATTGTCGAGTGAAACGGGTGAATTCGCTCCGCCAATACTGATGTTTACCTTTGTGCCCAGGGCCTGAAGCGTCTGGATTTGCTGAATGAACGCTGACTGAGTGCCCCTGTCGGGTACAAATTTCATCTGGTAATCGGTGCCAGTCTCAGGTACGGCAAAGGCAATATCCACCATATTATAGCGCGAATCCACCTCACTCAAAGGAAAATACGGAGCTGCCGGGTCGCTCCAATTCTGCCAGTAACCAACCAGGGCCGGGCTTGGTGATTGGGCGAAGGTTTTCATTCCAATCAGGAAGAAAAAACACAGCAGAGCGAATATTTTGTTCATGTTTTGAGGGTTTATGTGGTTTAGTTACAGATCAATTATCTTAATTGACAGTAAAAATACGAAAAAGGTTGCATGCTGGTTTTTTAGCTTCAGACAATAATTTCGCCAACCCTATAACGGAAGCGGGCTGATTTGGCAAAGGAATTGATTTTGACGTACGTTATTTTATCTTTGTACGCCTAACCTTACAAATATAGAAACCAACTTATTGCGACGTCGTCTCCCGGCAGAAAAATGCGAAAAGTATGAAGAAGGTTTGGAATTGAAAATAAAGCCCATGACCACAGGACCTATGAAGAAAAAGAAAACCTTGCGTCTGATCCTGAAGATCATTGCCGGAACTCTTGTTTTTCTGATGCTGGCAGCCGGCCTTGTGTTCGCCGCGGGCTATTTTTACTATGGAAAAATTGTCAGACGGTATGTTGTTGAATTTGTAAAGAAGGATAGCAGGGGATTATATTCTGCGGATATCGGATCGGTGTATATCAACCTGCTCGGCGGAAACATCACGATCAGGGATTTTTCGCTTACTCCCGATACGGCTCTTTACCGCCGGAAGTTGCCGGGCGATACCCTGCCCCCGATGCTGTTCAGGCTGAATATCAAATACCTCAGGGTTGAAGATTTCCGGTTCCTGCAAGCTCTGAGAAAGCATGAGATTATAATTTCCGGCATCGGGATTCATGAACCGGAGATCACGGTTTTCAGGATGTATAAGAAACCACACACCTCATCCACCGATACAGGTAAACAATCGATGTCAATACCGCTTCCGGCAGGTTTGAAATCTGTTGCCATCGGCGAACTTTTATTTGCCAGGGGAACGCTTGATTTTTATGACCTCACGGGCGATACATTGGTCCACCAGTGCATCCCTTCCTGCTCCGTATCGATTTCAGTCAACTCATTTTCGAAGGGAAGCTCAGTGCCGGGCTTCTTGAAATTGACGGACTGGTAGTTGATGACTTCCGTGACAAGCGGATACCGCGGAAGCCGGGTCTGAGGCCTGCCATGCCGCAGGAGGCCCTGAGAAGACTCAAAACCTGCGTGAGAATCGATTCTGTGGTTTTAAGGAACGGCAAACCTGATGGGAAAAGGAAAAATGAATTTTAATATGAAATTCCGGGTGGGAGATAAACAGAACGGGTTCATCTATTCATCGTCCCTGGGGCCGATGGATCTCAGGGAAGTCAATCCCATGCTTACCAGGCTGATGCCGGCTGAGATCAGCAGCGGAAAAGGCCGGGAACTGCTGGTTCAGCAGATTGTGGCCAATTCCTTTGTGGTCAACGTTGCCAATCCTACCGGAGCAGGCAAGCTGAACACGGGAGTAGTTTACTTTAAGCGGGATAAAGAGAAGGGAATAATCAACTTCATCTGGAAGAACGTGCTAAGTGGCCTGAAATCGCAGATGGGCTTTAACTCAAAAGAGCAGAAGGAGCTGAAAAAGAAAGCGGCAGCCGGCCATAAGCGTTGAGTGAAACCTGACCCCGGTTCAGAAATTAATCCTGATATTCCCGGCGGCCCATATCAGGGCCAGGGTTACGGCGACGATCAGAAGCTGAAAGCGGCTGGAGAAGATCTGTTTGTCTGATTTTCTGATCTTTGGTTTACGCACGATCACCGCATCGCCCAACAGGGTTATCGCCACGTAACCCAGGCTGAGCAGAAAAGCGGGCCAGTACCAGTTATAGAAAGGCCAGTTAAAGCCCATCAGGATGATCAGTCCGAAGAGCCATGGTTTTAAAAATACCGATGTAACGAAAGTCTTCCGGTCGACCTCATTGTCGAGGAAAGCCGTGGTGTAGGCTGTTTTTAAAAACAAACGGTACCAGTAGCGGCTTAGCAGTACGAGGATTGCCAGCACCATCAGGGCCAGGATCCCCCTTACAACAAAACTGTTGATGATCCAGAAGAAAGCCAGTCCAAACCCGTCAAAAAACAAGGCGCCGGCCACGATGCCGCAAGGCAGGGCATTCAATAAAAGAAAAGTCATCCAGGTTAAAACGAGCTTGGTTTTCCAGCCAGCCTTTCTAAGGCTTTTGAGGACGAACAGCAGGATCACCCCGGCGCCTCAGAATATCGCGGGCCCTGATCCGAAAACCAGGTAAATCATCGCTTCTGACCACTTGGTGCTGCTGTATGAAAGGAAGACAATATGAAACAGGCTGTACTGGAAATTGATGCCGAAGTGTTTTAACAGCAACATAGTCCACAGGCTCAGGCCAAACTGCATCAGCAGCGCCGAGAAAATAAAAATATAACCCGAAAACAGGCTCAGTTCAACGAGAGAACGGGTAGACAACGGGCCTTCCTAGGCCTGCGGGGCCGAGGTTTTCGCTTTTTTAGTCTGAGTTTCATGGCCGGTAAAGATAAGAAAACTTCGACTCATCGGGGATTTTCGGCTGTCTCGACCGATTTATAAAAAGGCGCCGCACTGTGATCTGACCGATGCCAGTCTGAGCTGCTTTACTGCTTCCTGGCCAGCGCCTTGCGACAGCCGGTGATGATATTGCCGGCGGTAAGGCCGAACTTATGCATTAACTCCGCTGGAGTGCCTGATTCACCGAAACGATCGTTCATCCCGATGAACTCTATGGGTACGGGAAAATGTTTACTTATGACTTCGGATATCGCTGAACCCAGTCCGCCGGCAACCTGATGCTCCTCGGCGGTTACCAGGGCGCCGCATTCCATTGCGGCAAGCACAATGGCGGCTTCGTCGAGGGGCTTGATGGTATGGATATTAAGAACCCGCACATGGATCCCTTCTTTTTCAAGTTCATACGCTGCCTGCAGCGCTTCCCAGCTCATATGCCCGGTAGCGATAATGGCCAGATCGCTGCCCTTGTGCATCAGCTGGGCCTGGCCGATCTCAAAACCCATCTCCGCCAACGTGAAATCAGGCATGGCTTCCCGACCGAACCTCAGGTAAACCGGTCCTTTGCACTGTTGAATAGCGGCTAGGGTGGCCAGCCTTGCCTGGGTGGCATCGCAGGGCGACAGTACCGTCATTTTGGGCATTACACGCATCACAGCAATATCTTCAAGCGCCTGGTGAGTCGCCCCGTCCGGGCCTACCGACACGCCTGCATGAGCCCCGCCAATGACCACGTGAAGGTTGTTGTAGCAAACCGAGACCCTGATCTGGTCGGTTGTGCGTAAGGCTGAAAATACTCCGTAGGTCGCAAACACCGGGATCTTGCCTGCAAGTGCCAGTCCGGCCGCGGCTCCGACACAATTCTGCTCCGCGATCCCCAGCGATATGAAACGCCCGGGAAACCTCGAAGCAAACAGCTCAGCTCCAACCGAAATCGTGATATCGGCGCCAATAGCCACAACTCTCTCATCGGCGATACCTGCCTCAAGTAAACCTTGGCTAAAGCCGGCTTTGGTCGAGATGTTACCCCGGTTGATAAAGTGTGTTGAGGTCATTGTTTAAATGGTGAAATGGTGAAATGGTGAAATTGTGAAATTAATATTTTATCTGATATCCTGCATCCTGCATCCCGCATCCCGCATCCCGCATCCCGCATCCCGCATCCCGCATCCCGCATCCTGCATCCCGCATCCGCCTTCAAACCCTCGCTTTTCCATGCCAGCGATAGTCTCCTTCAATGCTTGCGATGCCTTTGCCCATAATAGTTTTTGCCAGGATTACC
>Ga0194063_10000533_pt1 | contig 27394 bp, 24 predicted proteins | sample SepL3720m_MetaG_FD_155459 | JGI IMG/M metagenome (GOLD analysis project Ga0194063, IMG submission 155459) | Anoxic zone freshwater microbial communities from boreal shield lake in IISD Experimental Lakes Area, Ontario, Canada - Sep2016-L373-20m | ecosystem: Environmental > Aquatic > Freshwater...
GGAGAAGTACGGCGCGGACGGGTTGCGCTTTGGGTTGATGCGGATCGCGCCAACGGGCAGCGATTTGCGCTTCGACGAAGTTTCGATCGAGGAAGGGCGGAACTTCGCCAACAAACTCTACAACGCCTGCCGCCTGCGCCAGATGGGCGGCGAGCCGTATCAGTCGCTGGACAGCATGGACGGGCTGAATCCGTTCCATCTCAATGCGATGGCCAAACTCGATGAGTTGGCGGCAGATCTGGAGCGACTTTACGCGGACTACCGCTTTGGCGAAATCGCGCACCGCTTGTATGAATTCCTCTGGAACGATTTCTGCGACAAGTTCTTGGAAGCATTGAAGCTGGACTTGCGCGACACCGCGCCGCCGGCAGTGAAAGAGCGCACGCTGGGGGTTTTCGACGTGATCATGGGCCGCTACTTGCAGTTGCTGAGCCCGTACATGCCGCACGTGACGGAAGAACTTTCCGCGCGGATGGGCTATGTGGCGGAGGGCGAGTTCCTGATGCAGAAGGTGTTGCCCGCCGCGCCGTTGTTGGCCGCGATCCCGCAGGAAAAGGTCGCCGCCGCTCAAGCGCTGGCCGCAGAGATTTACGAATCGGCAGGCCGGATGCGGAACCTGAAGGCGGAGTACAAGATGGGCTCGCGCAAGGACATTCGTTTTGTGATCAAGGCTGCGCCCGAGTGGTTGGCCGCGGAGGTGAAAACGCTGGCGCTGCTCGCTGGAGCAGGGGAGATTACTCTGGATTCTGCTTACGAGGCGCCCAAGGGCACCCCGGCGGCCGTCACTTCGATCGGCGAAGTTTACATGCCGCTGGAAGGGCTGATCGACGTGGAGGCTGAGCGCCTCCGCCTGACCAAGGAGATCAGCAACATCGAGATCGAAGTCAAAAAGTGCGAAGGCAAGCTGGGGAACGCCAGTTTTGTCGATCGCGCGCCGCCGGAGGTGGTGGTGCAGGAAAAGGCGCGACTGGCGGACTGGAAGGCAAAATTAGTCCAGCTCGGCGAAATGTTGGCCGCGCTGGCATGACTGCTTGCTAAGCTTAGTCGATTCAGTAAGGTGCGCTGCGAATGAATAATTTATGACGCGTCTTAGCAGCATAACCCAGATCAATTCTTTGTCGCTCGAACTTCTCGAGGCGGCGGGATTTCTTGATCTGGATTCGCTGGCCCGAGTCAATGCTGCGAAATTGATCCAAGAGTTAGAGAAGGCTAACAAAGTTCTCCGCATCACGGATTCATTTCCGACCGATCAGGATATCAATGAGTGGATCGCTGTCGCTCGTGAGCGAATAGGATTCACGATGGAGGAACCTGTTTTGGTCGACGCAGTTCCAAGTGAGGCCTTATTTGCCATTCCTATCCCAGTGCGACTGCTGGTGGATAAAAAAGTGTCGATCGACGATATCCCACAGGGAGTGCCACTGGATCAGGCCATGGGTGATGCCAGTATCAAGGGCGCGGATCTTGTTTTACCGAAAAATATTTCAGGGCAGACCGGGCCTTTGAATCATGTGAAAATCGGAGACATCACGTCGCCTCGTCCGGAAATCGATAATTCCCGGATCAAGAGTATGCCGACGTTGTCGGACCCATCCCACTCCACCATTCATGCCGACCGCATTGCCTTGATTTGTGCGCCGCTGAAGGAAACCAACCTCGGCCGCAATCCTAAGTCTCGACGCTACATTCGTGGGGTGCTTCATAGTCATCCACTGAGGATAGGAATCAGCGCCTGGGTGACCTTGAGTTTGTATCTATTGGTTCCTTCCGCATTTGTATCAGCACTGCTGCTGTTACTATCGACTCAAGCCCCTAAGTATTTTTTCTGGGTACCAAAGTCGATCTTGGTTTTCCCAGCGAGTTTGCCGATTTTCGGGATCGCCTATCTCATCTGGGGATTGGGCTCGAATTGTCGGATCTGTAGCCAGAAGCTTTTTATTCACCGGACCTGCTTGAAAAACAGCAAGGCCCATCACCGTGCGGGTCTCGGTTATATTTTGCCGCTGTGCATCCACATTATTTTGTTCAAATGGTTTCGCTGCACCTATTGCGGTACGCCAGTGAGGTTGAAAAAGTAAGTTAAGAGGTTTCCGATGATGCGTTTGCTGCCTTGGGTCCTGGGTTTGATGATCCCTTTGAGTTCCTGCACGATGCTGGGATTACGGGATAAGTCGAATCATGAGGAGGCGACAGCGGAGCCATTTGGGCCGACTGGAGTTCCTCCGCAGCTGCGTGCGAAAAACGCGGATGCAGGCACAGCAGTTGTGGCCGGAGGGAATGTTTCTCAGCCGCTGCCCTCGAACGCAACGCCGCAGGAAGACATCGTTTATACAAATCCAGACGATCCCGATGCCACGGTGCCGGAGCTGGCAAGCGTGCTATCCGAAACCAAGCAGCGCACGCCATGGGAAGAGAGCGAAACCATCGCCAAGCAGCGGTCAGCTCGCGAGGGCAAGCCTCTTCTCATCTGGTTTACCGATTCAGCCACCAGCCCGATGTGCAAGGTGCTGAGCCAAGAGTTATTCTCCACCCATGACTTTGGCAACTGGGCCACCGAAAAACTGGTTCGCTTGCGTGTGGATTCACATGTTGAAATCAATGATCAGGAAATGGACGTCAGCAGCACAGAGGATCGGCGGATCAGTGTCAAAAATTACGTCGCAGAGCTGAAAAAGCGTTATAAAATACTAGGTCACCCCTCGTTGATTTTGCTCAGTCCCAGCGGTGAAGTGATCGGTCGCTATTGTGGCTATAAGCGGGGTGACGCGCCGTATTTATGGGGCCAGATCAAACACGGTGAGGCTGTCTCGACGGCGGCCTATCAGGGATGGCGCGCGGGTCTGGAGAAAAAAGGCTACCGTGAGTGGCGGGATCGCAAAGACCATCGATTTTTCGCCAAGCTGACTTCCTATTCCAAGGGCATTCTGATGCTGATTGAGCCGGATGGCAGCCGCGCGCGCACCCAAGAAATCAGTTTGTCCGACAAGGATCGCGCGTGGATCGCGGAGCAGAAAAAGCTTAGGGGGCTCGAGTGATCAAAAAAATCGCTTTCGGCAAAGGCGGAGCTAGACGGAAGAGTGAGTTTGGTTATTACTCGTTGTGCAGGGCGTTAGACGCGCCTATGAAAGTTGCCGCCGTGGCGGAATGGTAGACGCCACAGACTTAAAATCTGTTGATCTCACGGTCGTGCCGGTTCGAGTCCGGCCGGCGGCACTTTTTTTATTTTCATGCATGGGCCACGGGACGATGTCCCGCGGCCACAGTCACTCGCTTACGCGAGGATTTGATTGAGCACGTAGGGCAGGATGCCGCCGGCGTTGAAGTAATCGACTTCGGCTGGAGTATCGAGGCGGACCTTGAGCGGGATTTGCAGGGTGCTGCCATCGGCCTTGTGGGCGGTGAGGTTGGCGGTTTGCATTGGCTTAAGCTCGCCGGCAATACCGGTGATGTCGAAGGTGGCATCCACGAGATCCTTTACTTGGTCGTAGTCTTCCTTGTTGATGAAGTTGAGCGGCAGCACGCCCATCCCGATGAGGTTGGAGCGGTGGATGCGCTCGAACGACTTGGTGATGACGGCGCTGATACCTAACAAGCGGGTGCCTTTGGCAGCCCAGTCGCGGGAGGATCCCATGCCGTAGTCTTCGCCGCCGATGACGATGAGCTTGGTGGCTTGCGCCTGATAGGCCATCGATGCGTCGTAGATGAAGGCAGGCTGGGCACCGGCTGCGCCGGTGATTTCGCGGTCGGGGGAGGTGACTTCGGAGCCGCCGAAGTACTGGGTGTAGCCACCTTCGACGCCGGGGCACATCAGGTTTTTGATGCGGACGTTGGCAAAGGTGCCGCGGGTCATCACGCGGTCATTGCCACGGCGCGCACCGTAGGAGTTGAACGACGCAGCATCGACGCCGTTATCGAGCAGGTACTTGCCGGCAGGCGAGCTGGCCTTGATCGAACCGGCGGGCGAGATGTGGTCGGTGGTGACCGAGTCGCCGAAGATGCCAAGCGGGCGGGCGGCGAGAATGTTTTCGCTCTCGCCTTGTTTGGTTTCGAAGAACGGCGGCGACTGGACGTAGGTCGACTTGAGGTTCCAGTCGTAGGTCGCGCCGGTGCTGCCGGGGATTTCGGCCCACTTCGGATTGGCGCTGTCGACGTTGCCGTAGAGTTTGGCGTAAACCTCGGGCTTGAGGGCGGCGTCGAGTTGCTCGGCGATCTCGGCTTGGGTCGGCCACAGGTCTTTGAGGAAAACCGGATTGCCATTCTTGTCGGTACCGAGCGGCTCGGTGGTGAGGTCGAGATCGACTCGGCCAGCAAGGGCGTAGGCGACAACGAGTGGCGGACTCATCAGGAAGTTGGCCTTGATCGAACCATGGACGCGGGCTTCGAAGTTGCGGTTACCGGAAAGCACCGAGGTGCAGACGAGGTCGCCTTCTTTGATCGCGCCTTCGATGGCGGGGTGGAGCGGGCCGGAGTTGCCGATGCAGGTGGTGCAGCCGTAGCCGACCGTTTGGAAACCGAGTTGGTCGAGCTCCTGGGTGAGGCCGGTCGCGTCGAGGTAATCGGTGACTACGCGCGAACCGGGTCCGAGGGAAGTCTTGACGAAGGGAGCGATCGTCAGTCCGAGGGCGTTGGCCTTTTTCGCTACCAGACCGGCGGCGAGCATCACGCTCGGGTTGCTGGTGTTGGTGCAAGAAGTGATGGCCGCGATGAGGACCGAGCCGTGTGCCAGTTCCATTTCGCGCGGGCCGCCTACAAAGGTATCTTCGTTGATGGCGTCGGGGCTTGGGCGGTTTGAAATCATTTCGACTTCGTTCCGCGGTCCACCTTCAAACGATTCATGGCGAGCGTCTGTTGAAAGCAGTGAGTCGATGGAGACCCCGGCTTTCTCCTTCATCGTCAATTTCACGCGGCGATCGCGCTGGTCAGCGGCGAGGCCAAAACCACCGGCGGATACGGGTGCGGTGAAGAGGCTGTTGAATTGATCGCGCAAGTCGGTGACCGCGACGCGATCCTGCGGGCGTTTCGGCCCAGCGACCGAGGGAACAATCGTCGCGAGATCGAGTTCGAGCAGGTCGGTATATTCGCAATCGCCCTTGTCGGGAATGCCGAAGAGGCCCTGGGCCTTGTAGTAGTTTTCGACGGTCTGGCAAAGTTCCTCGGGACGGCCGGTGCCGCGGAGGTACTTGATGGTTTCGTCGTCGACGGGGAAGAAGCCCATGGTTGCGCCGTACTCGGGAGCCATGTTCGCGATCGTCGCGCGGTCGGGCAGGCTGAGCGCCTTGGCGCCGGGGCCGAAAAATTCGACGAACTTGCCGACCACGCCGTGTTTCCGCAGCACCTCGGTGACGCGCAGGGTGAGATCGGTGGCGGTGACGCCTTCGGTGAGTGATCCGTGCAGGTAAACGCCGACCACTTCGGGAACGAGGAAGGTCACAGGCTGGCCCAGCATGCCGGCTTCCGCCTCGATCCCGCCCACGCCCCAACCGACGACGCCGAGGCCGTTGATCATCGTGGTGTGGGAATCGGTACCGACGAGTGTGTCGGGATAATAGACGCCGTCTTTCGAGAGCACGCCCTTGGCGAGGAACTCGAGGTTGACTTGGTGGACGATGCCGATGCCGGGAGGCACGACGGAGAAAGTTTCAAACGCCTGCTGTCCCCACTTGAGAAATTCGTAGCGCTCGCGGTTGCGGATGAACTCGATGGCCATGTTGCGGTCCAGCGCGGTTTGGGAACCCGAGAAATCGACCTGTACCGAGTGGTCGACGACGAGATCAACGGGAACCAGTGGCTCGATCTTTTCGGGCGAAGCTCCACGGGCAACGGCGGCATCGCGCATCGCAGCAACATCCACTAACAATGGCACTCCAGTGAAGTCTTGCAGCACGATGCGAGCGACCGTGAAGGGGATTTCATACTCGCCGGGAGCCTTCGCATTGTAGTTGGCGAGGTTCTTGACATCCTTTTCCGTGACCTTGCGGCCATCGACGCAGCGCAGCACCGACTCTAAGACGATGCGGATCGAAACCGGCAAGCGGGACAGATTCGGGTATCCTTGCTCGGCGAGTGCTGGCAATGAATGGAAACTTCCTTGGGCTCCTGAGCCGGTGGTGAAGGTGCGGATTGTATTCATGAGTAGATGATGTTAGAAAATGAATGGGTTTAAGCTCCCGCCATTTGGAATTGCGCGGAGGTTACTGTTCGAGGCGAATTTGTCAAAATCGTTCGCCAGACAAGTGAAAGTTGATTTCTCAGTTGAGTCACGACTGTGGTAAGAGTATGTTGCAATATGAAATTGTGTGGGTTTGTCTGGGCGCGACACTCAGCGCATGTGCGCTGGTTTCTTGTGCGGTGCCCGCGACCAATTTCCCAGCAGTCGGCGAGCCAGTCGAAGGAGGAATAGCCGAAGTTCCCAATCCAACGGCCGCGATGGCCAAAAAAAGCGGTTCTTCCTTGGACACAATTCAGCGAGGGCATGAGGTTTACATGCTGAAATGTGGTGAGTGCCATGGCTATCCATTGCCGCAAAATCTGGATGTCAGCGGATGGCGGGTAGCTGTTCCAAAGATGATTAAACACGCTGGCCTTGAGTCTGCCGATGAAAAGGCGGTCCTCGCCTATGTGGTGGTGGTTAAGATGCAGTGCGGTAAATGAGGGAGTTTTTTCGTTAGAATCTGCTTTTTTCCTATTGACTCGCTCGGGTCCTGTCTTATTAGATCCGCGCAGATGAGATTCGTTCTCAAGAAGAGAGCGATTCGAGTCTTAAACATCCGACCCATCTAAACATGTTAGTAAATCGTATTTCTGCCACATTGTGCAACGCTGTTCCCTGCATCGCCACCGTCTTCGCGCTGACTTGTTTCGCCGATGCTAGCAGTCGCCGTTTCACCTACAGCTATGAGACCACTACCATGGCCGCCGGTGCGATGGAGCTGGAGAGCTGGGTGACGCGCAAGAGCGACATGGATGCCGATGGCGAGTTCGAGCGCTTCGACATTCGTCACGAATTCGAGTACGGGGTAAGCGATCGACTCCAGCTTGCCTTCTATTTTGCCGACTGGCGCTATGAAGAGTCCGCCGACGAGTCGGGCAAGGCCAAGTTCCGTGACGTGGCGCTCGAGGCCATTTACAATCTAACCGATCCAAATACGAGTCCCTTCGGCTCCGCCCTCTACGGAGAGGTCAAGGGCAGCGACGACTTTGTCAAGCTGGAGGGAAAACTCCTTCTTCAGAAAAATGTCGGCGACTGGATGCTGGTTTACAACATCGGTGGGGAGATCGAATGGGAGGACCGTTACGAAAACGACCAAGCCGAGCTGATGCAGAGTGCCGGCGTCAGTTACGCGTTTAATCCTGCATGGTCTGCAGGACTGGAGTTTTTGCACGAAATGGCCGTCCCCGATGTTGAAGAGTTCGGCAGCAGTACCGTCTATTTCGGGCCTAACGTCGCGTGGCGCAATGACAACTTCTCAGTCGCGCTTGCGGGCATACAACAGCTGACCTCGCGCGTCGATGAGCCGAACTTCCAAATTCGCACCATCATCGCCATCGATTTCTAACCGTGAATTCGCAACCTGATCAAACTACGAATGCGGGTGGGGGCCGCCGCGCCACCCGTGCGGCGGCATCTGTCTTGTTACTGCTGATTTTCTCGTGCAGTCCCAGCTACCAAACACCGCCGCTGAGTCCGTCGCTCATCCAAGCTTCGCGCGCACCTGTTTCACAGTTAGAACGCGGCTACGTTGTTCATCAGGCAAAGTGCGCCAAGTGCCACGGGTTTGAAAATCCAGCCGATTATTCAATCGCCGACCTTACCCACGACATCATTCCGGATATGGCGCAGAAATCCAAACTCAACCTAGCGGATCAAAACGCTGTCCTAGCCTACTTGCTGGCTGTGCGAGAGCAATCTGCGCCCTAACGGATCACCCGTTAGATCACTCGAAGGTCGGGCTCTTGTGTTGGCTGAAGTAACCGTCGGTGGTGTACATCGAGGCATCATAATCTGGCAGCGGACCCGAGTCAGGCGGCAAGGGGATATTGCCAAAAGTCGAGTCCTGCGGTTGCGTGAAAGCAATGCTGACGGGAGTGCCGATCTTCACGAGACGGAAAAACTTCGGAGACAGATTCTCGTGCATACGGATGCAGCCGTGGGTGCAGGGCTGGTGTTTGATCCAGCCGGTGTGAAAACCGTAGTTGGCCTTGAACTCACACCAGTACGGCATCGGCGTGCCTTTGAAGGCCCAACCGGTTGGCTTGCTGCTCAGCATCGTCTTTTTTACGTTGCTCCCCGTGTATGCGTAGCCGTGGGTGTTGGCGCGCTTTTTCACGACTTTGTTCTGGATCGTGAAGCTGCCCGCTGGGGTTTGGCTGCCGGGGGCACCCACGGAAACCGGCATCGCGAGCAGAACTTCGGAACCTTCCATCACGTAAACCCGCTGCTTGGCAAGCGACACGTTGACCCGCACCGCATTCGGATTTTTCGGCAATCGGGTCGGGAGATCATAGGCATGGTAGGCTGCCAGGTTCGCGCTTCCGCTACCTAGGTTCGAGCATGAAGAAAACAAGGCGGTCGCGGAAATCGCGATCGAAAGCGTGAGGATAGATTTGAAATTCATGGAGCTTGGATTGGTATTTGATTCTTCTGGATGTTTGAAAAAATGCAAGCCTCATCGGCCGCGCTCCCACGCATCGACGCGGTCGTCGGCGAACCAAACCGATGCGTAGCGATCCGGGACGTAGGCAATATCCGGCCCGAAACCAAAACCCGAGTAACCAAAGCGGCCATACGGTCCGTAGCCGTAGCCGCCGTAGTAGTTCGTCACGTAAACTGGGCGGGTGCCGATGTAGTCCCAGCGCTCCATCTTCTTGGATTCTTTGAATCCCTCAAACCGCTGTGACGGATAGCCCCACGCGAGAGCCACCGCATCGCGCGTCATGCCACGCGTGAGTTGTCCCTGAAGGACGTAGCTCTGATCCTTTTTGCTGAGTGCGGCAAATTGCTGCGGATTTTTCGCAATCCGCGTTTGAGGCGTGGTCGGTGCGCACGAGACAAAGACGAGACTGGCTAACAGCGCTGTGAAGATCCTCTTCATAATAGGGGTAATTTACTCCAGCTCCGCGGCCGTGACAACCAGAGAACGCCTGATTTTTTTAAATGATCAAATGAGGAGAAACGAGCTTGCCAATCATCGATGGCTAGCAGCAATCTTTGGGCGAACTTTTTCCCCATCCACCCTATGTCCGACCTTCTTGAAGATGATGATCTCTCTGCCGCATTGAAAAAGTGTCCTGAATGGGATTACGAAAAAAATGCCATCACCCGCACCGTTGAGTTCGAAGAATTCATGGAAGCGATCGATTTCGTCAATGACCTCGCCGAAATATCGGAGGAGGCCCAGCATCACCCAGACATCACCATCAAGCACACCAAAGTCACCTTGCGTCTCACCACGCACGATGCCGGCGGCGTCACCGATCTCGATGTTGAACTTGCCCAACGATTGGACAATCTCGTCGACTGATCCGCACAGATCACCGCTCTCACCACACAGCAGAACTGCCATCCCCGGCGGTTCTGCTTTTTCAAGTCAGCGGGGCAGCATCAACTCGTCATCCTGATACCCCGTGAGGCCCCGCAAGCCATGGACTAAGCGCTGCAAGGTTATGTACAAGAAGATGAGAATCGGAACTCCAATCACTACAAATCCCCAGCCGGTGATCCTGGCCACGATAGCGTTAAAATTCTCCAACGCATCGACTGCTGTCGCATCAAAGCCACGGAAAAACCACTGCGCGAGACCCAGATTCATCAATGAACTGAGGAAGAAGGAGGATGCAAAGAGTTGGGTCGCTCGCAGTATGAGTTGCTCGTAATGGTCATGCCCGGAAATCTCCGCAACGCGGGCTTCAATTTTAGAAATGTCAAAAATCGAATCGTTGTAGAGAAACACGCGGATCAGCGGCGTGGGGGCGCGATGGGAAGTGAGAACGGCCACTCCCAACATCAGCGGGATCAAGGCCTCCTTCAGGCCAAAGAGCACCCCTGCATTCGGTTTGACACTGCCGTCAGCGTTCCATAGGTAAAGCGTCAGTCCGCCGGACAGCGCCACCGAGATCATGCCGAGCGCAGAAAACGGGTTGCCTTGGCGCGTTTTGGCAAAGTGCCAAATTCCATAGCCGATGGGCAGCGCCAGCGCCAGAACCATCGCCTTGAGTGGTCCGATATGCCACGGCTTCACCCCATTCCCCAGCCTTTCCTGCAAGGCGGGATCCTTGCTCAAGTAGCTGAGAATCAGCACAGGCAGGATCACATTGATCAGGATATTGGCCAATGGATGGTCTTTGGAGCTTTTTAGGGGAGATGGCATATTGAGTGGTATGTGAGAATTAATCTGAACGTCGTTTCGGGTGGAAGCAAAAAAAGTTCGATCGCCGCCTCCACTGAAGCCCAAAAAAAGCGGATCCCTTGGTGGAATCCGCTTTTTTTGGAGAGTTTGGGTGAATGACGATCAGACCGTGCCAAAGATCGTCTTGCCCGTGGCGCGCAAGTCGTCGGCGGCCTCCTTGAGACGGTTGGCCAACGAGACTTCCGCCTTTTTCAAATAGCTGCGCGGGTCGTACTGCTTTTTGTCACCCACTTCGCCATCGATTTTGAGCACGCCTTCAATGTTTTGGCAGATGTGGGTCACGATCGGGCGGGTGAACGCGTACTGCGTGTCGGTGTCGATGTTCATTTTGACCACGCCGTAGTCGAGGGTTTCGCGAATGTCGGAAAGCTCGGAACCGGAGCCGCCGTGGAAGACGAGGTCCATCTCTGCCGCCGCGCCGTGTTTGTCAGTCACGACCTTTTGGCCGTCGCGCAGGATCGTTGGCTTTAGCTTCACCGAGCCGGGCTTGTAGGCACCGTGCACGTTGCCGAAGGTGGCGGCGAACAGAAAGCGGCCGATCGGTTGCAGCGCCTCGTACACGGCCAGCATGTCTGCTGGTGTGGTGTAGAGTTTTTCAGCGGCGACGCCCGATGTGTCGTGGCCGTCTTCTTCACCACCGACCACGCCGGCTTCGACTTCGAGGATGATGCCCAGATCGGCGCACTCCTTGAGTAGGCCCTTGGAAAGTTCGATGTTTTCGTTCAGCGGCAGCTCGGACGCATCCAGCATGTGGCTTTGGAACAAGGGGCCTTTGCCTTCGGCGATGCGCTTCTTGGAAGCTTCCAGCAGCGGGTGGAGGAAGGAATTGACCTTGCCGGGTTGGCAGTGGTCGGTGTGCAGCGCGATAAACACGTTATGCTTTTCGGCCAAAAGGTGGGCGGCTTCCGCCAGTACGATCGCGCCAAAGGCGGCGTCCTTGACCAACGTGCCAGAGGCGAATTCGCCACCACCCGTGGAAATTTGGATGATTCCGTCGCACTTCGCTTCTGCGAATGCGCGGAGCGCGCCGTTGATCGTGGTGATCGAAGTGACGTTTATAGCCGGGTAGGCATATCCACCCTTTTGGGCGGCGTCTAACATGGCGCGATATTGGGAAGGAGTGGCGATAGGCATAACGACCCTGACACTAACGGATTCGAAAGGTGACGACAAGCTAGAATCTCGGGAATTGCCATCAATCCGGAATCGTCCGCCCAGTGGCGGGCATTCCCGCTTTACCATGGCGTGAGTTCCTGGTGCTGACCCCTGGAAATAGTTGACCCCACCCGCAACGTGGTGCGGGTGGGGTCGGTTTTATTGAGTCCGCAGATGCGGCGCGGGTGGTTCCTCAGCCCTGGTAAGCTAAATCACGCCGCTACGATAGGGGACGGTGCCGGCGTCGTTGTGGAAACCTTGCGGCTCAGTCCACTTTCGCGACGATTGCGTGGTGTGTAGCCTAGGGCACGATATAGTGGACTATTCTCGCCATACTCTAGGTGACCACGCACGGCATTGATGATCGTGCGTTGGATCTCGCGCAAGGCGTCGTCCGTCAGCTTGAGTTCTTGGTTCTGGGCCGAGAGCATTGCTTTGGTTTCGCCAATGCGATTCCGAACGTTGAAGGCTTCGTAACTCGTTGCTGTGTATTGAGCCAAGGTCATCCCTGCGAAGGATTCTTCGGGGGCGATTTGACTCCATGCATTGATGATATCGTCGTGACGATTGATGATTCTAGGATAGATGTAATTAGACATATAGTGGTGTTGTTGTCGGTTTGCTTTATTGCGAATACACATGCTCCGAATACCCTCGGAGGCATGCGTTAATGTTTGACTGATTTTTTTGTATTTGTCAAGCATGTTTGTAATTTATCCGTAACATAGTTTTCAGATGTGGGTGAAATCACTGATTATATCTAACTATCATATGGATCTTGTCGTATTTTGAAGGGATTGATATTGGGTCAGATCAGACCGCGCAACGAGCGTTTCCGGTCTTGCAACGAGCGTTTCCAGTCTTGCGACGAGCGTTTCCGGTCTTGCAACGAGCGTTTCCGGTCTTGCAACGAGCGTTTCCGGTCTTGCAACGAGCGTTTCCGGTCTTGCGACGAGCGTTTCCGGTCTTGCTACGAGCGTTGTCGGTCTTGCAACGAACGTTTTTGCTCTGGAAACGGGCGTGAATTAGGGGGATTAGGCGGCGGATCACTTGAATGGTCCGCTTGCCTAGTTGGGATTGTTTAGGGGACTCTCATCGCCAGATACCTGCCGTGATTTTAAGAAGCAGGTGCGGTTTTAGCAGTTGGTGATGTTAGTCAGGGCTGACTCCGTCGAGCGGTTGATTCTGCTGGCGCAGTGATTCGAGGAATGCGTGGTACTGCACCAACTCCATGCGTCCGTCGTTGTGCTCAATGATGGCGGTGAGGCTCTCGACCCAGTCGCCGGAATTGAGATAATGAATCGGGCCGACTTGTTTATCTTCAGGCGTGTGGATGTGACCGCAAATAATCCCGTCGCATTTTTTGTGGTGGGCTAAATTCTGGAGCAGTTCTTCGTAGCGATCGACAAAACTGACTGCCGATTTCACTCTGGCTTTCACCCGCTTGCTGATCGAATAATACTCTTTGCCGCGCCACGAGCGGTAGAGGTTGTAAACGCGGTTCACACCTAGCAGAAAATCGTAACCCACCGAGCCGATTGCGGCGATCCAGCGGTGATTCGTAGACACACTGTCGAAGCCGTCGCCATGCACGACTAGGTAGCGGGTTCCCGTCTGAGTCGTGTGGATGTGCTCCTTGGTAAAATTCAGGCGGCCGAAAGCCAGCGGGAGGAATCGCTCGAGGATGTCGTCGTGATTGCCCCGGAGATAGACGACTTCCATGTTGTCACGTTCCATCATTTTCAGCACCTTGCGGATCACCCGACTGTGGCGAGAACTCCACTTGCCACCGCGTTTCAGCGCCCAGCCGTCGATGATGTCGCCGTTGAGCACGAGTTTGTCACAGTGGATGTGTTTGAGGAAATCCACCACCTCATTCGCCTTGCTGTCCAAGGTTCCCAAGTGAATGTCAGAGAGGAAAACGGTTTTGCAGTGAAGTTTCGGCCGCTTTGCTAACTTGGGTGGTGCTGAGATCCCTCCTGCGATCGATTCCAGGCGGAATTCAAACTCCCGCACCACGGGCTCCCAGCCCAGAGTTTCTGCGACCTCGCGCGCGGCGAGACGTAGCTCGTGATTTGGCCGCAGCGCGAGCGCATCGATGGCGTGTTTTAAAAATCCCTCAGTATCGCCTTTTGTGGACTTAAGCCCATTTTCACCCGAACGCACATGAAGGGCTGCGGAGGCATAATCAAAACTAACCGTCGCTAGCCCGCTGGCCATTCCTTCTAACAAGACATTGCCGTAGGTTTCCGTTTCGCTGGGAAACAACAAGACATCTGCAGAAGCATAGGTGCGGGCCAAGTCTTCGCCGAGACGAACCCCAACAAAGTGGACCCATGGGAATAGATCTTCGAGTTTTTTGCGCAGTGGTCCATCGCCGACGACGACACATCGGATGTCGGGTATGGACTCGCGCATCTTCTCGAAAGTCAACATTGCTAGGTCAAAATTCTTCTCAGCAGCTACCCGGCCCACGATCACCGCGACGGGTGAATTAGGGCCAGCACCCCACTCTGCCCGCAGCGTTTCACAGCGTTTTGCAGGGTGATAGAGTGCCGCGTCCACTCCGCGTCCCAGTAGATAGACGTTCGTCAATCCCTCGGCTAATAGTAGGTCGACCACTTCCTGAGACGGTGCGAGTGTACAATCCGCCCGCTGGTGAAACCGCTTTAAGTAGGCCATCGCTACCGGCTGTAAGCCACCCATCCGGTATTGTGTCATGTACTGGTGGAAATTCGTGTGAAAACCCGTAGCAACCGGGATTCCCAATGCCTTAGCGGCCTTCAGCGCCGACTTGCCGAGTGGACTTTCCGTGGCAACGTAAATGGCATCGGGGCGTTTTCTTATCCAGCGCGCCCGTAGCTTGAATGGCTCCGGCAGACCGACTCGCACCTCCTTGTATCCCGGCAGCGGCACCGAGGCAGATCGGCTCTCTCCCGCTCTGGTAAATTCACCGGTGTGGACGACATGAACGCGATGGCCACGTTGCTTGAGACCTTCGCTCAATCGTCCCAATGTCATGGCCACCCCGTTCACATCTGGGGAGAAGGTATCGGTTACAATTTCAATTTTCACGGACTCATGGAAGTTGCAGATTTCCCTTGCCAATCAACTGAAACAAGCTGCACGACACGCTCTGGATTGTGTGACAATATCGTCACGTTTTGAGTGAAGCTGAAAAAACACCTGAATCGATTCTTTGATTGGTTGCAGGTGATTTTGCAATTGAACTGGGTCGATCGGTTGTTGAATGATCGCCATCAAGGTGATGTCCAATAATTCGATGCTCGATAAACCGCAATCGCCTGAGGAGACCAAGATTTTCCTCGATGTGGGAGATGTTCTACCCGTTTTAGCCGGAAGCGGGTGGAAAGGGCGATTCCGAGTTTGGATCGAAAATATTTTGGGGATGACTCGTACGCGCGAGGTTTTTATGGCAGCCGCATCCCAGCCTGAACCCGCCGAGGCCATCGTCACGGGATTCTGCCTCCGGCCCGACGCTCTGGGAGTCGTCGAATCTATCCCTACTGAAGGGCCAGTGATTGTCGTCGCCAACCACCCATTTGGCGGTGCCGACGCGGTGACATTGATCGCGATTTGCCTGCGCCGCAGAACGGATTTTAGAATTCTTGCGAATGACGTTGCGGCCACGGCACCAGGAATCCGCCAATGGGTGCTGCCGTTGTCGATTCTGGGAGGACGCGATTCTAAGCGGCAAAATGCGCTTTCGCTGCGCGCGGCTGTCGATCACCTGCGTGGCGGTGGCCTGTTGGCGGTTTTTCCCGCGGGAGAAGTTTCCACTTGGAACTCTAGGTTGGGCCGTGTCGCCGATAAATCATGGTCGCCTCACATCGCCAATCTAGCGATCAAAGCTCGTGCCCTAGTGCTGCCGATTCGGTTTTTTGGTGAAAATCCGCCGTGGTTTCACCTCGCGGGAATGATTCACCCATTTGCTAGGACGGCACTCATTTTGCGGGTTTTATTGGCCAGTCGCGGCTGTCCTGTCGTCTGCCGAGCAGGCTCACTGATTGATCCTGTAGAGCTCGACAACCACATCGACCCGACAGCGTACTTGCGAGATCAACTTGAACGCGTCGAGCTTCTGTCACCGCCTCCATGTGACAAAAACGTTAACTCAAAACGATAGAACATCGGGCAATTTTTCACAAATTAGTGCGTCTTTGTCATCAGACTACCTAGTGCATTCGCATTGGCGCATACCTAATTTAGAGAAATTTCAACGACAATGAGTGCTCAATCTATAATGATCGAATCCTCGATTACTCGCGAAAGTAATGTCCTCTTCGAACCTGTCGCTGCCCCAGCTGACAGTAAGCAGGTCATGGAAGAAATTAGTCGTCTGAATGCAGCTGGCCCTTTGGTCAGTCAGTCACGGTACGATGTTTTTCTAGCCAATGCCGATGCGATTCCTGCTGTGCTTCATGAAATCGGGCGGCTGCGGGAAATTAGCTTTCGTCAAGTGGGCGAAGGTAGTGGCTATGCTCTCGACCTAGATCCGTTCGATCAAACTTACCTCCATCTTTTTCTATGGGATCGTGAATCTTGTGCGGTCGCAGGCGCCTATCGCATTGGCCGTACCGATACTTTGCTAGCAGAGTTTGGCCCCGCTGGACTTTATACCTCCACGCTCTTTGAGCTCAATCAGCCGTTTTTAGATCACCTCAACCCAGGCCTGGAGTTGGGGCGTTCCTTCATCGCGCCGGACTACCAACGCTCGATCCATCCGCTCGCTTTGCTCTGGCGTGGCATCTGCCGCTTGGTTTCTCGCTTCCCCCGCTACACTCGTCTGTTCGGCCCAGTAAGCATCTCCAACGACTATAGCCCGATCTCTCAAGAAGTCATCGTGCGCTTTATGCGTGAAAACCGCCAAAATCAAGACTTCGCGGATTGGGTGCGCCCACTCCGTCCCTACAATGGCATCGATCTCAGCGCCTATGCGATCAGCGATCGATTCCATTGCATTGAAGATGTCTCGGCGGTGATCGCCAGCATTGAACCGGACAAAAAAGGAGTACCCGTGCTGTTGCGTCAGTATTTGAAGTTGAATGCGACCTTGCTCGAATTCAACCGCGACCTCCTCTTTGCCAACGTCCTCGATGCTCTGGTCTTAGTCGACTTGCGAGATTCGGCCGACGATGTGCTTGGCCGCTACATGGGTAAAGATGCTTTATCCATTTTCCGCGCTCGATGAGTATCAGTCACGGCTCACAAGTACGGATTCTAAATACGATGCGCCCGTTTGGATTTCAGCGCTGGTTTCATGCGGCGGATGAGTTGGATGGTTCAGCTTGCCAAGTGGGGTTCTCTGCGATTGTCTAAGTCACATCCGATGACCACCGCCGAATCCATTACCTGTAAGCCGACGCCTTGGTTTCTCCTGCGTGCGGGGGCAATGCTGCTGATGTTCGGCACGTTTACCGCGTTATTCTACGTCGACGGCTCGACCGGGTACCGCAAGAAAAACCAGGTTTTCTACCTCCACCAGTCATTCCAGATGGCGAATGAGGAGTTTTCCAAGATGAATGCCGACGGTTCGCTGACGGCTGCGGCGTGGCAACGTTATGCGGCCGGGCGGACCGTGGCGTTTCCCGAAGATCGCGCGGTGCTGCCCGTCTCGACCCAGTTTCCGATGCCGTGGCCAGCGGTTCTGCAGGACTACGAGCGGATGAAGCCGCTGCAGTGGAACATTTTATGGCGCGAATACACCAAGGAGCGCGGCCTCAATGCGACTCCGCCCGAACATGCCTATGATGCCCAGAAAATCCGCGAACAATGGATCGTGGGCGGCGTTTGCTCTGCCTTGGCTGTTGCGGCGGCGTTTGTCCTGCTGCGCACGCTTGGGCGCTCGATCTCGGCGGATGATGCGGCGATCACCACCCAGCAGGGGAAGCGCGTGCCGTATCCGGATTTGAAAACCCTCGATCTGCGCAAATGGGAGACCAAAGGCCTCGCATTCATCGACTATGACGGCGCGGCGGGGAAGGGTCGTATCCGCATCGACGGACTCACCTACGGTGGATTCAAGGCAGAAGATCAGCAACCGGCAGAGCGCTTGATGCAGCAGATTCGTTCCCATTTCACCGGCGAAATCATCGAATACACCAGCGTCTGGGCGGCCGAAGTCAAGGAACAGGATTCCTCGTCCGCCTGATCCATGAGTCTCGACTTCATTCTTTTCCGCTTCAGATTCGTTTTCGGGGTTGCCAAGACCGGTCTACAAGCGATAAGCATCTGCAACGCCTTTCCTAACCACACCAACTTATGTCAGACAAAAGTATCGAAGCCCGCGTAAAAGACATCATCGTCGACCAACTTGGCGTTAACGCTGATCAGGTGACCTCCGAAGCCAAATTCGTCGAAGACCTCGGCGCTGACTCACTCGACACCGTCGAGTTAGTGATGGCCTTTGAAGAAGAATTCGACATCGAAGTACCCGATGAAGAAGCTGAAAAGCTTCAAGCCGTCGGTGACGTCGTTTCCTACATCACCAGCCAACAGGCCTGATCCAATAAGGCGTAAAGCTTGATCAATGGGCGGGCTCCTCAAAAAGGTGTCCGCCCTTTCTATTGCAATGTGACAGATCTGGGTGATCCTCTACCACCAATGCATTCTTCAGACGACATCCAATACGCCCTCGAGACGACGCAGGTTCTCCGTGAGCCCGATAGCCGTATTCAAACCTTCGGTGAAACCCGCTTCGAGTTCCAATTGATCAGCGAGTTGATGGACCGCAGCGGCGAAGTGCGCATCCGCACGGGAGAAGTGGAGGCCATGCGGCCGCGGATTCTCCGTCCTTCCGCGTATCAAGAAGTGGAGTTGGAGGGATTTGATGGATCTGCCCGCGCCCGCTTTGACAAACTGGTGGAAAAGCTAAAAGACGAGGGTAAGGATCTCGCCTTCCTCCAGTACGGCTTTCGATTCCGTCGTGGACAAGTTCACGAAGAAATCATCCACGACTCACTGGAAAACGTCCGCGAACGGGTCCTCGAAGACATCCGCCGCAGTGGCAACCCATCCCGCGCCATCATCGAAGGGGTGGATGACGCATGGGAAATCTCGATCCTCAAGTTCTCGTTTGAAATGATTCTCCGCTCCCATGAGATCAATGCCTTTGATTTCAAACGCCGCGGCCTGATCTAAGACCGACTCGGATTTTTCGCCCATGAGCCTTTGGACCTTGATCAAGTTGCTTGCGCTTACCGGTGTGCTGGCCATTATGGCATTCACCGGCCTGTTAGGCTATCACATCTGGGTCGCTCCGCTCGGCGGCATTTTCGGCCAAATGATCCCGACTCCCAGCGAGGTTGTCGCCAGACAGACGGATGCGGATTTTGCGAAAAACATTCGCACCGCTGAGTTGCCCAACATCGATCCCGGCGAGCGTGTCTTTCAAAAGGCCCACGAGCTGCTGGCCATGGGCAAAATGAACGAGGCCCGGGAGAAGCTCACCTCCATCGTCAACGTGTTTCCGTCCTCCTCATCCGCACCCGTCGCGCGCCGCATTGTGGGTGAAATGAATCTCGATGAAGTGCTATCCGCCAGCCATCGGGAGGGGAAACAAATCCATACCGTCAAACGGGGCAACTCATTCCTGAGTATCGCCGGAGAATATAAAACCAGCATCGACTGCATCATGTATCTCAACAGCATGATGGAGCTCAAAAACATCCAGCCCGGCGAAGAGTTGCTTGTCATGCCCCTCAACTTTCGTCTACTCATCGAACCCCAGCGCAAGCTGCTTTCCATCTGGGACGGCGGCCGTTTCCTGCGCGAGTATTCCATCATCGGCCTCAATACCGTGGGCAAGCTACCCAGCGGATCGACCACGATCAGCGCAAAATCCGCCGTGCTGGCCGGCCATCCCGTGCCGCCCCAGTCGAAAGACTACCGCGGTGCGGAAAAAGTCATCCAAGCGGGTAAGCCGCCCTTCCAGATCCGCGGTGCGGCGGAATCCGCAGAGGCCCTTCCAAACGGCATCATCCTCCGCTCCCAAGACATGGAGGAGATCAGCCTCCTCACCCGCATCGGCAACGAGGTGGAGATCCGCTGACTCTCGCAGGCATGCGTGGTGTTGACCTCATTTGACTGCAGGTGTTGGCTCTAGGGTGATCGTGTGGGGTTTGCCGTCGGTGACGGCTAGATTGTAGGTTCGGCTCCAAGTGCGACTGACGGGATCATAGTCTGTCTGCCAGTAGTCGTTGCCATGGACGGATTGATTGAGCGGCACGCCGTCCACACTCAGCGTGGAGTTTTGGGCGGAACTGAGATTGGTGAAGGTGACCGGCACGTAGCCAATCCCGCCAGTTAGTTCGAAACTTGCAGTGCTCTTTATCGTTCGGACCCGGACATCGGGGTGTAGCCGCTCCAAGGTTCCTGCTTTCATTTTGACGGCATAATCGTTGCCGATGGCTTCGCGGTGAATCATGCGCCATGTGTTTTCATCCTTGGTCAAGGCGATCCGCAGCGCTGCGTCTGGGCCGTAGTAGTCTTGCGCAAACTTCGGCATGACGATGTGTTCGATCGTGGTCTCGATGAAATCACCCGGCTCTAAATGCGTGACTCCTGGAGGCGTAACGATGTCGAGAGTCGATGAGTCGCTTTTGCCGCTACTGAGTCCGCGTTCGGCCATCCAAGGCGCCGCTTTTTTGCCGCCGAGACAGGCTTTCCACGAACGGATGACGATGCCGCGGTTAGCCGGCGTGCTGTGTTTGGCGTTCGCCCCAAATTCGCTGTCATGCATGGAAACCCAAGGAATGCGGCCGGTGCATTCGACAAGCTTGGTCCGGTAGGCGTTGCCGCCCCATTGGGTGTCCCATTCGTGGGCGAGGCCGTTCTCATTGCCGTGGGCCATCTTGCGCTCCCTACTGAAGTTGTAGGTGTCCGCGCCGATCTGAAAAACGACGAAGCGTGAGAAATCCATCGGCTTGGTGACGTCCATCCGGATGTGATAGATTCCGCGCACGATGTCATCGGTGCGGGCGAGGCTGACAGTGGTCGAGTGCCTGATGCCGTCAGAAATGTGGCCGGTATAAGTCACCTCGCTCAGACAGGGACCGGGGCGATGATAGATCGCACGCATGGCAGAGTGAGGAACACGCTCGCCCGCAGGGGTAAAGAAGCGAAGGAAATCGCCGCCGCCCACATTGCCCGTCCACTTCCATGGCGGGTCACTCTCCTTCGCTTTGACCATCATCGGTCGCACATCGGTGATGGTGCAATTGGCTTGGGCCTGATCGGGTTCGTAACAGATGCTTTCCCCCCAGGATCCCAGAGCGCTTTGATGCCAGAGTTGATTGCTGCCCCAGCCGATGAGGCAGAGCTGTGCGTGGGAGGCCGCTGAAACTCCGCCCCAGTGTCCATAGGCCAGTGTGAGCTCGAGTTCCACGCTGGCGCCGGCCGGTAATCTCATCTGCGAGATGCCGTGAAACCACGCGTTCCGATACACGCCGCCTTCCGGTTCGGTGTGCCAGTTCTTGCTGAGCTGCACAGGAATTCCGGTCGGATTTCCTTTCATATCCCGCAGGATCGCGGAGATGCCAGTGATGGCCGACCCGATTTTTTGGCGAGAACCGCTGGCGGTTTTTTCAAACATCAGACGAGCCATTTGTTCGCGGTCAGTCGGATTGGTTAGAACGAGTTTCACCCGCTCGATCGCGTCGTTGCTTGGGTTGCTTTTGCCGGGTGGTGCAATCGGTTCGACGCCGTCGAGATTCACACGGAACCAGCCAATGGCAGGATCATACTCGACCGCCCGCGCGGTGCCGCTTGCCATTTCGGATGCCATCACCGTGATAGCAGGCGGCGCATCCGAAGACTCGAAGGTGGCGGGATTTAGCGCCAGCGAGACCTGACGCCATTCGGCTGCGGGCCAAGTTTGATCCTTGGCCAGGTCCCAACGCTTTTGCATCTGCAATGCGCCTTTGGCGGAGCTTAGCTTGATTTCTAAAGAGGCGTCCTTCCACGGCTCTACCGGCGTGGTCGCTGAGGCTATTCCATTCTCACGGAAGCCCCACTCGCGGACTGCCTTGAGCTGCGGAGTGGAGATTGTGGGTCTGGCGAAGCGCTGGCGGATCTCGTCGGGTTGCAGCGCTCGGTCATAGAGCCGGATTTCATCCACGATTCCTTTGAAGCGCATCCCACCACTTTGGTTGTCCTCGCGGCGGCCGAATGCGAGCGCTTGCTGGCCGGGGGATCGCGCCCGGCCGATCTTTTTAGCCCCGGCTTCTTGACCGTTGATGGAGAAGCGCAGCGAGTCTCCGTCGTAACTGATGGCGAGGTGGCTCCATGCGTCGGTCTGCAGAGGGCGTCCCGGACTTGGGGTGATCACATGCTGGTTCTCCCTACCGCCACCAATGTTCATCCGCGCCTGTGGCACACCATTTTGCAGGATGATGCCGAAGTTTCCGTTGTACGCCTCGTTGCGGTTTTTACAGACCAGCCATGATGAACTGCTGTTTGGATTACGGCTATCCAGAGGAACAAATACCCATAGCTCGAGGGTAAACTGTGCGGGATCTAAAACGGGTTCGTGAGGAACCACGAAATCGTTGGTTCCATCCAGACCGAATCCACCGCCAATTTTCCCGAACGATTCCTCACCCTTAGCGATGGAAAGTCGCCCGGGCCGTGCCGCAAAGATCAGTCCGAGTCGGTCAGGCCACGCCGCAGTTTCAAAGCGTGCCTCGATGTTTAGGGGAGGGGAACCGTCTGCCGCAATGAACTCGAGGTCGGTGACATCAGCCCGCTGCATGAAGAGCCCCGACTCGATCAGGCGGGGTCCCGTGAAACGACTCCATTTGCCGCCATTTTTGCAGTGATAGGTCTTGCCGTTGGCAGTGAGCTCCAGCGCAAGCTGCGCCGGCGAGTATGTTTGTTTGACTGGCTGGTCATTTTCACCGAATTGCCGATAAGTCATGCCCGGCGGAACGGGGCCGAGGTGGCTGAATTGTAAGCTCTCCGTGTCCTGCTCCATGGCATAAGAACCGGTCTGGACACAGCGTTTCCACGGTGCATTCGGGATGACTCCTGGAAATCCCTCCGCCCACCACATCGAGGTGTAGTCATCGGTTTGTGGCATCAGGCTGGAAAGAGGGGCGGGGGAACCCATTGCGGATGCACCGAGGCTCACAGCAGCGATAAGCAACGAGGCGGCGCGCTTGGACGGGAATGAAAAAATGGGGTGCATTCTCAGTTCAGTTAAACAATGAAGGCGAAGGAACTGCTTCCTTCGCCAATCATAAAACACATAAAACCCATAAATGGTGCTCGAAAGAGGACTCGAACCTCCACAGGTTACCCTACTAGATCCTTAGTCTAGCGCGTCTACCAATTCCGCCATCCGAGCATTCGGGTTGGGTGGGCGCACTTGTTACGACCCGCACGCGAAACTTGCAAGAACTTCTTCAAAAAAATTAATGGATCTCGAAAAATCGGCATCTTGGCGGTGGATCGTCAGCGGCTTGCAGCCTCAGTCGTCATCGAGGATCAGGCGTGCGTTGCTCAAATATTGGCAGATCCGGCTGATTCGGTCGCCAATCGAGTCCATTTCCAGCAGTTGTTGGCGCAGGTCGGCCTCGTGGATGAATTGCTGGCAAATGATGTCGGTCATCAGGCCGGGGTCATCGGCGCGATCGAGGAGGGTGAAAACACCCGACTGGACCTCTGCGGGCAGGGGAGCCACAGCGTCTTCCACCGCACCGCGCATGGTCTTTAGGGCGGCTTGCGTCTGATGGTCCGGCACGACTTGGGAGATCATCGGTTCAATGCTGGCATAGGGGTAATCGCGGCCGCCGTGCCATTCGGTAAAGCGCACGCGCATGACGCCGTGCATGAGCAGCTCGGAGGTGCCGTCGTCTCTTTCCCGGGAGGCTCTGACTAGGCTGATGGTGCCTACCGGGGGCGAGCAATCCGCGGGGTCGCTGGTTTCCTCACCGATCAGACGTGCCACGGCGAAGAAACAATCTCCTTCGAGTGAATCGTCGAGCATTTTGCGGTAGCGGGGTTCGAAGATATAGAGCGGCAGCCCACCGTGAGGGAAGAGCGTGCAGTCGGGTAAAAGCATCACGCCGCAGCGCTCGGGAAGATGAATACTGGCCATGTCGAGTGAATCGGGCCACAGAGCGCTGCGAGATGCAAGTCAGATAGGCGCGGGAAAGATCTGTTATTTGCTAGAATTATTCGCAGTGGCCATTATTTTAGAAAAACAGCCGCTGCGGTGCCGCTGTCTGGCAGTAGTCTACTCTAACATCCTTTCTTACCCCATGATCGAAGTCAAAAATCTGAGCAAGCAATTCGGAAGCAAACTCGCTGTGGACAACCTGACCTTTACGGTTCGCAAAGGCGAGGTGCTGGGATTTCTGGGGCCTAACGGGGCTGGTAAATCGACGACCATGCGCATGATCACAGGCTTTATCCCGCCGACATCGGGGGACGCGTCGGTTTGCGGGATATCGATCGTGGATCGTCCTGGCGAGGCGAAGGCGAAGATCGGATATTTGCCGGAGTCGGCGCCGCTCTACAATGACATGACGGTGATCGGGTTTCTCAAGTTCTGCGCGGCGATCCGTGGGCTCAAGGGGGGGGCGAAAAAGGATGCGGTTGAGCGCGCGATCGAGACCTGTTTCCTCACCAGCGTCGCCCAGCAGTCGATCGACACGCTTTCCAAGGGCTATCGCCACCGCACCTGTCTGGCCCAGGCGCTATTGCACGATCCTGAAGTGCTCATTCTCGACGAACCCACAGACGGGCTGGATCCGAACCAGAAGTTTGAAGTGCGCCAGCTCATCAAGCGCTTGGGTAAGACCAAGGCGATTCTTTTTTCGACTCATATCTTGGAGGAAGTGGAAGCGGCCTGCACCCGTGCGGTGATTGTGGATCGTGGAAGAATTGTTGCCGATGGCACCCCGGCCGAGTTGATCGCCCAGTCGCCGACCGGTTCGCTCACCGACTTGTTCCGCAAGGTCACCACCCGCGACACTGAAGCCGCCTGAAGTCGCAGTCATTTAAACAATTCTCAACATCCGAACACTCACCTCTGTCATGTCATCCTGCACGATCTATAAACGAGAGCTTGCGAGCTATTTTTCGCAGCCCACGGCCTACGCGATCATCGTGATCTTCCTGCTTTTTTCGTTAGGCCTCACCTTCACCTTTGGTGAGTTCATGCGGGTGGGGGATTCCTCGCTGCAATGGACTTTCATCTTCTGGCATCCATGGGTTTACATGCTCTTGGCACCCGCCGTCGGCATGAAATTGTGGTCCGATGAGCAGCGCTCGGGTACGATCGAGCTTCTCGGTACCTTGCCCGTTTCGACGTGGAGCGCGATCATCGGCAAGTACCTCGCCGCAGCCACCGTATGGTTGCTCGCGCTGGCGCTTACGTTTCCAATTGTTATCACGGTCAACTACTTAGGTGACCCAGACAATGGGGCGATTTTTTCCGGTTATCTGGGAAGTTTCCTAGTTTGCTGCACGTTTTTAGCCATCACCATGTTGGTCTCGGCGTGCACGCGCGATCAGGTGGTATGCCTGATTGTTTCAGTTTCGGCCTGCGTGTTACTCTTGCTTTGCGGTTATGATCCGGTGACGCGCGAGCTTTCCAAGATCGTCTCACCGGGAGTGTTGGAGGGGATTGTTTCCTTTGGCGTGTGGGATCACTTCAGCTCGCTCAACAGCGGCTTGTTCCGCCTGAGGGATTTCATCTGGTTCGGCTCGATCATCTTTGTCTGCTTGTTAGGCACCAGCGCGATCCTTTCCTCTAAGCGCGCGTAATCACCAACTTCCTCAATTTTCTCTCATCTTTAAGACCATGAAAACCAACCATCCGGTCACCCGCGCAGCCCTTGGTGTTGCCGCGCTTATCGCAATCGCCCTTCTTGCGAACTGGCTTGTTTCCCTGACCCCGCTGGGCAATCGCGGCGCGGACTTTACAGAAAACAAGGTCCACACAGTGTCTGCTGGCACCCGCGCGATTCTGACGGAGCTCGATACGCCCGTTGTCATCCGCTACTACGCCTCGCGCAGCACGGACTATATGCCCGAGGAGTTGAAGCTGCACATGCGCCGGGTCGATGATTTGATGAAGGAGTATGCCGCTATCTCGAAGGGTAAGCTGCACGTCGAAAATCTCGATCCCCAGCCAGATACCGATGCGGAAGACTCAGCCAATCTCGACGGGATCAACGGACAGCGGATGAATGACCAAAACCTCTACTTTGGCCTCGCCATTTCTTGTCTGGACCGCACCAGCGTGGTTCCGTTCCTCAATCCGCGCGAGGAGACGATGTTAGAATATCATTTATCCAAGGCGATCGCCGAGGTCACGGCCCCGACCAAGCCCAAGATCGGAATCATGTCCGCCTTGGATCTGAAAGGTGCCCCAGCAATGATGCCGGGCCAGCCGCCAACACCCGGTTGGGTCATCTATCAGCAGCTTCAACAGTCCTTTGATGTGGTGGATCTATCGATGAATCCCAAAATGATCGATCCCAAGGAGATCAAGGTGCTGCTGATGCTCCACCCTGCAGGAATCACTCCCGCAGCCGAGTTTGCCGTGGATCAGTATCTGCTCAATGGCGGTACGGTGGTCGCATGCTTGGATTCATTTTCCGTAGCTGCCAAAATGACCGGTGGCGGCAATCCGATGATGGGACAGCCGGAAATTCCTGCGACCTCGACCTTGCCGAATCTGCTCTCGGCTTGGGGTGTGACCTTCGAATCCAGCCAGGTTTTGGCAGATCCTCCGTTGGCCACCAAGCTGGGTGGCGACCGTGTCGGGCTGGCGGTACTGACGCTGGGTAAGGGCTCGATGCCTCAGAAGGACAATTTGATCACTAAAGATCTCGGTTCGGTCACGCTGTTCCTGCCTGGGGCCTTCACGGTCACGGGCAGCGATGGTCTAACAGTTAATTCCTTGATTCAATCGACCACGCACGCGGGATTTGTGGATGCGCTTAAGGCATCGCAACTCGATCCATCACTAGGCCGTAAGCTCAAGCCTAACGGTATGGCCTACGACCTTGTGACTCACCTCAACGGCAAATTTAAAACCGCCTTCCCCGACGGCGGGCCCAAGGAAGCTGCGGGTAAGGATCAGGGGGAGGAGAATAAGAACGCGCTGAAGCCGAACGATCTCAAGGAAGCATCAGCACCCGGCAATGTGTTCCTCATCGGTGACGTGGATGCGTTCTATGATCGCTTCGCCTACAATATTCAGAATATAGGTGGACAGCAAATGGCGACACCGATGAACGGCAATGCCAGCCTGCTCTTCAACCTGCTGGATCAAGCCACGGGGTCGAAGCATCTGATCGGTTCTCGTTCGCGTTCCGCCATCAGTCGACCCTTCACGGTGGTCCAGAAGATGGAGGCGGATTTCAATCAAACCGTCGGGGTGAAGATCGAGGAGTTCCAAGCCAAACAACAAGCGGCTCAACAGAAGCTGAATGAACTCCAGGCCCAGAAATCCCGGGGAACTGAGCTCAATCTGTCACCGGCTCAGGAAGCCGAGATCAAAAAACTGCGCCAAGAGCAGGTCGAATACGCCAAGTTGATCCGCGCCCAAGAGAAGGAACTGCGCCGTCAAAAGGACAGGCTCGCGGCAAAGATCACCTTGCTCAACGTCGCGGCAGTACCGACACTAGTCATTCTTTTCGGGTTGGCCCTCTACGTCAAACGCCTTACCTCCACGCGGGCCAGATGATGAACGGGGAGTGTGCAATCGCTTTGCCACTCGCTTCCTTTGCCGCATTTCACTCGCCCCTTTGATTATTCATTTCCACTTCATTCTATGAACAAACGCCAGGTCATTATTC
>Ga0194063_10000534_pt1 | contig 27358 bp, 33 predicted proteins | sample SepL3720m_MetaG_FD_155459 | JGI IMG/M metagenome (GOLD analysis project Ga0194063, IMG submission 155459) | Anoxic zone freshwater microbial communities from boreal shield lake in IISD Experimental Lakes Area, Ontario, Canada - Sep2016-L373-20m | ecosystem: Environmental > Aquatic > Freshwater...
CAGCAACAACCGGGGATCGGCCCCACGCAGCAGCAGCTCCTCACTGATCGCCGCCGCCAGCCGGCCGCTGAAGCGGTTGACGATCTGGCGCACGCCGTCGATCGGCACCGGCGTCGGCCCGCCGGTGACCAGGATGGGCCGGCCCTGCAGCGAACTGGTGCTGACGGCCCGGCAGACGGCCGCCACCAGCACCTCGAGATCCGGCAGGTTGTGCTTGCCGTAGGCATCGCGAGGCGCCAAAAAAGTCACCCCCAGCTGGGCGAGCGAGCGGACCTGGCGCGCCAGGATCGAGGTGTGCAGCGAGCCATGCATCGTCGGCGCAATCAACAGCCGGGTGCGGTCCTGCTCCAGGCGACCCAGGGCCGAAGCCAACGCCGCCGTCACCGGCGTGTCGGCGATGCCGCTGGCCAATTTGGCGATCGTGTTGGCCGTGGCCGGCGCCACCAGCCAGGCATCGAAGGGTTCGCTGTCGCTGAGATGCTCGGCCCGCCAGCTCAGGCGGGTGATCAGGGGCCGGCAGGTGGCCCATTCGAGCGCCTGGCGCCCGACGTAGTGCAACGCCTCGGCACTGCAGATCGCCGTGACCTCGGCGCCGCGGCGGCGCAGGGCCCGGGCCAGATCCGGCGTTCGCAGGGCAGCGATGCTGCCGGTGACGACCAGGGCGATGCGGCGGCCCTGGAGATGGCCGGAGACCAGGGGCACGTCATGGTCGCCGATCGCAGCCGACTGGGGCGGGCGAAAATCCCAGTCGTGGAAGCCGGTGGTCACGGGAAGGGGCCGGCGTGGGGCAGGGACGGCGTCCCCATCCTGACCCTTAGGTGAGCCGCTTGAGCCGGGCCAGGTCCTCCAGGTTGAAGCGCAGCCGGGTGCGGCGTTCTCCTTCGATGCTGCAGGCATCGAGGGGCTGGCCGCCGATGTGCCGGTAGACAGGCAGGAGTCGGTCGGTGCAGGTGGCATCGGCGGTTCTGAGGCCCAGATCCAGGGCCAGCTGCGCCGCCGTGCGCATGAAGTTGCGCAGGCCGGTGAGATCGGCATCCCGCCGCGAGAACATGGCCAGGATCTCGCAATGGCCCAGCAGTGGCGGTGGTGGCTCAAAGCCGAGGATGGCGCTCTGGTGGTTGGCGAGGCGCCAATTGAGGGCCACGGCCGTGTCCACATCACTCACCGCATCAGGCCCGGACGCAGCAGCGTCCAGGCCTGATGCAACGCCTGGATCCCCGCTGGCCGCATCCCGCAGCACAAAGACGACCTGATCCTCGTAGGGAATGCGGGTGCGCAGGCGGCCGGCACGGTCATCCCAGTGCCAGAGACGGCGCACCTGGATGTTGGCCTTGGCGCGGGCGAAGGCCGCATAAAACGCCCGTTCATAGCCGGCGAGGGCCTCGGGATCAGCGGGATCGAGCTGATGAAGATTCAACAGACGGGCCCAAGGGGGATGTCACTCCATGATTCTCACCTCGATCACCTCGAGCTCGATCACCTCCACCGCCTGGTCACGGCTGGTCGTGGCCCTGGCGGCTGAAGCCGGTGCCCCGCCGGCCAGGGCGGCGGTGGCGAACTCCCCCAGGCGACGGGTCAGCCAGTAGTCGATGCCACCGCCGAGAACGCCGCCAAGCAAAGGAATCGAGCTCTCCAGGCGCAGCAGTCCGCGCTCGCCGACGCGACCGACCAACCGGAAACCGACCGCCCGGTTGATGGCCTGCAGGGTGGTCGCCGGCAGGCGACGCAACTGGGCCTGGGCGAAGCGCTGGCTGGCCTTCACCCCCACCTGCTTGAGCACCTCGGCGGCCTCCTCCCCCAGCAGGGTGAGCAGGATCTGGGTGCGAACCGCCTGATGCTCCAGGTCGTAGCCGTGCAGCTGGGCGATGGCGCCCACCATCCGGATCTGGATCAGCCAGGTGGCGGTGACGGCGGCGGGAAGCTGCAGCGGCAGCAGGGCAAAGCCACCGAGACCGGTCAGGAAACCCGTGCCCGCATTGCAGCGGGCCTGAGCTTCGATCAGCTCCTCGATCGCCCGATTCAGGCCGACCCTGGGCAGCCGCAGTTGATAGTCCGCCGCCAGTTCGGCGGCCGAGCGCAGGCGAAAGGCGGGCTCGCCGCTGAGCGGGTTGACCAGGGGCGCACCGTCGAGGCCCCAGCGCACGATCGCCGCCACCAACGCCAGGCCCCGAGCCTGGAGATCGAGCTCAGGGGCCATGGCCGCAATCAGCACCACCCCACAACGCTAGGCAGCTTCGCTGCGCCGACCAAGCGGGGCATCGGTGCCAGTCGAGCGGCTCTCCGGCGGTAGCGCCCCGTGCAATTCCCGCGCCAGCCGCGGGCGGTCCACCCAGCAACCCAGCTGGGCGGCGATCACGTCGAGATCCCGTTCGGCATTGCCCAGGCAGCAGGTGCCGCCAGGGGAAGGGGTGACATTGAAGATCAGCCGGGGGATCGCCGGGATGCTCACCTCGCCGAGCATCAGGCGGCGGTTGCGCTTGTCGATCAGCTGGGGCCGCACGCCGCCGTAGCCCTTGGCGAGGCGCAGATCCTCGAGCTGCATGCTGGGCACGATCTTGCGAGCATCGGCCAGGAACAGGCGGCGACCCAGCCAGGGCAACTCGAACAGCAGGTTGCGCAGGATGTAGCCGCGGATGTCGGCCACCCCGAACAACTGCCAGAACACGGCCAGCACCGCCCAATCGAGCCGCAGCACCCGCAGGAACTGCCAGAACGAAGCCGGCCGGTAGCGCTCCAGCAACGGCAACAGCAAGGCCGTGGGGCCGAAGCGGGTCTTGCCGGGGGCGCGCACGTCCGGATCGCCATGGATGGCGGCGAAGGGCAGCTTGTCGTTCTGCACGGTATAGACCTTGCCGCGCAGCAGATCGGGGGTGAAGTAGAAACTACCCGCCACCGGCAGACAGGAGTACTCCAGACCGAAGCCCAGCTGCTGGGCCATCAGCAGGCTGTGGGCGCCGGCATTGACCACCACATGGCGGGCCCTCAAGGTGGCGGGCCCCTCCGGCCCCCGCAGCTCCACCCGGATGAACTCCGCTTCCGGCACCAGGCGCTCGACCGTGGTGCCCAGCTGCAGATCCAGCTGGCGGCCGCTGCCGGCCATCGCCAGTTGCGCCTGCTGCACGAACGATCCGGCCAGGGCCTCGTAATCCACCGCCGTGGGGGAGTTGCGGATGCCGATCGCCACGATCTCCTCGGGACGCAAGACGCCGTCCACCAGGGCCACGGCGGGTTCCCACTCGGCGACCTGCTGCTTCTCCAGCAGCTCCATCGCCGGGAAATGGGGCGAGAAGCTGGCAAAGCGCTGGCGCAGGAAGGCAGATTCCCGCTCCCCCACCGCCAGCACCAGCTTGGGCGTGCGGAAGACACAGCGGCCGGCCTGTTCGGGCGGCAGCAGCTCGGCATAGCGGCCGATCATCTCGGCGGTGCGCTGCACCGAGCGGGCTTTCTCCAGGCTGTAGTTGGTCTCGATGTCACCGCAGTGGATCGTCTGACTGTTGCTGGTGGCGCGGGAATTGACCTGGGCCAGCTGGTCGTAACGCTCCACCAGGGTGAGGTGAGCGAGGTCCGTGTAGCGGGCCAGCTCGAACAGCAGGGCGGTGCCGCAGACCCCGCCACCGATGATCAGCACGTCGGTGTCGGCGCAGGGGCTGTCGGCGGGGGCGATGGCGGCGGACTCGGACACCGGCGGCGGCAATGGAGTGCCCATGCTGAAGGATCAGCGCCCCCGGGTGGGGTCCGCCAGGGACCGGAGGCGCTCCAACCGTGACCTATGCTGCCGGGAGAGCCGCAGGCTGGATCCTGCAGGCTGAACAGGGGCGATTAGCACAGCGGTAGCGCACTTCCTTCACACGGAAGGGGTCACTGGTTCGAATCCAGTATCGCCCATCTAGATTTTTCGGCAATTCTCAGCGGTTTCGTGGTCCCCTGTGATCACAAACCGCGATGGCTTCCATCCGCCAGATCAAGGGGCGTTGGCAGGTTCAGATCCGCCGCGCCGGCGTCCGCCGCAGCCGCACCTTCAGCAGTCGCGCTGAGGCTGAGGCTTGGGCCCACAGCATCAAGGCGCCGCTGCGCTTTGCAGTCAGGGGCCCGGCGCCAGCCGTCCTTGCCGAGGCCCCGACCACCTTCGGGGCGGTGGTGCGCCGATACGAGGAGCAGGAGCGCCCCAAGCACCGTTCCGGCCCCAACGAGCACCCCATGCTCAACCGCATCCATCGGCATTGGATTGCGACGGTGCCGTGCGAGCAGCTCAGCAGCGTTCACCTGGCGGCCATGATCGCCGCACCTTTGTTGGAATGCCCCACTTGATGGTGGCCCTGTTCAAGCCATCATCGGAGTTGGCCGCAGCCACATCGGAGGGCATCACCACCAATTAGATCTGTGGAGACCGAAACCTTGCCGTCGCCGTCGGGATCAACCTTGACTGCAACAGCGCACAGGCCTCAATCGAGGCCACCAGGATCGTCACCAGCAGGATGAAGGCCTGCTCATGGGAGGAGAGTCCAGGCTGCTTTTCCAGCAGCGGAGCGAGGGCCGCCCACAGAGGAGAAGACTCAGCCTCGGGATAGACCCGCTGGAGTCGCTTCTGCAGACGCGGGTCCGCCAGGGATGGCTCGCCGGCATTGTGAGCGAAGTCGTTTCGCACGGTGCGGATGGCGTTCAGTGCAGCTTCGATAGCGTTGTCGATCAGGCCGAGCCGTGCCGCAAGACTGATCTTCGCGCCGTAGCTGCCGAGCGAGCGATCCGGCGCGAACAGCTTGTCGTCGGCTTCGGCGCTGGGGGCCATCACCGCCTGCAGCAGATGCTCCAGGGCCAGGTCCAGCCGAGCGGCACCCACCAACACGAGACCTCGCCCACGCTCCGTCATCATCTGAACGGCCACGTTGCGGGCCTGCTCGGCGGCCGCCAGCGTGAGCGGATCAGGGTTCATGCTGCTGGCCCCGGTCGCGCAGGTCTTCGTAGAGGTTGGTGTGATTGAGCAGGAGATCTTTGATGCTTTCCTGAACCTCGGCAGAGTTCAGGGTTTGGGTGCTCATGATCTTGTGGGCATCGAAGGAGCCCATCACGGCCTCCAGGAACTCTCGACCGAAATCCGGTGAGTTGGCGAACTGCTCTTTGCTGTTGGCAGCGGCCTGCTGGCGCAGGGTTGGCGACTGCAGCAACCGGCCACGGATCACAGCGCGCACATAGGTCACCTTGTCGCTGTCACTGAGATCACCGCTGAACAGATCATTGAGTTTGGCGATGATCGCCGCCAGCTGGGCCTTCTCCTTTTCCTGCACACCACCACCACCGGGGGCCAGGCCGGGGATAGCCGCTGATTCACCCTCACCCAGCGGAAGAGCACGTTGGCCCAGATCGCGCAGGTGATAGCGGATGAGCACCACCTTGGAGAGATCCACCGTGTTGATCTCACGCTCGAATTCCAGCAGCGGCAACAGGGCCTTATAAAACAGGGCCCGTTTTTCCAGGCCGGTGTTGGCGTAATCGAAGATCTGACAGAGGAAGGTGTAGAAGCGCACGTACGTGCCCAGGTCACTGCGGAACAGCGACAGAGCATCGAGTTCCTCCCTGGCTCGCTTCAAACCATCCGCGTCGTTGATCTCCTCGGCCTGGCGACAGGCGAGCCTGGCCTGCTGGTGCAGGGTCATCAGCCGCTGGGCCACGGGCTCCAGGGCCCCGATCAACTGACTCTGTCTCGCTTTGCCGGTGTGTAGGTCGTCGAGCAACACCTTCACCACCCGCTCGATTTCGAAATCGTCGTAGTGGCCCTGGGCGTCGAGCTTGGTTTTGAGGTCGAGGATGAGATTCGGATCGGTGACTTCGGCCAGCTCGGCGGTGGCGTAGTAGGTCTTGAAGGCCGCCAGGATGTCGTCCGGTTCGTTAGCGAAATCGACCACATAGGTGGTGTCCTTGCCGGGATGGCAGCGATTCAGGCGCGAGAGGGTCTGCACGGCCTGGATGCCAGCCAGGCGGCGGTCCACATACATGCCGCAGAGCAACGGCTGATCAAAGCCGGTCTGAAACTTGTTCGCCACCAGCAGGATCTGGTAGTCGGCGCCATTGAAGGCCTCGCGGATGTCGCTCTTGAGGCCGGGGTTGAGGCTTTGGCTGCGTTCGGTGAAGCCCTCGGGGCCGCTTTCCTCATCGTTCACCTCGCCGCTGAAGGCCACCAGGGTGCCGAGTGGGTAGCCCTTGGCCTTGATGTAGTTGTCGATGGCGAGCTTCCAGCGCACGGCCTCCTTGCGGGAGCCCACCACCACCATCGCCTTGGCCTTGCCCTCCAGCAGCGGCCAGACGAACTGGCGGAAGTGCTCCACCACGATCTGCACCTTCTGGGCGATGTTGTGGGGATGGAGCTTCACCCAGCCCATCAACTTCTTGAGGGCGGCGCTGCGCTCCACCTCCTCACTGGAGAAGCTCTGACCCTCCTGGGCGAGCTGGAAGGCGAGCTTGTAGGAGGTGTAGTTCTGAAGCACATCGAGGATGAACTTCTCCTCGATCGCCTGCCGCATCGAATACACATGGAACGGCGCCGGCAGGTTGCCCGGGCCGGCGGGTTCGTTTGGGTTTGGACGCCGGCCGAAGAGCTCCAGCGTCTTGGCCTTGGGGGTGGCGGTGAAGGCCACGTAGGTGATGCCGGCCTCCCGGGTGCGGGCGCTCATCTGGGCTGCCAGCAGGGTCTCGATGTCCAGCTCGCCGCCATCGGCCAGATCGGCAGCTTCGCTGGCGGAGAGCACCTGCTTGAGCTTGTCGGCGGCCTGGCCGGTCTGGGAGCTGTGGGCCTCATCGGCGATCACCGCGAAGCGCTTGCCACTGGTGGCGGTGAGCTCCTGCATTTTTTTGATCAGGGCCGGGAAGGTCTGAATCGTGCAGACCACGATCTTCTTGTCACCGGAGAGGGCTGCGGCCAGCTGCTCACTCTTGATGCCCTTCTCGGTGGTGATCGAGGCCACTACCCCTTTGCGCCGCTCGAAGTTCTCGAGGGTTTCCTGCAGCTGGCTGTCGATCACGCTGCGGTCGCTCACCACCAGCACCGTGTCAAAGACCTTGCGGTCGTTCTCGTCGTGGAGATCGGCAAGCAGGTGGGCGCTCCAGCCGATCGAGGCGGTTTTGCCGGAGCCGGCCGAGTGCTGGATCAGGTAGCGCAGGCCGGGGCCTTGCTCGAGCACGGCCTTCAGCAACAGCCGGGTCACGGCCAGCTGGTGGTAGCGGGGGAACACGAACCTGCGGATCTGCTTCTTCTTATCGCGCTCGGTGATGCAGTAGCGACCCAGGATCTCCAGCCAGCTATGGCGCTCCCACACCTCCTCCCAGAGATAAGCAGTGCGATGGCCGGCCATCACCGGGTTGCCGGCGCCGCAGTCGGGCCCACCGGGGTCGCTGCCCTGGTTGAAGGGCAGGAATTGGGTGCGGGGGCCTTCCAGCCGGGTCGTCATCTGCACCTCGCGGTTGCTGACGGCGAAATGCACCAGGGCGCCGCTGGGGAAGGAGAGCAGCGGCTCGGGAGCCTGACCGGCGGGCCTGGGGTTGCGATCGATTTTGTATTGCCACACCGCATCCGCGATCGACTGGGTGTTGTCGGTCTTGAGCTCACAGGTGGCGACCGGAATGCCGTTGAGAAACAACACCAGATCAAGGCAGTTCTCGTTGCGCGTCGAATAACGCACCTGCCGCACCACCCGCAGGCGGTTGGCGTTGTAGCGGGCCAGGATTGCCGGATTGAGCCCGAAGGCCGGCTTGAACTCGGCGAGCTTGAGCGCCCTGGGCAGGCCCAGAACCTCCACCCCGTGGCGAATCAGATCGAGGGTGCCCACCTGATCGAGCTGCTGCCGCACCCGCAGCAACAGCGTGTCCCCCGCCTTGGAACCATGGTTCTGCTGCAGCACCTCCCAGGCGTCGGGATGGGCCTCTTGCACCCAGGCGATCAGATCGGGCGGGTAGAGGGCGAGCTCACGGCTGTAAGAAGCGGCGCTGCCCTCCTCGTAGAACCAGCCGTTGGCGCTCAAGTGTTCGCAGATCTCGCGCTCGAAGGCGATCTCGTGGTGGAGGCTCATCGGCTCAGCAGCTGCACGATGGCCACCTTTTGAGGCGCAGCTTAGGCCGGCAAGGCGTACTAAACCCAACAGTTATGCGGAAACTGCATAAGCCTGGGTCGATTGATCGGCAGTTCGCGGGTAGGTCATCAAACCCAGTTCTCCAGCAGCAGCCCCTCGACCCGCTCGAACTCGCGCAGATTGTTGCTCACCAAGGTGAGGCCTTCGCTGCGGGTGTGGGCGGCGATGTGGAGATCGTTCACACCGATCGGCGTGCCCCGGCGTTCCAGGGCGCTGCGGATCTGGCCGTAATGCAGGGAAGCCTTGGGGCCATAGGGCAGCACATCAAGGCGGCTGCAGAAGTTCTCCACCACGGCCAGATTCCGCTCAGGAGCTGCACTCTTCTCCACCCCATGCAGCAGTTCGGAGAGGGTGATAGCCGAGATCGCTAGGTGACCAGCGTGGCGATTGAAGCTCTCCAGCATCGCGGGAGGGCGCGCCTTGATGACGTAGATACAGATGTTGGTATCGAGCAGATAGCGGAGCATCGAAGGGCTCAGAACGCGTCCCGTTCGGATTGCTCCTGGGAGCCACGGTCAACCAGGAAGTCGTCGCTGACCTTGGGGCCATCCAGAAAAAAGCTGTCCCAGCTACGGCCAACGGGGGCGATGATCCGCTCCTGCCCGCAGGCCCGCACCTCCACCTCCTTCACGGAATCCGGCAGGCGCAGATCCGCTGGAATCCGCACAGCCTGGCTGCGATTGCTGAGAAACAGCTTGGTGATGGCAACCATGGCCCTCCCCTGGGATATACATGCAGTCTATCCAGCTCGAGCGTTGCTCACGGCTCCAGAACCTCCACGGAGCAGCGCAACCCCGATGCCCTGGCAAGGCGGGCATCGGCGGTGAGTAGGGGCGCATCGAGCTGCTCGGCCAGGGCCACGTAGAGGGCGTCGTAGGCGGAGAGGTTGGAGCGCAGCTCCCAGGCCCGGGGCCAGAGGGAGCGGCTGGGGTGGCGGCGCAGGCCCAGTCGGTCGGCGGTGGCGAGCGCCTGCAGGGCATGACTGTCCTGCAGTTTGTCGGCCAGGACCAGCCTGCGCAGCACCGAAAGCAGCTCGGCATCGATCAGCTCCGGAGCCTGCAGGTTGTCGCTCGCCAGCCGGCTCCGGGCAGGGCCTGCCACCAGCAGGGCATCGACCAGCACGGAGGCATCGATCACCACCATCAGCGCTCGGCGCGGCTCTCGGCCAGGGCTTCCAGGATGCTGGCGCGCTCAATCGGCAGGGAGGGCAGAGCATTCAGCAGCTCGGCGTTGTCGGCGCGCCGGGCGGATTCGGTGAGCTCCTGCAGGGCGAAAGTGCTCAAGGGCAGACCCGCCTGGGCGGCGAGCTTCTCCAGCCCTGCGGCCACCTCGTCGGGCACGTGGCGGATGTAGAGGGTGCGCATCGGCGTGGCCTGCTTGCTGGCTGCTAGCAGGCTAGTCGGATGGCGAGGTGCCGGCCTGCAAGCCCGATTAACCTGACCCCCAGGTCGAGATGTCTTCACACACCGCGGAAGACGTTTTTGCCGAAGCCCGCCAAACTCTGCGGTGAAGCGCGCACGCTTTGCTGCCCCCGCAAGGCGTGAGCTTCTTGCCGAAGTTGCCTACTACGAAGCCAAACAGCCAGGGCTTGGTGGCCGGTTTCTGTTGTGCTCAGGCACCGTTCTCGCCAGTCTCCGGCGGGATCTCACCGCTGATCAGGGCGGGGAAGGCCTGCAATCGGGCTCGGTTGATGGCGGAGGGGTCGAGCTGGACTCGGGCGGAAAGCACAGCCGCTGTATGGAGGCGTTCAAGGCTCTCCACTTGGCGTTCTCGGCTCTCAGCTGCGCGATCTCGATCTCGATCTCCCTTGTCCGCTGCTCGATCTCGCGCACGGGTCGCCAGTTCAGCATCGACAACAATCGTCGCCACCGAGGCAGCGATGAAAAGGATTCCCCATTGCTGCTGAAGCGGGAGGTTGGTTCCGGCGACGGAGATGTGGTCATAGGAGGAGAACAGGGCGATCAGGCCGAGGAGCAGGCCACCGATGGCCTGGATGAGGCCGAGCCGATCGAGGCCGGGCCAGGGACGCTGAGAATCGATCGATTCTGGCGGAGCCGCAGGCTCCTGGCTGACAGGATCCTCGGGAGCGGGCATGGGCTCGAAGGCTGTCGCAGGGACGGGGGTGCGAACCGGACAGGCATTGCCCACCCCTTCTCCAGTGCCACCATCCCGGCGCTCTGTCTCAGCCGCTCTTCGTTCCAGCCGTTGGCAGCGCAGGGCCAGCACCGCCCCCAGCCAAGGCACCTAAGCTGTTGTACGAACCGTTGCACGGACGGCGCCATGGTGATCGGCGTGCGAATGGAGCCCGAGCTGGAGCGCAGGCTCGACCTGTTGGCGCATCAGCTGGGCAAGAGCCGCAGTGCCTGCATCCGCGAGGCCATCAGCCAGTACCTGCTCCGCCACGGCGACGATGGGGAAGCCCGCCGCCAGTCGCAACTCCTGGCTGAGCTGGAACCCCCGAACTGGAGCGAGCGGGTGCCGGACTGGAGCGACTGGACCGCATGACAAAAGCCGCGGCAGCGCTGGTAGCGGGCCTGCGTCGAGGAACGGTGGTGACCGTCGCCAGTCCAGGGGTGTATGCCGGCAAGCCACGGCCAGCGGTGGTGGTGCAGGCCGACCGCTGGCTGCAGGCCCATCCCAGCGTCACGCTCTGTCCGCTCACCAGCACCCTGTTCGAGGCCCCGCTGGTGCGGATTGCGTTGGCTCCCTCGCCACGCAATGGCCTGCGAAAACCATCGCAGTTGATGGTGGACAAGCTGTTCAGCGTGCCGATCCAGGCGCTGGGGGCCGTGGTGGGGCAGCTGGAGCCCCAGATGCTGATCGAGCTGGATCTGGCCCTGAGGGACTGGTTGGACTTGCCCTGATCGAGCCTCAGTCGCTCAGCCGAACCTCCGCATCCACGACGGGGTGCTGCTCATGCAGCCACGGCCTCGGGCACCAGGCCACGCACATCGATCTGGCCGGTAAACTGACAAAATGACCAATATCAGTCCGCAGGAAATGGCAAACGATCCAGCCGCCCTGCTGGATCGAGTGGAAGCTGGCGAACGGGTTCTGGTTGTGCGCGGGGGCCGTGCAGTCGCTGAACTGCGACCCATCCCGCAGCCTCAATCCTCCTTACGTCCCTTCGGCCTGGCGGCTGGAGCGTTCAGCGTCCCAGGCGACTTTGATACTCCTCTTCCTGACAGCATCCTGCAGGATTTTGAGGTGTGATGAGGCTACTGCTGGATACGCACGTCTTTCTTTGGTACATCACTGCCGACCCCAAGCTGCCCGAATCATTTCGGGCGGCCACCCAGGATGCATCGAACGATGTTTTTCTGAGTTCAATCTCTGCCTGGGAAGCGGTGATTAAGCACGGCCTCGGCAAACTCTCCCTTCCTACTCTACCGGCAACCTATCTTCCGCCCGCAACAGCGAACAGCCCATGGAATCGCGGCGCTGCTAGTTGACGAGGGGGCAATGGCTCATTTGGCTGAGCTTCCACCGATTCACCGTGATCCATTTGATCGTCTGTTGATTGCGCAGGCGAAGCAGCATGAACTCACATTGATGACTGTTGATCAACTCTTCTCCGCTTATCCGGTGCAGCTTCTGCAAAAATCTTGAGCAGAGAGCCTGTCTGTCTGGCCTGAGTCTGGGCAGGACATCTGGATCGTCCTGGGGGTGCTGCTCATGCAGCCTCAGCCTCGGGCACCAGACCCCGCACATCGATCTGGCCGGTGACGGCGGCGGAGATCAGGGCGGAGCGGCGTTCTTGGAGGAGCTCCTTTGAACTTAGTAGGTCGTCAAAAGAGCCGTCTAGACGACGAAGTGACTCACGAACATTAGACACTATTTCGCCCTGCTCAATCAACGAAGGCAAAGCCACTCGAAATGAAAAGATGTCAGGCATGTAAATAGTGTTGTGAGTGGATCCATATTTCAGCCTCTCGAACTCCTTGCTCATTGCCCGGAAGACAAAAAGCAAGAATTCCGGGGCAATCTTCGGGCCACACACCCAGTTGACAAAATCTTGAGTTGTAGCCATAGGGTCTCCCAAGATACCTGAGAATCCAACACTCGCCGTACGAGAGAGGATGACGGTGTTCGCAGGTAGCATCCGAGCAGCTGAGTTATCAAGGCCAACCTGGCTCACTTTCTCTTGTGTTTCAAACACATACTCAGCCTTTCCGTCCCTGATCTGCCATACGTCCCCGAGGGTAAACCAAGGATATACGCAATCCTTTTCAATCCAGTATTCTTCGTGGGATCGGCTTGGAGTGTGGCCAGATTCAATCCGAGCAGCAAGGCGCAGGGGCATCACAGTCCAATGCTCCGGCACCTCCCCCAGCCACTCCACCCCCGAATCCTTCATCGGCGCATCCGGATTCAGCCCCTTGGTCACGGCATGGGAGATCACGGCCTGGCGCTTCTCCTGAAGCAGCTCGATCAGGCGCTGCTGCTCGGCGATCAGGGCGTCGATCTTGGCGGTTTCGTGGTCGAGGAAATCAAGAATCTTCTTGGTCTCTAAATCAGGAGCGACAGGAACCAGGAGATCCATCAGATTTGAGGATGAGATGGACGCCAGATTTGTGCTTTGCTTTGATCGGCTAATAAAGTAAGAGTTTGCCTGGATAGACGAGGTGTAGGCATTAAGCCACGAAGGGCTAATCAAATGTGGTCGAACGGCAAACACGTGGTTCTGGTGGATGCATGGGCTGATCGTTCCATCCCAGATACAGCCACGTCCTAGCTTGTCAAAGTCGCCACCTTCATTCATGAGAACGTCGCCCGGACGAAGGAGGTATCTTTCTAGTGACGACTCTGGTATCAAGATCGTGTGTACATTCTCCAGATCAAGAAAGTCGTCTTGAACATTAGCGACTCTCAGGAATGGGACTTCTATGCTTCCCTCTGGTTCGACTTCCTTGCCTTTGGCGAGACCAGTCTGAATCTCAGCAAGTCTTTTGAGAGGCTTGATTTCCCAATGCTCCGGCACCTCCCCCAGCCACTCCACGCCGCTGGGCTTGTAGGTCGGGTAACGGGGGAAGCTCATGTGCGTTCACTCCAGTAGCCCGGCTGCCGATGGAGGTGCATGACGGCCAAAATCAGAAGCTCAGATCTTTGCTCGTCAACAGAGTAGATCACGCCATAGGGGAAGCGGTGAACCAGGCAATGACGGACCTGATGATCGAAAATGGGCCACATGCCTGGGTTGGCCTTGATTCGCTCAACTGCTGCGACTATCTCAATGGCGAATTGATAGCCAAGGCCTGGCTCGCTGCTTTCAAGAATCTGCATCAATCAAACCGACGCCAGATCTCAGCAAAAACGTCTTCACCAGCCACAGGCTTGACGACGCCAATCTGAATGTCCTGCAATCGCCTTGCAGCCAGATCGGCCCACTTCTGATCGACCTCAGACACCGTCTGATTGAGGGAGCGGAGAATGCAATCGGCAACGCCAGCACGTTCCTCGACAGGTAGCGATTGAATCTCCAGGATCAGGTCGTCGGTTTTCATGATGGTTGTGCGTTTGGTATAAGTCCATCCATGCTAGCGCCTGTTCCAGTCGCTCTCGGATCGGAAGCGAGTGCCTTGCTGGCTGCGCACGCGAAATCCCACAGCCAGGATGGCCTGGAGGTTGTAGTGGCTGATCTCGCGGGCCACCTCGCGTTTGCCCTCGATTCGAACGATCCGGACTTTCCGGATCGTTGAGATTTCCGCAAGTTCTTTCTCTTCATCGATGTTCAGGAGATGCTCATTAATCGTCTTGAGATCTTTCTGGTACAGATCCCCTATCTGTGCCTGACGCTGGGGTTGCCTCGCCGGGGTCTCTCATGGCGACGTCTCCAAGCCGATGGGCTTGTCAGCCGGGTCACGGGGAAAGCTCCAGGACGCTCACCCCAGCACCTCCCTGGCCCAGGCGAGCAGGGCCGTGGCGGCCTCCAGGGCCACCTCGACATCTTCCGGTCCAAAAACATCTGCAGGCAGTTCATCCCCCAGGGCATCGGGGTAGCGCGTGGGGGCATAAAGCTTGTCCAGCGCGCGGGCTTGCCGCTGCCAGCGCTGGGCGGACTCTTCACCGAGTTCCCGCAGCAGGGCTCCGAGCGAATGGCTGCGAAGGTCGCGATCGTCAGCCGCCAGCAGCGCCTTGATCGCCTTTTCTCCCACCTGCTGGGACAGAAAACAGGCCTGGGAGGCCTGGCCACCACCCTGCAGCAGGCGTGCCGCCCGCAGATCGTCTTCCGCCTGCCGCAGCCACAACCCAGCCCGATGACGCGCTCCCTCCTGGCTCATGGGAAACGACACCCCTCCAGCAGCGGGATCGCCTCCGCCTTCACCGTGCGCCAGAAGGGGGAATCGCCGTGCTTCACCAGCAGGGCCTGGCCAGCCACCAGGGGCTGGATGGGCAGGCGGCAGTCCTGCAGAGCCTCCATCACCGCGTCGTACGCATCGAGCAGGCGCCTGTCGCTCAGGCCCATCACCAGCAGATCCACATCCGAACGGCGGCTGGCGCTGCCCCTCGCCCAACTGCCGAATAACCAGAGGCCATCGGGGTGGTGCCGCTCAACCAGGAGTTCCAGAGCTGGCAGCAACTGGCTGCGCAGGGGCAGGGGCAGTTTGGCCGCCTGAATGCTGCCGCCGGCCAGAGCCGGTACATCAGCCTTCATCGCATGCCTCCATTGGCATGTCCAGCTCAGCGCCCTGCAGGATGCGCAGCTCGCCGTCGATCTCCACAGCGATGCCGGTGCCGCTCTGGCGGGCGATCTCCCGGGCCCGCTGGCCGGCGCCCAGCAGCGCAGCAGAGACCCGATCGAGGTCTGGATCCTGGCGCTCCGTGGTGAATCCTGCTGTCACGATCGACCTCCTTCGCTGAGCAGCCTCGGGGCTGGACCTCCATTATCGATTCGCTGCCACTCGTTGACCAACGGCCGGTACAGCGTCTCGAAGTTGCGAAGCCCAGCGCTGAAGCGCCGGGCGATCACCTCTGGCGGGATCGAATGCCCGCCTTGGCGCACGCGAAGTTGCACCCGGGCCGTCGCTTGCTCCACCGATCGCAATTGAAGAAAGACCAGCTTCACCGAGTATCCCAGTTTTTGCCAGGAGCTGATCCGATGGACATAAGCCTTCCCCGCCAGCGTGGTTTCAAAGGCAAAGCTGATCCCAGCTGCCCCGCAGCGATCAATCTCCTCCAACATCAGCCGCCCCGCCCGTCGGGCTACAAGTTCCGGCGCAAACGGCGACAGGCCGGCAGCGATCAGATCAGCATTGATAAAGGTGGTGATGCCTACTTCAACAGGCAGGTACTCTCGGGCAAACGTGGTTTTACCGGCGCCATTGGGCCCGGCGATGATGATGATTCGTTTCTCAGCCACTCAGCCCCCCAATCATCGCCAGGATCCGATCCGTCACCTGCTTGAGTTCGGCATCGATCACCTCCAGCGGCCGGGGCGGGGTGAATACATAGAAGTGGCGGTTGAAGGGAATCTCGTAGCCCACTTTTGTTTTCTCGTGGTCGATCCAGGCATCGCTCACGTGCGGTAGCACCTCGCGCTCGAAGTAGGTCTGCACGTCTTCGCAGAGCGGCACATTTTCGGTGTCGCGCAGGCTCGAATCGGCCTGGGGCTGGCCCTTGGCCTTGCCGCGCTGGCCCAGCACCACGTTGCCGGCTTCATCGCGCAGTGGGCGCTCTACGGTGATGGTGCGGTAGCCGAAGTCTTCGGTGCGGAAGATGCGGCTGATCGGCTTGCCGTTGTTCTCGGCTTCCTCAAAGCCACCGAACATCTGGGTGATCGTATCGATGTGCTCGGCGCTCAGCTCCTTGCGTTTGCTGCCCAGGCTCTTGCGCATCTTCTGCCAGAAGGAGCTGGCATCAATCAGCTGCACCTTGCCTTTGCGCTCGGCGGGTTTGCGGTTGCTGAGGATCCAGATGTAGGTGCTGATGCCGGTGTTATAAAACATATCGGTGGGCAGGCCGATGATCGCCTCCACCAGATCGTTTTCCAGCACATAGCGGCGGATTTCGCTTTCGCCCGAGCCCGCCCCGCCGGTGAACAGCGGCGAGCCATTCAGCACAATCCCGAAGCGGCTGCCGCCATCTTTGGCCGGGCGCATCTTGCTGATCAGGTGCAGCAGAAACAGCAGCGAGCCATCGCTCACCCGCGGCAATCCCGGTCCAAAGCGGCCCGCGTAGCCGAACGTGTCAGCCTCTCGCTGCACCTCCTTTTGGATCTTCTTCCACTCCACCCCAAACGGCGGATTGGAGAGCATGTAGTCGTATTTCCGGTCGCCCAGCTGATCATCCGAGAGCGTGTTGCCGAAGCGGATATTTTTGATGTCCTGCCCTTTGATCAGCATGTCGGCCTTGCAGATCGCGTAGCTCTCGGGGTTGAGCTCCTGGCCGCTCAGCACCAGCCGCGCCGTGGGGTTCATCCCCACCAGGTGCTCTTCCGCCACGCTGAGCATGCCGCCGGTGCCCGCGGTGGGGTCGTACAGGCTGCGGACGATGCCGCCCTGTGTGAGGGCCTGGTCGTCTTCGATGAAGATCAGATTCACCATCAGCCGAATCACTTCACGCGGCGTGAAGTGTTCCCCGGCGGTTTCATTGGAGAGCTCGGCGAACTTGCGGATCAGCTCTTCGAACACCAGCCCCATCTCGGCATTGCTCACCGTTTCCGGGTGCAGGTCGATCTGGGCGAAGCGTTCGCACACCATGTACAGCAGCCCAGCCTTGTCGAGCTTGTCCACCTGTAGGTGGAACTCAAAGCTCTCGAAGATGTCGCGCACCGCCGGCGTGAACGCCTGGATGTAGGAGCGCAGGTTCTCGCCGATGTTGTCCTGATCGCCCATCAGCCGCTTCATGCTCAGGGCGGAGGTGTTGCAGAAGGCCTGCCCCGCCACCCGCAGCAGGAAGGCTTCGGGGTCTAGGCCCTGGCCCTCGCGCAGGTCCTTTTCGGCCAGCACCGCTTCCTTGCTGGGCTCGAGCACGCAGTCGAGCCGGCGCAGCACCGTGAACGCCAGGATCACCTTGCCGTAGTCGCTCTGCTTGTAGTCGCCCCGCAGCAGGTCGGCGACGCTCCAGATGAAGGCCGAGAGGTTCTGCTTGCCGCTGGGCTGGGGGCCTGGAGGCGGAGGTGGTTTCAGCGCTGATGGGCCCCGACTGCCGTTCCCTGGCGTCGTTCGAGCCTGGGACAGTGGACTCTTCCCATTCCCAAGGCTTACAGAACCACCGCGACCTCGGCCCGCGAGCAGCTCGCCGGAGGCCAAGAGGGCTCCCTTCACGGCCTCGTAGGTCGGCTCATCCCAGCCAACCAGCTCCCGCAGCTTGCCGTTGCCTGCAGAGCCTCCCAGGGCCTCCAGGGCTCCAAGGAGTTCCAGCTGCTGCTCGTTGGGCTCCATCAGGTCTCGGGGGCGATGCGGCGACGCTGGTCAGCCTGGCAGGCACCTGGACGGCTTGCCCGTACCTCCACCTGCCTGTCGAGACCAACCATTGCACTATGCAAAACCTGCATGGGAAGGCCGCGTCGAGCTAGTTGTCGCCGCTCCCCCGAGCCCCTCGAGGCTTGTGGGCCTGCAACGAAGACAGGGCAAAGGTTTTCGCGGCCTGCCCACACAGTTCCAGACCTCACACACCAAGTGTGATTGTGCGTGATTTGGCGTGACTCGGACGAATCGACCTGTTCCCTGATAAGTTAAATCCGTGAGACCTGCGGCAATTCCCTGTCCCCTTTTGGGACAGAATGAGAATCTTCTGATGGCGCCCTTCACACGGAAGGGGTCACTGGTTCGAATCCAGTATCGCCCATTCACCGACAAATTTCCTGAACTCAGCGGCAAGTTATTCGTTGATATTGATGCCATTCAGGGATCTCCAACATTCTGGCCAGTTTGTTGGCTGACGAGTTCGATTCGAGCCACCCTCCAGGCTGATCCATCACTGATCCATGGCTGGGATTTGATCACACCCACGACTCCCGGCTTGCCACCATCTCAGCCTTTGATGAGGCCCGGATGCGCTGAAAGCGCTGGGCGATGGCGATCGCCTCTCGCCTTGGCAGGCCCAGCCAACAGCGCCATGGAGCGACCCAGACCGACACCGAGCGGCAGGGCTGCGCAGCGCCCCCTCCGGCGTTGCACCAGAACGATGCGTCACCAGTCCCGGCCCAGACATCGGCCGACCCCGGCAGCCTCTTGCATCTGGATCCTCACCGACATGTCCAAGGACTGACCGAACGCACCAGGCCCATAGGGCCAGCCGAGAGCCTTGGCGGCAACCCCACCGGCATCGCTGCAGCGCCAGCGGCGAAGACTGCCTGAACGCCAGGGCTCACTCCCGCCGCCCTCAACCGAGCGCCGAAATGGGCTGGCTGCCGTCGCTGTCGCTCAGATCGCGGTGCTCGCCGAGGCGATCGAGATTGCCGGCACTGCGGCGATGACCGGCACCCGCATCTGCAGCCCGGTGGCCTCCTTGACGACATCGGTGCAGGCCTGCAGGCTCCAGTATTCGAGGCTCAGATCCGGCGCGGCCTGGCCCTCGCCGCTGGGGGACGGTTGCAGGCTGACCCGGAAGCCGCTGGGGTTGCTGCGCGGCCCTTCGGGCTCAACCCGGATCGCGGCGATCATGCCCTCCGGCCGGCGATCGAGGGCCGCCGCCAGGCGCAGCAACAGGGAAAGGCTGGCCACGGTGCGCCGCTCCTGACGACCTTCGATCAACTGCCAGGACTCATGACGTTTCTTCGGTAAGCCGCGGCGGTGATAGCGGGCCATCGCCGCCACCATCAGATGTTCGGTCTCGGAGTAGCCCAGCAACTCCCCATGCCGGATCAGATACCAGGTGTGTTTGTGATAGGCAGCGATGTTGATGTGCTTGCCGCAGGTGTGCAGCTGGGCCGCCGCCCAGAGCAGCAGCCGCCCCTCCCCCTCGTCGTGGTGCAGCAGGCCGTAGGTCTGGTCATAGAGACTGAGGGCATGGGTCGCCACCCGATCCGCCCGCCCCGCATCAACGCCGTAGTTGCGGGCCAGATGCAACACCGTGCGCTCCCGGATCGTGCTCTGGAAGGCGAAGCGATCGCCGAGCAGGTCGTTGCGAAGCATCCAGTCGACGATCAGGCCCTCGCGCAGGGCCCGATCGCTGACCACCAGCTCCTTGGCACCGAGCATCGCCATCGCCTTCTGCAGGATCAGCGACCCGGGCACGATGATCTCGGCGCGGCGATCGTTGATCGGCGTCAGGGCCCGGCGCTGCTCGGGGGTCAACAGCAGCAGCCGCTCCACCAGCTGATCGATCCGCTCCCGGCTGAGGCGATAGCCACCCAGCTTGAGCGGCGGCTTGGGATCCTCGGCCGCCGCCAGGGCCGCCAGGGCCATCGCCGTGCCGCTGGTGCCCACCATCACCGGGCATTCGCCACTCTTGAGCGCCCGTTTCACCTTGGCCACCGCCGGATCGAGCGCCCCCTGGATGTAGGCCTGCAGAAACGTGCGCTGCTGGGCGCTGAGGGGATCCTGCTGGCAGAACTCCCGCTGCAAGCGCACCGCCCCGATGCGGGTGCTGGTCAGGGCGCGGGCATCGCGGCCGTCGGCGAGCACCAGCTCGGTGGAACCGCCGCCGATGTCGAGGATCCAGTGAGGCGTTTCACCGAAGGTCATGCCCGACACCACACCGAGGTAGATCAGGCGGGCTTCCTCCGGCCCACTGACCAGATCCACGTCCAGATCGAGCTGCTCCTGCAACGCCAGCAGGAAATCGCGGCCATTGGGAGCTTCCCGCACCGCACTGGTGGCCGCCGTCACGATCTGCTCGACGCCATGGCTGGCGGCCAGATCACGGCAATGGCGCAGGGTGCGGAAGGCTCGCTCGATCGCGTCGGCAGTGAGATCGCCCGTTTCCGGGTCCCGCTCGCCCAGCCGCGTGGTGGCCTTTTCGGCCAACACCACACTGAAGCTGTGCAGTGCCGGATCGATCGCGGCAATCAGCAGGTGGATCGAATTGGTGCCGATGTCGATCGCCGCCACACGACGTTCAGCCACAGGCCCGACCGCGGCGGAGGACTGGACCATGGGAGGGGCCGGCGGTCGAAGGCCGCGTCACTTTGCCATCGGAAGCGCTCCGCAGCGGTTCTAACCTGCGCGGGTTGATGCGGAGCCGATGACGGAAGCCAGGGCCCAGACCGCCGGCTCGCTCCGCCCTGGCCTGCGCGCCTGGCTGGAACTGGTGCGCTGGCACAAACCGAGCGGGCGCCTGATCCTGCTGATCCCCGCCGGCTGGGCCTTGTGGCTCCAGCCCCTGGCACCGCCGCCACCCCAGCTGGTGGGCTGGATCGTCCTGGGCGGGCTGGCCGTCAGCGCCGCCGGCTGCATCGCCAATGATCTCTGGGACCGGCGCATCGACCCCCTGGTGGAGCGCACCCGCCATCGCCCCCTGGCCGACGGCCGCCTGGACGTCGCCAGCGCCGTGATCCTGCTGGTGCTCTGCCTGCTGGCCGCCCTGGTGGTGGTGCTGGCCCTGCCGGCCGCCTCCCGCAGACTCTGCCTGCTGCTGGCGGTGGCGGCCCTGCCGCCGGTGTTGCTCTATCCCTCGGCCAAGCGCTGGTTCGGCTACCCCCAGCTGGTGCTCGCCCTCTGCTGGGGCTTCGCGGTGTTGATTCCCTGGGCCGCCGCCAGCGGCACGTTGCAGGGCTGGCCCCTGGCCCTCACCTGGCTGGCCACCCTGAGCTGGACCTTCGGCTTCGACACCGTTTATGCCATGGCCGATCGGGACGACGACAAAGTGGTGGGGGTGCGCAGCAGCGCCCTCAGCCTCGGAACGCTGGCGCCCCAGGCCGTAGCCCTCTGCTACGCCATCACCGCCGCAGCCCTGGCGCTGGCGGCCAGCCTGCAGGGCATCTCAGTCCAGGGCATCAGCGGGGCGCTGTTCTGGTTGCCTTGGGCCCTGGCCAGCGCCGGCATGCTGCGCGAAGCCCACCAATTGCAACGAGCCGACCTGCCCCGCAGCGCCTATGGCCGCCATTTCGGCAACCAGGTCAAACTCGGCGGCCTGCTGCTGCTGGCCCTGATCCTGCCGCAACTCTGATGGTCGCCCCCTGCACACCCCTGCCGCCCGCCCTGCGCCGCGGCGATCGACTGCGGCTGGTGGCCGCCAGCTCGGCGCTCGAGGAAACCGGCCGACTGGAGGCGGGGCTGGCGATTCTCCGGGATTGGGGGCTGGAGCTGGTCGGCGACCCCCTGGCCTATGGCGAGCGGCGCTGGGGGTACCTGGCCGGCCGCGATCCGGAACGGCTGGCCGATCTGATCGCGCCAGGCGCTTCTGATGCCCCCCCGGCTGCCCTGTTGGCCTGTGTCCGTGGCGGCTGGGGCTCGGCCCGGTTGCTGGAATACCCGCTGCAGCAATCGCCAGGTTGGCTGCTGGGCTTCTCCGACGTCACCTCGCTGCTGTTCGAGCGGCTCTGCCAGGGCCTGGGCGGCGGCGTGCATGGGCCGCTGCTCACGACCCTGGCCGCCGAACCGGCCTGGAGCCAGGAGCGCCTGCACGATCTGCTGTTCGGCCGGCCGCTGGCCGACCTGGAGGGGGTCGGCTGGCATGGCGGCGTGGTCGAAGGTCCCCTGCTGGTGGCCAATCTGACCGTGGCCACCCACCTGCTCGGCACGCCCCACCTGCCCGAACTCGACGGCGCCATCCTGATCCTGGAGGACGTGGGCGAAGCCCCGTACCGGATCGAGCGCATGCTCACCCACTGGCGCCTCTGCGGCGGCCTGCAACGGCTGGCGGGAATTGGCTTCGGCAGCTTTGAGGGCTGGCAGGAGGCCGATGGCCGCTGCGCCGAGCCGCCCGAGCGGCGCTTTGATCTCGAGCAGGTGCTGCGCGAGCGCAGCCTCGATCTGGGCGTGCCGGTGGTCGCCCATCTGCCCGTCGGCCACCACGTCGGCAATGCGGCCCTGCCGCTGGGGGTGAGGGCCCGCCTCGACGGTGGCAAGGGCCGGCTGAGTCTGCTGACGTGAAAGGAGCGACAAGGCCCCTCAGTCACCCCGACTGGCCAGACGAGTGGCGGGGCGACGCTGGAGTGGAGGACAGCCTTCAGCGCCGCGGCGGCACGGTGCGGCGATTGCCATCACGGATGGCGTGATAGCCCGGCGACATGATCTCGACATCAGCCGCCGCAAAGCTGTCCTGAACCGCCGCCAACAGATCCGAGAGGGTTTCTCGGTAGCGATCCACCTCCAGCACATGGGCGTTGAGCTCATAGCTGATGTGAAAGTCGTTCAGTGAGATCTGCAGCACGAAGGGCTCCGGATCAGGGGCTATTCCCTCGGTGCTGCGGGCCGCCCGCAGCAGCAGCGCCTGCACCTGCCGCCAGGGCACGTCGTAGCCGATCGTGACCGTGGTGGCGACCGCCACCGGCCGCTGGATCTCCCGGCGGGAGAAGCTGAAGTTGATGATCGAGGAGGTGATCACCGTGGCATTGGGGATACTGACCAGCTCATCGCGGGGGGTCTGGATACGGGTCACGAGCAGATCGCGATCCTGCACCAGCCCCACGACGCCATTGATCTCGACCCGATCCCCCTCCTGAAAGGCGCGGGTGTAGATCAACATCAGACCACTGATCACGTTGGTGGCCACGGCACTCGATCCCAGCGCCGCCAGCACCCCCACAAACAGCCCGGCTCCCTGGAACACCTTGCTGCCCGAACCTGGCACGTAGGGAAAGGCAATCACCAGGCCGGCCATCAGGATCGCCGCGGCCACCAGCCGGCCGGTGGGCCGGGCCCATTCCGGATAGAAACCGGGGAACTGCAGCCGGCCGCGCTCGATCGCCAGGAACCAGGCGCCGCAGGCCTTGATGGCCAGGCGGGTGATGGCCAGGATCGACAGAATCGTCAGCAGGCTGGGGATCGAGGCGAACAGCCCGGCGAGCAGGCCCTCGATCAGATGCAGCAGGTGGGTTCGCAACCCCTCGGCGATCACCTGGGTGGGCGGGAACAAGCCGAGCAACAGGGGAACCAGCAGATAGCTGATCAGCAGCAACAGGCTCCAGTGCCCCAGCCGGCGCAGCAGCTGCAAGGCCTCACGGATCTGCTCGGGATCGAGCACCTGGGCGCCGCCCAGTCGCAGGCCCGGGCCGCCCTGACGGGCCCGCTGCTCGATCCGCAGGGCCAGGCGCTGATTGAGCCAGTTCTGGCCGCGGATCCAGAGCAGATAGATGGCCAGGACCAGCAGGGCCAGGGCCGTCCCCCGCAGCCAGCTGAGGGGGGTGTGGCTGCTGCGGAACTGTCGAATGGCTCCGCGCAACTGGTCGCGGTACTGATCCGCCAGTTCGGTGCGGGATAGACCGAAGGCTGCCGCAGCTCGGTCATCAATCCACAGGCGAGGGGCGAAACTGCCGTCCGCTCCCACCATGCCGATCACGGAGAAGGGAGGCGCTTCGCGCACCTGCAAGCGCTCCGGCGGCACCGCACTTTCCGCCAGGGCGCGCAGGTCTTCAGAGGCCCGCCGCGCCAACCCCTCCGGAGTCTGGGTGCCAGCGGCGGCACGGATCTCGATCACCCGCCGCCCCTCCAGGGTGACCCAGGCCGGGACAGGACTGGCAGCGCGGGGAGGCGGATCCGGCAACGGGGACGGCGAACCGGGCAGCACCGGTGCGCCAGCCGCTGGAGTGAGGGCTTGCGGGCCATTGGCTGGGGCAAGGGCCGGCGCGCCAGCCGTGACCTGACTGAGGGACGCCGCCATGGCCCCAGGAGGATGGGCTGCTGTGATCACCAGCAGCAGGGCAGCCAGGGCAGCCGCCAAACCAGGCCGCCTCCTGGCCAGCAGGCCAGAGACATTGAGGCTGGAGACCAGCAGCCCATGAACAACAACCCGGCAACCAGGGAGCCCAGGAACAATGAATGCCGAGGCAATCGGCCTGAATGGAATCAAGGCCAAGGCCATCAGCGCCAAGGCCAACAGTCCAAAGCCGCAGTTCACAAAGCCAAAACTCCCAACAGCACTGGCAACAAAGACAGAGATCCTGGCAATAAACAAACCACCAACAATAATTCGCAATACAAAAAAATCGGGCCCAGTCAGCCCAGCAGCATTGCAGTCAATGCAACTCTTGCGGATGGTGAACCAGTACCAAACGGAAGTCCAGAAGGCGAAAGTCACCAGGCCAACCCACAGATCGTCGCTGGCCTCAGACATTAAGGTCGCCAGGGACAGCATGACGAAACCACCCCTCACGTTCAGCAAAACCCTGCTGGGCGACATCCAATTCAGCTTGGCGGCCGTCAGGATCACGAGCACTCAGCTGAACTGAACTGGCGACAGCTCGGCGAACCGGTAGGCAACCAGCTGCTCAGCCAGGGATGGGGATCAGCTCAGCAAGGCTCACCAGAGGCCGCGGATGATCTGGCGCGGAGCAGGAAGGGTTGGATCGTAGGTGCAGGCAGGCTCACCCAGTTCGGGGCCAGCCGGCTGGCCGGGCAGGGCCTGGGCCAGCAAGGAACCACTGGAGGTGGAGGCTGCGGCACCAGTACCGGCCTGGGCTTGAGCCAAGCTGGCTGAAGCCACCAGCTGAGATTGCTGGCAAGGGGGAACATTGGGTTGGCCAGCAACCGAGGCGCCAGGCAGAGCCAACTCAGCGCCAGCCACCAGGCCCAGAATCAGACAAGCGGCAGAACTGCCGCGCAGGTTGGAAGGGATCAGGCTGAACATCGGACGAACGTGCTGGGGGAGCAGGGGACGATTTCGGTCACTCAGATTCAGAGCGAACTCGGACTCACTGGGAACTGGGATTGGTGCCACCGCCACCGCCACCACCACTGAAGGCCCCGGTGGCAGCCGCCACACCCACGCCGATCACAATGACGGCGCCAAGGATCAGCAGAGGTGAGATTCCGGCGGCAGCAACAGGAGCCGCGGCCGCTGCCAGCGGAGCAGCCGGGACGGGCACGGGGGTAACAAGCGAGGCCGGATCGCTCTGGGCAACCAGCTGAACCACCGGTTTGCCCGCCTGGGGCACTGGTTTGCCCGCCTGGGGCACCTGGGCCAGTGCGGTTTTCTGCAGCTGGGCCCGATCGAGGGCGTCACTGATGGCCGGCATCGTCTTGACGCCATTGCCATTGATGCGGAACAACTGGACGGAGGCGGCTGGCAGCGCCCGGGCAGGCAAGGTGCCCAGACCCAGAGCCATCAAGACCGGCAGGCCGATCAAAGGACGCAGTCCGAAACGCACCCTGAAGGAGGCACAGGCCCGGCTCTCATCACTGCGCTGGCTGGAACCGGTCATCAAAGCGAATTCCACTAAATGAGTAGCAGTATTGCATCACAGCTTCTCAGATAGCAAGCACCTGTGGCGGGGACCCAGTCAGCGCAGTCCCGGCCCCGTTTCCAGACTGCTGTCCAGTCGATCCATCCCAGTTGGTCCGCCACGACCGGCAAGCCAGCGTTCGGTGGAGCCAGGTGGATCTCATCACCATCGCACCACTAGAAAGATCCACAACGCCGGATTGACGGCCACTGAGACCTTGCAGGCACTCCAGCACGTGCCGATCTCTGCCGGCGCCAGCGCGGCTCGATTCGGCCCGGCACCACGTCCCGATCGCATCGGGTCTGGAGCCGGGCAGGGGGCCTGGGCACCTCCAGCCCCCTACGGGGCCTTCCCAGCCAGCACCGCTGCGGCGATCGTCAGGTCAAAAGGGGTGGTGAGCTTGATGTTGGCGGGGGAGGCCGGCAACACCCGCACCGGCCAGCCCAGCCGCTCAAACAGGGCCGCATCATCGGTGACGCTCCAGCCTTCGGCTTCCGCCTGGTCATGGGCCTGCCGCAGCCGCTGCACCGGGAAGCCCTGGGGGGTCTGGGCGGCCCAGAGCTGGCTGCGATCGGGGGTGCCACTGATCGTGCCGTTCCCATCCACACGTTTGATCGTGTCGGTGACCGGGGTGGCAGCGATCACCGCCTCGCCTGCCCGTACCGCGGCCACAGCGCATTCGAGCAATTCGACGCTCACCAGGCAGCGAGCCCCGTCGTGGATGAGCACCCCTTCGGCCGCCGCCGGCAGCGCCGCCAGCCCCCGCCGCACCGACTCCTGACGGGTGTCCCCCCCCACGATCCACTGCACGGGTCGATCCGGTTGAGCCGCGGCCACGATCGCGGCAATCGGTTCGGCATCCAGCGGCTGGCCGACGATGCCGATCCAGCTGATGGCCCCGCAGCCCAGGACCGCATCCAGGGTCCAGGCCAGCACCGGCCGACCAGCCACCTCCAGCAACAGCTTGTTGCCGGCGCTGCCCATGCGGCGGCCACTGCCGGCGGCGGCGATCAGCAAATGCACAAGCAGCTCCGGGTCGGGTCGGTCCAGCAGGACCACGCTCCATACAATCAGGCCGCCCGGTCCCATCGGTTTGATGCGTGCACTGTTCCTGATTCCGGGCGATGCGGTCGACCAGCTCCAAGCTCTGCCGGCTGTGGCAGCCGTGGCCCAGCAGCTGAACTTCGCCATCCAGGTGGCCTGTGCCCCCGCCGTCGCCGGCGTCTGGAGCCTGCTGCCTGCCGTGGAGAAGTTGATCCCGTTCAACTTCGCTGACGCCAGCCTGGCGGACTGGGCCAACCTGCTGGGTTGCGTACGGGAGCCCGATTTTCAGGTCAGCATCAACCTGGCCAGTGGCCGGCAGGTGGATCTGATGCTTTCGATGAGCCACATCCCCACCCGCATCGCCCGGGGGGGATTTTCGGCCACCGCCAGAGTGACGCCGCCCCAGGGGGGCTGGGCCAGCCAGGTCCTGGCCGCCTATCTGCAGCCCATCGGCGTGAAACTCGAGGCTGAAAGATTCCGCCTCAGCCTGGCCAGGCCCCAGCTGGATCAGGCCAACGCCTCCCTGCCCGCCGGCGACGGGCCGATGCTGCTGCTGGCACCGGCCAACGTGCCTGGCGACTGGCCCGGCGAGCGCTGGCAAGACCTGCCGAACCGGATCCGCACCAACCTGCCCGCCTTGCGCTGCCTGCAGGTTGGGCCGGCCGATGCGACCCACATCCTGCAGCGGGCCGCGCTCGTGGCCGCAAGCGACGTGGTGCTGGCCAGTGATCCCCTCAGCGAGGAACTGGCCCTGCTCTGCGGCGTGCCGATGGTTGCCCTCGGCCGCGATCACGACAGCCTGCCGCAGCGGCCGGGAGTAAAAGGACTGACAGCCGCCGCCGGCCTGGATGCCCTCTCCCCTGACGACGTGCTCGCTGCCCTGGGACTGGTCTGACCCCCTGCCGGCGCCTGGACCATGAAGTCCCGC
>Ga0194063_10000537_pt1 | contig 27251 bp, 21 predicted proteins | sample SepL3720m_MetaG_FD_155459 | JGI IMG/M metagenome (GOLD analysis project Ga0194063, IMG submission 155459) | Anoxic zone freshwater microbial communities from boreal shield lake in IISD Experimental Lakes Area, Ontario, Canada - Sep2016-L373-20m | ecosystem: Environmental > Aquatic > Freshwater...
TTGGCGGGCCGTCTGAGTTGCGCCAGTCGGGCGGCCAGGTTGCTCCAAATCGGGCCGGCATGCGGCAGCTTGCCCCAGTTGACCGCGCCGATGAATGAAGCGGCTTTGAGTTCCGCGTCGAGCGCGGGTTGGCCGACACATTCCAGCACCCGCTCCCAAGTCACCTCCGCGCAGGCGTCCATGTCGCAGAGCATGACCTTGCCGTCCGTGAACTCCAGACACGTGGTGTGCGCGGGTGGGGCCAGTGTGTAGAGGCGCTTCGTCTTCCCGCCCAGTGCTTCCTGATAAATCGGCAACACTTCGCCGCGACCCATCGCACCGATGTAGGTGACATCAATCGCCCCGCCATGAATGTCGTTCAGCGCGGCGGCAAAGAGCGGGCCGTTCCCGCCGAACTTGGCCCCGAGTTGCCGTGCCGGATATGACGCGGCGATGCCGGCGGCGGCCGCCACCTTGGGGCCGAATTCCGCCATCGAGGCCGGTGTTTGCAGCCGGACAAACGTGTCAATGAAGCCGTCAAACCCGCAAAGCCCGGATGGCTGCCCTGACACCGCGATGCCCGCTTGTTTCCTAAACCTCTCTACGACCTGCGCAAGGGATTGAATATCACGATAAATGGTGGTCATCTTGCTTCTCTCCCCCCCGCGATTTCCGGTTCGATGCCGAGCTTGTGCTGCATGTCCTCCAATGAAATACCCTTGGTTTCGGGCACCATCGTTTTCACCCAGACAAGCTGCAGCACCATCATGCAGGCAAAAAACGCGAAGACATAACCCGGCGCAAACGCGGCGACCATCGTCGGGAAGAAAGTTGTCAGCAAGGCCGCGAAAATCCAGTGCGTCGAGCTGCCCAGCGCCTGCCCTTGGGCGCGGTGGCGGTTGGGGAATACCTCCGAAATGAGCACCCAGATCACCGCGCCCTGGCCCACGGCATGCGCGGCGATGAAGGCAAAGATGCACACCGGCACAAAGGCGTAGTGCTGCGTGAAAAACGCCCACGACGTCAGCCCGAGCGACGCGATGTAACCGAAAGAGCCGATGTAGAGCAACGTGCGCCGGCCGAGTCGGTCAATCAGCCACAGGCCCACGAAGGTGAAAATCAGGTTGGTGATGCCGATGCCGACGGATTGCAGCAGCGCGGCCCTCTCGCCCAACCCCGTCATCTCGAAAATGCGCGGCGCAAAATAGAGGATGGCGTTGATGCCCGAAAGCTGGTTGAAGAACGCCACCAAAACCGCGAGGCAGATCGGCACGCGCAGCCGCCATGTCCAGAAAGTGGAGGCGACGGTTTTCTCGGCCTTGGCCGCCGCCAGCAGCTCGTCCGCGTGGGCTTCGAGCTGGGACTGCGGCAATTCGGGTTCGATCAATTTCAGCACCTTGAGTCCCGCCGCGCGGTCGCCCTTGCGGCTGAGCAACCATCGCGGGCTTTCCGGTAGACCAAAACACATCACGGTATAAATGACCGACGGAATCACCGCGATGCCCAGCATCCAGCGCCAGGTTTCCAATCCGGCGATCATCGCCGCTTCGCCGCCGAACCTGGCGATCACCGCGTTCGAAAGGAACGCGATCACAATGCCGAAAACGATGTTGAATTGGAACATGCCGGCCAGCCGACCGCGATACGCGGGGGGCGCGATTTCCGAAATGTAAAGCGGCGCGGCCACCGTCGAGATGCCGATGCCGATGCCGCCGATGATACGGGCGGCGATGAACACGCCCACGCCGTTCGCAAACCCACAGCCCAGGGCTGAGACGACATAAAGCACGCCAATGAATAGAAGCGTGGGCTTGCGTCCGAACTTGTCCGTCGGCCAGCCGCCGATCAGCGAGCCGAGCACTGTGCCGTAAAGCGCGGAACCCATCGCCAGCCCGTGCAGGCCCGCACTCAAGCCCCAGAGTTTTTGGATGGTCTGTTCCGCACCGGAGATGACCACCGTGTCAAAGCCGAACAAGAAACCCGCCAGGGCGGAGGTGATGGACCAGAAGAAAAGACGCTCTTTCATGGAGGACACTACGCGGTGAAAACACCCGCCTGACAATGTGCCACGCGAGATTATGTCATAAAGATGTAAAGACAGATTCACAACCTGTCAGATAATGGTATGACAAACCCATGAACGCGCAGCCCAAGCACGCCGTGATCGCGCAACACCTCCGCGAGGCCATCACGCTCCGCACCTACAAGAGTGGCGACCGGCTTCCAAGCGAGTCGCAACTCGTGCGGAAGTTCGGTGTTTCGCGTCCGACCGTCGGCCGCGCCCTGCGCGATTTGCAGGCGGAGGGATTCATCGAGCGCCGCGCCGGCTCCGGCAGCTACGTTCGCTCAAACCCGAACCAGGCCGCCGCCCGCTCGCTGGGCCTGCTCGTGCCCGGGCTGGCCAACACGGAAATTTTCCAGATCATCTGTGGCGATCTCGCCAGCCTGGCGCGGGCGCATGATTACAGTCTGGTCTGGTGCGGTTCGACGCAACCGCTGGAGGACGTTGACGCCGGCATCCAGCACGCGGAGGACGTGTGCGCACAATTCATCCAGCAAAAGTTGAGCGGGGTGTTTTTCGCCCCCGTCGAACTTCAGCCCGAACAGGGCAAGGCCAACCGCAAACTTGCAGAACAGTTGCGCGATGCCGGCCTTCCCGTGGTGTTGCTCGATCGCGACCTGACGGAATACCCCAGCCGGAGCGACTTCGATCTCGTCGGCGTGGACAACGTGGCCGGTGGCTATCTGCTGGCCGAACACCTGATCAAGATGGGCTGCAAAAGGATTTTCTTCGTCAGTCGCCCTCTGTCCGCCCCGACCGTGGACGCCCGCATCGCCGGGGCGCGGGAAGCGCTCATCCGCCATCGCATCGAACCCGACCCGGACTGGATTCAGAACGGCGACCCGGCGGACAAAAAGTTTGTCCGCAGGCTGGTGTCCGGACGACGGGCCGATGCGTTCATCTGCGCCAACGACTGTACGGCCGCGGTGCTGTTGCGCTCTCTGGAAGCCGCGGGTGAGCGCGTCCCGCGCGATTTCAAAATCGTCGGCTTCGATGATGTGAAGTATGCGACGCTGGTTTCGGTCCCGCTGACCACGATCCACCAGCCCTGCCGCGACATCGCGACGCTCGCGTTCCGGACGATGCTGGAGCGCATGGCCGAACCCACCCTGCCCGCGCACAACATCAGCCTGATGCCGCACTTGGTCGTCCGTGAATCCTGCGGCGCGTATCTGCAGCGAACCACCGGCAAAGCCGGAGGCCGGTCAGTTTTCTAACGCTGAGATCTGAACGTTCCGCAACTCGGCGTTTTCCAGGCGGAAGTTCAGCTTCTTCACGCTGAGGTCGGCGCGGTAGGTGAACTGGGCCTGCGGAGCCTCCGCGGTGAGCGTGCTCTGCGCGGGTTGGGTGGTATTGAACAGCCACAGGGATGTGAGGAGTTCGATCATGGTCGTCCGTTTGATTCTGAGGTTAGTCGTTGGGTTGGGCACCTCGCGACCGGCTTTTCTTGCCTCTTCCTGTTTTTTCATTGACTCCTCGAGAATGACGTCGGTGGGCAGGGAATCTTTCCCGGAAAGAACAAATGCACGCAATCCGGCAGGATCAAGAAGCGGATCTTTCGTTTCCTGCCGCCATTCCTCGAGGGCTTTGGCCAAACGCTCTTGAGTGGCCTTCTGCCCCTCCGTGCCTGCCCGTTGACAGTAATTTTAGCGAAGCCGGGAAGATTCACGTCGCCGGCGGCGGAAGACCAGCAGAGTGGTCAGACTCCCGGCGAGGAGTGCCCAGGTGGCTGGCTCGGGGACGACGGTCAGGCCGAGGTCGCCGGTGCTATGGGTGAAGGTCCAGGTGTTGAGTCCACTGGTGAGGCTCCAGACATTGCCCGGGCCCGTCAGGCTACCCGTGTAGTTTCCGCTGAGGGTGATGGCGTTGAATGTGCTGGTTTGGCTGGCGGAGTCAAACACGTTGAATGTGTAGTTGCCCGTCCCGAAGGTCGTTCCCACGGCCAGCGTCAGGTTGCCACCATACGTGAGGCCGGAAACGACGTTGATCCCGTCAAAGTCGGTGCCCCGCGTTGTCGAGCCGTCGATTTCAATCGTCGTGGTGGAGTTCGAGGCGAGCGTGAGCGTGCCATTGACTGTCAGCAGGCCCGGACTGTTGCCGGGCTGGAGGTTGCCGTTGATGGTGGCATTTCCAAGGACCGTGCCGCCGCCCTTGAGCGTCTGTCCGGTGCCGAGGACGTAACCGCCCGAAACGGCGGAGACGTTGAAGGTCGCACCGGTCGCCACGTTGATCGTGCTGCTCGTTGCGATCGAGCCGCCGGAGCCAAGGAGGAGCGTCCCGGCACTGATCGTCGTGGAGCCGGTGTAGGTGCTGGTGCTGTTGATGGTCATCGAGCCGGCCCCGGTCTTGGTGATGGTGCCGTTCTCGCCGATCTTGTTAGCCAGGATGGCGGTGGACTGGACGGTTGTTGCCTCATTCCCGAGGACATGGAAGGTGTGGTTTCCTGTGCCGGCAATACTCACGACAAGGGGATTATTAGCATCTTCGCTACGGAGTGCCGTGCCAGCCCCGTTTCCATACCCACGGATCGTCCCGTCGTTCCAGTTGAAGGTGAGCGAACTGCCCGGGGCGGTCGCCCGGGCGATGTCAAATGTCTCAATCGTGCCCCCGTTGTTCAGGTTGAGGACAGCGCTATTATTGGCTCCCGTGCTGTTCCCGCTACTTTGCAGTATGTAGAGAGCTTGGGATTTCAGATAGCCCCCGTCGATGGTGAGGTTGCCCGATTTCGGTGCCGGAGATCCCCCATTATTGTTCAAGTTAAACGCCAGACGCGTGACGAACACTTCCCAATTTTTTCCACTGCCGATGGTGATGGCTCCCGTCGCTTGATCGCCAGCGTTCAGATAGGTGTTGATAGGGGAATTGATGTTGGCATTGATCGTGACCGGTGTCGCGCTCCGGCCCAGGATGTTGAGAGTTGAATTGCCGGAATGGGTGATCGTTCCCGTGCCGCCTGCGGCGGGTTGGGAGTCGAATTCTTTTGGTTTCTGCAATTGGGTTTCGTCTTGCTTCCTGGATTCGAGTGCGCAGAATGGCAATCCATGGGCCGTCCCGCAATACGCACACCGGAAGTTTATGAAATGCTTGTTGAGCGGATCCGCCGGGGCGACTACGGGCGGGGTCCCCTCCCCTCGACACGCAAACTTGGGGCGGAGTTCGGGGTGAGCAAATTCACCATTCTCCTGGCCTTCCGCCAGGCGGAAAAAGAGGGCCTTCTCACGTCGGTGGGACGCTACCGGTATGCCGACAGCAAGCCGGGCCGGACAAAGCGCCATTTGCGAATCGCGTGCGTCGTCCCGGCGGTGGACATGTTGAGCAGTTTTCTTTGGTTTCTCTCGATCGACAATGTCGCCTCCAGCAGGAACGGCTCGGCCACCCTGATTGACTACCGGAGTGCGTCGGATCCCCGCTTGACCCAGGCTCTCGGGGGAAAGTTTGACATTCTCTTTCTGGATCCACCCCACGGCCCGCTGACGCCGTTGCTCAAGCGTTTGTTGCTGGACAAACGGGACCGCGTGGTGCCGCTCTACGAGGACATGCCTGATCTCGGGCTCTGGGGTATCGACAACATGCCCGTCAACGCCGTGGATCTCCTGGTTTTTCACCTCGCCTCGCTAGGCCACCGTGAAATCCACCTCGTTGGGAGTCAGCCGCCCACCGGTCGCCAGAAGCAATTGATCGACCGCTGGAAATCGCGACTGGAAGCGGTCGGGGCCACCGGCAAGGCCGTCTTCCCCACCGTGGAGAGTTCCTGCCTGCCCGCCGCTTCCAAGTCTTTGACCCGCGAATTTCTCGCCTCCCACTCACGCCCTGGAGCGATCCTCTTCGGTGACATTCATGCTGCGATCGGGGGCTACCGCGCCATGTGGGAGGCGGGCCTCAAGCCGGGTGTGGACGTAAGCGTCGCCGCGCTCACCTGTGAACCAGAAGCCTCACTGATGACCCCCAGCCTCACCTCCCTCGAGGTTCCCTCCCGCGAGTCAGTCATCGAGGATGCCTTGGAGAAAGTCCTCAAGGGCTCACCAAGGGCAAGGAATCAGTGGGCCGATGCGGTTTTGCCTCAGATCCGCCTGCTCCAGGGCGAATCCTCGGCCACTCCGCGAAAAGCCGCCGGGTGATTTTGTGTCATTTGACGCTGGGAACATCTCGCGTCGAAAAGCTGCAGTCCGATAGACCGAGTGCTCGCCGTCAGTGCCCGGGCTGCCCAATTCAATAGTGAAATCGGTCGTCTCCCCATAGGCTTCGTAATAGGAAAGGAATTTGAGCCCGGCCTTGTGCATGAGCGCCGGCACATCCCCGGTGGCCGCCACCTTCTGCCCGTAAATTCCCCAGGAAGGATCTCCAAACTGGGCATTGAGCGTGCCATCGGCATGGAGGGAGTCGATCTTGTCCAGAGGTTCACGGTTCACAGTGATCTTGAGGAACTCGGAATGGCGGCAGTAGCTGGACGTCCAGACGCTATTCATTCGAAACACTTTTGAGAAACGCGGGAGCCTGCTGCACCGAGTTTCCCTTGAGTGTGACATCCTGGGAGCCATAAATGAAAATGGCATCGCGGGGGGATTTGAGCTGTTCGCGCTGTTCCGCAGTCAGGACCGCCGCGTCATCTGGCAGCTTCGAAAAGTCATAGTAGGCCGGCCTCTCACCGGCGGCAAACGGGCTGACAATCACATTGTCGGTGATCGTGGCACCCCGGGTGTTCAGCACGGTGATGCCGAAGCCGGCCGGACGTTCGATGCGGTTGCCTGTGATTTGGATGTCGGAGTTATGCAGGCCCGAAGCGAAGGTGCGTGGGAACATGCGCTGGCCGAAATACGATCCCACGTGAACCGCTGCCTGGCTGGCGGTGAAGCCGGCCTTGTCAAACGTAGCCCATCCATTTTGCACGAGCCGGTTGTTAAGGATGCGGATGTTTTTGTTGAACGGACCCTCCAACCAGTAGAACTCGGATTCGGCAATGATGCCGGCATGGCCCGTCCGCTCGATGCGGTTGTTCTCGATGAGAAGGTCCTCCGACTTGACCAGCACGCCCCGAACGTGTCCGTCGTGCAGATAGTTATTGCGAACGATCGCCCCACGACCGCTGTGGTCCGGCGCGGAAACCACATCATACTTTTGCAAAGGGATTTCCTGATCGAGTACGACGCGGGCCACGCAGTTGGTGTTGAGGTCGCGGATGCGGAGCTTCCTCTCCCGGAAAAGGACTTCGGGCAGGGCCTTGGCCTCGGCGAGAACGGCGGCGTCCTGGATTCGCTCCTCGGTTTGGACTGTGACCTCGCGGGGCGTGGTGGCTCCTTCGGGATCGGAAATCTCGAGCTTCGAACCGGCATTGAGGACTTTCACGAACGGGGAAGCCACGATGATTTCCTTGGGCGAAACGACCCGCAGGATCACGCCGAAGAAGCCGTGGATGGCGATGAGGTCGTCCCCGGAATGTGAGAACTCGCAGTTCTCGATCAACGGCCCCTTTTCCGTGGAAGCGGAATGGAAGCAATCGGCCCGAGAGGCCATCAACCGGTTCGTCCCAGGCCGGCGGATGAGCTTGCAGCCGATGTATTGGTTGCCCCCTTTGCCTTCGGTTTCGTGGAAGGCAAAGGCGGACGCTCCATGATTGGTGACGTTCTCGAGCCGGACGCCCTCGCAATCGTGGAGGGAAACGCCCCCTCCGCCGCCATACATGATGAAGAAGGCGACCAGATCTCCGATCTGGACGGGACGTCCGGGAACGCTATCCCGGAAAACGCGCGCCGTATTGAATTTCGTGATCTTGAGCCTCCGCTCTCCCAAGGATTCAAACGCCAAGGCCTGGTCATCGAACACCGGCAATTCCAGACGCGTCTTCCCGTCGAAATACAAGATCCGGCCGGGCTGCGTCAGCTCTTTCCCTTCAAGAACCCGATACCCTTCATCCACGCGAAACATGATCGTCTCGGTCTTCGGATCAATCTCCTCGATGACGCCCTGCGTCCACGGCAGCGGGTCCGAATCAATGGTGAGTCCAAGGAGTTTCGAGTTCCGGCACTCTTCGAATACCACACCATTTCCAGGCCCGAACCAAAAAGTCGCCCCTGTCGCATCAATCTCAACACCCTCGAGTCGGTGAAAGCGCACGCCTTTCCGTTGGTCAAACCGATAGTCCCCGGGCGGGACGATGATCGACTTTTTTCCGGCCGCGAGGTCGGACTCGATTGCGGCCAAGAGGGCCACCGCCGCGTTGCGCTGGGCCTCCTTCTCTGACTCCGAAAAAGATGGTCCCTGCTGGACTGTCGGCTGCGGTTCGGGATTGGTCTGCGACTCCGTCTGAACATTTTCTTTTTTGCAACTGGCAACCAGGGCAAAGCAGAAACCGATGCTGAGGATTCGAAAGGAGTGGATATTATGGAGTTTCATATGGAGTGGTTGGCTGTGATTTTAATGCCCATCGCCATCAGCGCGAATGACGGATGGTTGCCGTAGGTTTCCAGAATGAGCGCCAGCTCGTCGCGGATAAACTGGTCGCGCAGCGGATCATCGCCAAAGGCCGGCGCGTCGATGGTCCAGAAGGGCACCTCCACTTGGTAGAGAAACCCCAGTTCATCCGCCACCGCAAAGGCCGCTTCCGGCGGACACCAGGAATGAAAGCGCAGGAAATTAAATCCGTGCGATTTGCAAACGCCCAGCACGCGCCGCCAGCCCGCCTTGTCCATCGGCGGATAGCCGGTCAGCGGATACACACATTCATCCACCGGTCCTCGCAGGAGCGTGGGGCGGCCGTTCAAGAGGAATTGCTTGTCTTTGGCGATGAGGTCGCGAACGCCGTAGATGATTTTCTTGGTATCGCTGTAGGGTCCTGCGGTCAGTTTCAAATCCAGCGTGTGCATGACCGGCGAGAATTCATCCCATTTTTCGTCTTTCAGCGAGCGGGCAAACGGAACTTCCACTTCGCCGCCTCCCGCCGGAATGGAAATTTCGCTGCCGAGGATTTTTCCAACGAGGTCCTGGCCGGTTTGATTGCCGATGCTGGCCTTGAGGGTGCCGGAGAAAATTTGCGCCGACCGAATCCAGACCGGATCCGTCGCGCGCAATTCGATCGCACCGATGATGCCGTTCCAGTTCCCCTGGGTATCCTCGCTGATCGCGTGTGCCCAGAGGCCGATGGGCAATTTGTAGGAGTTATCCACGCAAATCGTCAGGGTATGTTTGCCGGGCGCCAGGATCCCGAGGTCGTGCCGGTGCGGAGCGGAAAGACTGTTCTGTGTCCCCACCCTTTGCCCGTCCACCCAAGCGGCGGTTTCCCAATGACAGCGCTCAAGAAATAGTTCGACCCGCTTGCCCGACCATGCCTGCGGGATATCCAGATCACGCTGATACCACGCTGGCCCCACATATTGCCGCACATGCGTCAGCCGACGCTCTTCCGACTTGGCCGGCTTCTCGCCATAACCGCGTTGCTCGCACGATCCGGGCAACTCAATTGTATCTGGTAATTTTTGATCGAACCAACCCGCCGAACCTCCTTCCGATTTCGGATCCAGTTGGAACCTCCAGTTACCGATAAGCGGCAGAACCGAAACGGAATGATCACTCATACCTTCTCCCGCGGCACGGGGATGTTTGGTTTTTCGGTAAGAAACTCCAGGCCGCTGCGCAGTTTGCCCTCCTTGGTGAAGAAGGGATGGAAGCCCTGGTCGTCAATCTGCCCCTGGCTGACGCTGTAAAGAATCGAGGATCGTTGTTGATCAGTCCACATGGGACAGGTCGTGTCCTTTCCGATGCTCAGATATCCCGTGAGTGCGCCGTTAATCGTGAGCAAGCCGGTTTGTCGATCCGCCGGCACACCGGTCGATTTGTCAAAATGAACCGAGAGATTCCCGAGAACATCCTTGGAGGAACCCGCGTCGTGCACGCGGCTCTTGCGCGGATCGCTCCGGTCATCGTCCAGATATCCGCTCGCCAACCTTCCGTCGGGGTAGGTCATCGCCCGTCCCCCGGCACCAAACTCCGGATGCAGGCGGGTGTAGGGGCCGCAAAAATCCTCGGCGTCAAAATAGTTTTGCGGTCCGATCCGGGTTTCATGGCGTGAATGTTTCGTTTCATAATGGCAGGCTCTTTTCTTTGTCGGTCGGTTTCATTTTTTGGAAGTTCCGCCTTCCTTCACCAGTGTGAGGCCGGAGCGGTTGTCGATCTCCACGCGGTAACCCTTCGGAACCTTGAGCCGATAGACCAGACGCCCGTTCTCCTTGCGCCAGGCCAGTTCGACGGGCCCGTCGGGCGTGGGCACCGAACCGCTGCAGGAAGGCAACGTGAGGTCGGCAAAGCGCACTCGCACGGTCTTGCTGACCGCATCAACGCGGGCCAGACCGAGCACGTCGCGCAACAGCACGCGCCCGGCATGGGACGCAAAGCCGTGGCAACAGCTCGCCTCCGGAGAGTCGTGCTCCCAAAGCGTGCCGGTCCGCTCGGCCATGTAGAGCCAGTAACCAAGCGCTTCCCCCAGGATCTGCTGGTTCCGCCCGTAGCGCGAGAGCAGTTCGAAACGCAGCATGTTTCCGATGAAGGCGTTGGCCGGATGAATCTCCGGGAACGCTTTGGTCTCCTTGCGCTGCGGGCCGAAATCGGTTGCGAGCTTTTGCCACAGCGCGGCGTGCGTCTCCAGCGTCGCGACATCGAAGAAGAACGCGAAGTATTGGCAGACTTCTGTGCGGTTGGTGGTGACCTCGAGCTGGCCGTCCTTCCGCACCGCGTTGTCCACGAAAAATTCTCCGTCGAACGATTGGCGGCGGATGGTTTCCCGGATCCGTTCCGCCTTGGTGGTGAGCTCCGGCAAAGCGTAGAGCCGGCCGGCGGCGGCCAATGTGCCAGCGTAGAGCATGGACGAGGGGTAGTTCACGTCCTGCACAAAGTCGTTGGCCTTGGACCATTCGACGAAAACCCAACTGGGGAGTTTCTCCAGCAGACCGTCTGAGTTTTCATACTGCGTGAAAAATTCCAGCAGCTTCAGCATACGAGGACGGAGCGCTTCCACCAGGGCGTGGTCGCCGCTGCGGTCCGCGTATTCCTCCAGTTCCACAACGAACCACATCGCCCAATTTGGAATATAAACCCCGTCGTAGTGGTCACTGGAGTAGCACATGGGAAGCATCCCCTCCGGCATGTGTTCGAACGTCTCCGGACGCTGGAAGTTTTCCAGGAAGTTTTTTTCCACCGTGGTGGTGCCGCAGAAGTCAATGGCGGCGCGGGCGGTGAAGAAGCTGTCGCAAAGCCATCCGGCCCGCTCGCGCGATGGACAATCCATGAACAGATCCGTGGCGTTCTGCTGGAGGGTTTCACGGGCCGCCTCGAACACGCGATTGTAACGCTCGTCGCTGGCGGTAAACCGGGCGCGCGCGGCCTCCGGATTCGCCAGCTCGCGCAGGTAGGCATCATGCACCTCGCATTCTCCTTCCAACACGATGAACTTGAGATAGCGCAGGGTGTAGGGTTCGAAGCTCTCCACGGTGTAGGTGCCCGCCTCCAACTCGTAGAGAACGATACTGACGCTATGCATGCGTTTGAAATCCACGTCATTGTCGGTCAGGATCTCGTCGAACGTCACGAACAGCCTCGTCCGGGTCCGGGCTGTGATCTTCGCGCCGATGAATCCGGTGAGGTTCGTGCCCAGATCCAGCGTGCGATAGGAGTTCTCCTTGAGCTTGAACGGCGTTGCGACGGTTGCTGGTCGCGACGACACGTTCCGAACCGCCTGCAATTCGATGGACGGAATGGTCTTGAGTTCCGCTTCCGGAAAACCTCCCAGTTTCGGCCCGATTTGCGTCAGCGACCGGTCCCGCCGCACCGGGTCCGGCAGTTCGCCCTTCTCGACTTCCCCTTCAAATGGGTGGGCGACAGGGCGACGGATCTCGAAGGCCGGATACGGGACGCGGCGCGGCGCGAGCGGTTTGGCGGCCACCGATGTGCAGGGGGCGGGTTCGGACGGCGGCCCGGGCAATGTCCAGACTTCCGAGAACGGGCGTTGGAAGGAAAATCGCTGAACCTTCTGCACACGGTCGTGCCGGAGGTTGGCGGAGAAACTGTTTTTTCCTGTGGCGGCGACGACCTGGCCGGCGGCCACGATCTCAGCCTGGAGGAAGGAGGGCTGGTCGAGCAGGTAGTAGCTGTTGACATTGTAGCCCGCCACTTCGACGACCACCTCATTGCGACCGGCGCGGAGGTGTGGCGCGAGGTCCAATTCGTCGAGCCGGTAGAAACCATGTCCGGCACGAGCCGGGCCATGTCCGGCGAACGCGCCATTGACGAACACCCGATACAGCGTGGCCCCGGTGAGCCGCAGGATTACGGGTTCCGTCTCCTTCCGGTCGAAGGTGGCGCGGAACTCGACGAGCAGATTGCGTTCCTTTTCGCGCCCTTCCGGCCAGACGGGCCGCGCAGCCTTAAAGACCGGCACAGGTTCGACCGCAGGTGCCGCGAGCGGCACCTGCGGCAGGGTAAGGGGGAGAGCAAGTGTGTGTTTCATGGTGTTCTGCTCGTCGTGGTTTGTGATTCGGAGTTCAATTGCAGAAGACAGTGAAGGATGTCGGAACTGCCCACGTAGTTCGAGACTGGAGCGGCATAGGCGGTGACATTCTGGTATCGATGATCGTATCTGCTAATAGTCGTTAAACGCCTCATGCCCCGGCCTGAGGGTGCCGTCGGCTTCGATGAAGGAGAGGTTCCCGGGAGGACCGGTTGGACCAAATTCCGCGCGATGCGCATCGGCGATCAGGCTGTGGTGCAAAAGGTAAGCAAGCCAACCGATGTGGCGCTTCTTGAGCTGTTCGAGTGAGTAGCGCAGGATTTCCACTCGCTCCGCATCATCCAGTGCGCCCCAAACGGCTTCGGTCGCCAGCAGCGGTTTTCCGACCCGCGCCGCAAACCCGGCCAAACCGTCGAGGTAGGTTTCGTATTCAGCCCGCTTGTTCAAATCCATTGCGTAGGGGTGGATGCTCAGCAGGTCGCAGAAGGGCTCAACCCGCTTGAGAAAGTCCAGGCCGCCGGGATGCACACCGACCGTGATCGGAGCCCGGGCGCCTGCAGAACGGCAGATCGCGGCCGTGCGCTCCAGCCATTGTGTCTCGGCATCCGCGATCTCCGGCAACTCGTCAAGACCAGCACGGTAAGCATAAGGTTCATTGCACAGATCCCATGCAAAGATGCGCGGATCATTTGCATGCGCGCGGACAATCGTTTCCGTGAACGCCGCGAGCTGGTCCACATCCTGGACCCATGAGGCCTTGGGGAAGAAGTGATCCACGTAGATACCGCCGTAGTCCAGAACCGTATCGTGCCAACGGTTGAACAAGACCGGCATCACAACAAGCCCAAGCTCGGCGGCAATCGCGAGGGCCGTTTCGAAATTCGCTTCGAACCGGGTCTTCTCCCGCAGCCACGCGTCGTGCGAAAGCCACAGACGAATCGCGCTGATCCCGGGGAAGTGGCGTTTTCCAAGCGAAAGCTCATGGCGGATGATGTCGCCATCAAACTTGCGCCAGATTTCGAAGCCGGTGCTTCCATAACTCGGCTGATAGTTGAACCCGCGCAGGGCGGCGTATTTCATGGTGCTATGTGGGTCGTGGTTGGTCATTCGGATGGCATTTGTAGGAGACGGTCGAGGACGTCGCAACTCACGGCGAAGGCGGTGCCGTGTCTCATGCCTTTGGGCATTTGGATCTTGTCCGTGATGTCGCGCCACACGAGACCGTCCTCACTCTCCGCCGCTCCGTAGTGACCCTTTGTGTAGCAGTCGAAAAAGAGCCGCCAGACGTTGCCGACTTTCAAGACGGACGGCCCTTCGACCCAGTCGCGAGCGAGAATGGGGTCCGTCGGTGCTGTGAATGGCGCATCAAGTGAAGGCGCGGTCGCCAGATGAAGCCGTTTGTGGCCCGGACGCTCGTCTTTGTAGATGAGGAGCACCCTTTGGTCCAACTGGACGAGAGTGCCGTCGATGCTGTTGTAGCCGGGATCATAAAAAAGCACGGGCTTGCTGAAGGTCTTAAAATCCGAGGTCGTGATGAGATAGTGGCGATGATTCCATTTTCCATTCTCTTCGCTGCCAGCATCGGGAAATCGTCCCGGAATGGTGGTGGAGTAGATGATGGCAAACTGCTTTTTCGCAGCATCGTAGAAGGTGTCGGGCGACCAAGTGTTCTTTGCACCTGGCACGTCGGCATTGACCGCGATAAAACGCTGCTCGCTCCAATGAATAAGATCCTTGGACGAGGCCCAGCCGAAGCCGAGATCCGACCAGCCAGAGCTCCATACCATGTAAAACACCCCGTCCGGACCGCGCACGACCGATGGGTCGCGGAGGAGCTTGCCTCCCACTGCGGGCTTCAAGAGAGGCTTGCCGCCATTGATCGCGGCCCAGTTGAGCCCGTCGCGACTCCACGCGAGATGCAGGCCGTCCTCGCCATTCCCCACGAAATAGGAAAAAAGAAAGCAGCCGGACGTTGAGCTGGCGATCGGCTTGGCTGCCGAATCCGCAGCGGGATGGATTTTATCAAGGACTCCCAAATCCCACTGGTCACGCCACTCAACGCGCAGACGTTTCTGTGCTGAATCAAGCGTGATCGGCAACCAGATGTGGGTGGCTTTCCGAAAATCATCCACCTCTGTATTGGACTTGGCGTTAAACCGGTCGGCCATCCAGATGAATTGTCCGGGCTTCCCTGCCAGCGGCAGCACAAACGTGGTCTGGCCGCCAAACGAAGTGTCCTCTCCCGGTCCCACGCAGAATGTCCCCTTTGGCTCATAGGGGCCGAGGAAGGTGGGGGCCACGGCGTATTGGTTGGCGTTGGGAGCCCACCCGGTTAAACTTGATGTGAGAAAGTAGTAGGTGCCGTCCTGTTTGAAGACCGCCGGAGCCTCGCCGGTGACGCCTTCGAGGCCATACGTCTTCTCGATGGTGAGATAGTCATCGCTCAAGCGGTGCGCCTTGACCCAGCCGTGCGAGCAGATCAGATAGGCGAGCCCGTCATCGTCTTGATAGAGAGTCATATCAAACCCGCCGCCGGGCGGATCCAGCAGTTTTTGATAAGTGAACGGCCCCTGCGGTTTGTCGGCGACGCCCACCACGACCTTGTTGAGGGTCTTGAAATCCGCCGAGACCAACTGTCCCATCATCACATAGTTCCCGGTCTTAGCGCATTTGAGCACTTTGGCTCTGAGGACCCAGTTGGTGGGCTGCAGCGGATGGGTGGCGTCATCTTTCACGGGCGATAACGAGACGCTCTCCAGTTTCCAAAGATGGAGATCCTTTGAGGAGTAGCAGGTGACGCCCTGATTGATCATCCAGGCGTATGACTGGCCGGGATAAGAGCCGGGCTTCATGGTCTCCCCATCGAAATTCATACCATACCAGTAATAGACGCCGTTTTCGTAATAGATGCCACCGAGATGGGATTCGATGGGTTTTCCGCGATCATCCAGCCACGTCTTGCCGGGCTGGAAGGTATCTGGTTTCAGTGTGCCTGAATCCATGGCGGAGGAGGCTAGCGGTGCGCGACTCGGTTTCATGGTCTCTTGGGTGTCGGGGATTGGGATTCGGGTTTCCATTGGACGGGAAGAGGAAGGACTTCGGGATTGATGAATTGGCGCTCCCCTCCATCCAAGGCGCGTATATTGAAATGGTTTCCCGTTCAGGGTGTTTCCAGAAACCTTCAAATCGCTGATCTGACCGCTCTGTTGCACGAGGTTTTCGAACGGCAGCGGGTCATAATCAACAGTGAAGTTTTTGATGATGATGTTTTTACTGCTTGTCAGCGAGGAGAATCCCCGCCGGGGATTGGTGATCGTGATCTCGGAACCCTGCCCGTCAATGATGACGTCGCTCATGTCGCTCAGCATTAAACAGGACGTGTGGTCGTCTTCGGGGAAGTCGAAGCGATACTTTCCTTTCTCAAAGACAATTCTCGTCGGGACGCCCTTGGCTTTTGCAGTCTTGATGGCTTGCCGGGTGGCGGGAAGCGCGTTGGTGTCCGTGTCGGGCTTGACCGCCACGGTGATCGTTTCCTGGGTTTTGAAGTCGAGGACAGGGGGCAGGCGTTTGGCCAGAATTTCCCGGGCGATGGATTGGGAAGAGGGCTGCTGGTTGAATCCAAGAAGGGCTTCTATTGAAGCGAGCCATGGAACATGTTTCGTCAATGAGGCTTCGGAGTAGAATACCGAGATGGAGATGACGGCACCGGTTAAAAAAAGTCCGAGGACAACCAGTGTGGGTATTATCTTGTTGGTTTTTGAGGGCATAATTTTTCGAGGGGAAAAATAGGGGGCGTTTCGCTGCAGTGTGCGCCAAGGCTAACGCTTCCTGCTTACTGATCTTCATGCATTGGAATGCGGAGTCCATCGATCTCGTCACGTGATCCGTCTTTGCGGGAGTGGTTTCGGGCGTCCCGCTTTCGGCGAACATCCGCTCGCCCCCGTCGCTCATGGCAGCGGCGTCACGGTCACCGGACCGACACGTCCGTCGGTGCAACCTGTGTCTTCGTAGCCTCCATTCCAGGCGATTTGGAACTGATTCATCCCGGTGGCTGGCACATCCTCGGGAAACTGAACCGGCTCGTTGGCCCAAATCTCATTGCCATTGACCGAGAGGGAAACAGTGTGCTTGGCAGGGTCATAAGAAAACACCACATCGTTGAATTCATCAACATTCCATGACTGGTGCGCAGCAGCGCCGTCGAGCTTGAGCTGAACCACGGGAGAGGCCTCATCGCCCTCCTTTGGGCTGCTGACGACCGTATACCCGAAGAAGCCGGATTTGGAACGGGTGAACATGATTCCGATGTATTCGGCGCCCGGACTGAAGAGGGAACCGGGGCCTTCGTTTTGGACCAGAAGGGCGATCCAATTTGTATTTTCATTGACCGGTCGTGAAGCGGACCGGACTTTTGCCCGGATCGTGAATCCACCTGTGGCGACATCGGCCGTCATCGGAACCATGGCAATAGCGGAACGCGCCTCTCCATTGCTGACGTAGACGTCGTCGCCGGAACGAATAATTTGAATTTTGTCCGTGTTGGCTTTCCAGTTCCCGCCGCCGACTTCCGGCCCATGTCCAATCAGGTGGGTCTCGCTGGCGACATCGGAATAGGTGTCCTTAAGAATGGGGTCCTGGGCGTGGACTCCCGCCAGGGTGGTGAAGGTGAGGCAGGTAATGAGGGAGAGGTGTTTCATGGATTTACGGGATGTTCGTCGGTTGATAATAATTTTTCAATCTGTTCAGTAACCGGCACGCATATTTGTGGATCTGTGCGGAGGGAAAATCGCCCCTCACCCAAACGAGGACAGGTTGGGGTGCCGTCGCGCTGGCGCGAAGCAAGCAGATGGATTCCACCCCCCGCAACGCCTGGCATAACCCGCCGAAACCATAACCGCTGATCATGCCGCAAGGAGTGCGTCGGACAAAGTCTTGATGCGTCACTTTTCCGGGTCTTCTAGAAGAAACCGAAACGCCCAAACTTTGGAATAAATCGTGAAAGAGATGAGGCGGATAGGTGTGGGTGATCACTTTCTGGGGATTGAGAATGCCTAAAATGGTATTTAACTCCATTCGGAGAGTTATTGCAAGAGGATTTTTATGAAAAATCAGGAAAGAGGGTGACTGTGTGGAAACATGCGGGATGTCAGAGCAAGCGACCAGAGAGGATTTGAACCCGGATCATGCGATGGAAGCTGAGGAATGAAGGTTGTCAGGAAGGGGTTTGGGCAGGAAGCGGTTGGCCGCGGCGGCCGAGTCGCGGTTGGCAGCATAATCAATCGTGCTGCCCTTGGTGCACGGAATATGTTACCGGGGCATCCGATATTTCTGGGCGAGATCGGATTGGGATTTTTCATATTCCCCCACGACCTTGCGGAAGCGCTCGGGAAGAACCGGTGGCTCGGTGGGCGGTTGGCGATACTCGTAAGTCGCGACACGGATCCCGTCGTCGTAGGCCAAAGGGAGCTTGTCCGCGACGGAAACCCACGCGGCTTTCGTGAATTCGGGATTCGAAGCGGCCGCCGCATCCGCAGGCTTTTTTCCTCCGGAGTTCATGCCTAACATCACCTGTGCCATGGCGGGACTCTGGGTGTCTGCCTGGAACGTTGCCCCACCCTCAAACTTCCAGCACTTGATTTCATTGCGGGAGTCCACCCGGCTGTAGTTTTTTTCCGAGAGCCAGGCAAATTCCGGGAAATCCGATTTGGAATAATCCTCCACCGTCATATTGGAGTGGCTGATCGAGCTGGCAGTGGACATGTAGATGTCTTTGCGGCCCGGCTGTTCTTCGAGCTGGTAGCCGGGGATGATCCATTGTTCGCTCGTCGTGCCATCGCTCCATGTGGAAATCATTTGCCGGACTTTATCGGCCTTGACCACGGTGAGTTTTTTCAGTTCGCGCACGGGAGTTTGCGCGGCAACCATGTCAACGGCGGCATCTTGCTTCGATTTGGCGGCCGTTTTGGTTTTGTAGGAGACCACCCAGGAAGCATATTTCGGGGCATTGACAACGTAGGGCGCTTGTGGGGGGGGATCGTCCTGCGCCTGGGTTGGCATGGGGGAGAGAAATGCCAGCAGAAAAAATGAGCCGGCGAGGAGGGAATTCCAACCGAGTCGGATGAGATGTCCCCGCGAGGGTTCTCCACTGCGGCAAGCGAGGATTGACGAAGGACGAAGTTTATTCATTAACCAGCTCCAGTTGTTGTGAAATGATTTTCCCCGTAAAGCGGTCAATGGCGACGTGCAGCCAGTAGCGGCGCTCGCCTTCAACCACAAACTGGGCAAGATCGGACGCCGAGGCAGGGTAGCGTCCGGTTTGCGCGACAAGATCAACGAGAAGATTCCAGGTGCGGGTGTCGCCGACATCGCTGAGCGCACGCACAGCAGTCTCCCGCCGAGCCTTGATGGCGTTATCCGGTGTCGCGGCATAACTGACCACCGGGCCGAGTTTCGTTGCCAGTTCGGACCGGTTGATGAGCGGTGTCGAGCCGGTGATGCCGGTGATGCCGGTGATGCCGGTGATGCCGCTTACCAGGCTGTTGATCTCGGCGGCGGTGATTCCCGTGCCGGAGTTGGTCGTAATCGAGCCTCCGAGGAAAAGCAGGGTGACCGGCTGACCGGCCTCCAGCTTGTCGCGGAAGTGCGGGATCCCCGCCCTCGCCTGAAAAACTTTTGCCTCTGGTGCCTGCACAGAAGAGGGGCCAGAAGCAGGAATCTCCGCGCGACCGGTCGAAACCACGTGAAGCGCGGTCACTAAAAAGATTCGAAGGATGGCGAAGCCGGGGCGGAACATGATCATAAAATCCGAACAAGAGGCGGAACCGGCCCGGAAATCTGGCAGACAACTTTCTGGATCACCCTGAAATACCATGGCTTTTTTAGCAAAACAATTGAATAGGCCGGACCCGAACTCCCTCAGGCTTTGAAAGCCGCAGTGTGCCTCTTTCCCGGAGCGGCGCTCCCCTCGAAGGTTCCCTGCGATACGTTGTAAAAAAGGGAAACCCAATTAATCCCGAAAACGGATTTTGGACGGAATTGACAGAATTGATAGGAAGCAAGATCCAGCAAAGAGGCAGGGATTTTTTCGGGACCAGCACATCTTTTCGTAACCCATTCTGTTCATTCGGTTCATTCTGTCAAAACGTCTTCAATCGCTGAATCCGGGCTGAAGTGTGAGATCTGCGGGTTGGAACTTTGTAAATCTCTGAGGGTCGCATCAAGAGCAAGGCGCTGTGTCGGACGCTTCTCGGAGGCCATCCTGAACGCTTTCCCTGCCATCACGCACGACATGGGCGTGGCGACATTTTTTCTTAAACCGCCTTAGAGTTTACGGTGCTTGGCCGATTCACGGGCCTCGTTGTAGGATCTTAATGCGTCCTGGAAACGGGGGGACAACGGAAGGGAGTCGCTGCCCGGAGAGAAGGTGTAGCTCCAGACGCTCTGCCCATCGAAGAGGGAAAGCGGCAATCCGCTCGAGTCCTCGATCCAGGCCTCCTTGAGGATGGTGACATCTCTTTTCGTTGAGGAGGGTTGTGATGGAGCGGGGTCGGTGATCCGATAGACACGGTAGAGGTTTTCGTTCCTGGTTTCGGTCCCGACCAGGAGGGAAGGATTGACCCAAGCCAATTCGGGAAAGTCGCTGTTCTTATAATCCCCGCCGCTGGCCAGCACGGATCCATCGCCGCTGCTCAGCAGGGGACCCGCAGTCGGGGCGGCGGTGTCAATCATCCCGACCTGCGGAGGCCCGCTGCCTCCCTGAGTGGGAAACTCAGCAAGGCAAAGCGGCCCGATCCACCAAGCCTCGGCGACCTTGCCATCGCTCCACTTGCGGAGAATGCGGCGGATGGTGTCGGCTTTGTCGATTTGAATTTGATTGAGGAGGGTGGGCTTCGCGCCGGTTGTCGGGCCACCCGACCCGCCAGCCATATCCGGGGCAGCTGCTGCCTTGGCACTGTGATCAATCTTCGGCTTGATGAGGATGGTCCAAGAGGAATGGGCGGGCGCTTGGGACACACAAGGCGGGGTCGCCTTGGGTGCCGGCGGTGTCTGCGCCCCTACCAAGGTGGCCATCAGAAACAGGAGAATGATCGGGATAAGGGTCGGATGCCTCATGCTATTCATTGATCGCTTCCATGGAACGGGCCACCACGCGCCCCGTATAGCGGTCAATGGCAACATGCAGCCAGTAACGGCGCTCGCCTTCAACCACAAACTGGGAGGAGCTTGCCGGATATCGCCCGCTCTGAGCCACCACGTCGATCATGAGATTCCACGTGCGGGTGTTGGAGACATCGGCGAGAGCCCGCACGACCGATTCCCGGCGGGCCTTGATCGCGGAGTCGGCGGGATTGTTGACAAAGTCCGTCGCTGCCAGCGCCGGGGCGATCCGGGTCGCCAGTTCGCTCCGGTTGAGCAGGGGGAGCGCTGCCGTGGCATTGGTCGCTTTCGTGGCGATCGCATCGGCTTCCGAAGCGGCTGCGAGGGCCGAGTTGGAATCCAGTTCGTCCTTGATTGCCCCGGTCAGCACGGCCTTGAGGACGGCTTGCTGACGGGTGTTGGGACTCAGGACCCCGGCGGTCGCGCCCGTGGTGGGAGATTCGGTGAGGCTGAAAATGTCGAGCAAGCCGGCGTCGGCGCTGTTGGCGGTGAAGAAGTCAATGCTCTTCCATGGGAGATCGCGGTAGGCATACCCCATCTCGGCCACAGAGCGGAAAGCACGATCCAGGATCACGGGACGACTGGCCAGACCGCGGGCGGAGTTGGCCTGCTCCAGGGGTTGGCCCCATCCCGCCGGCGAGCTGGAGGCGTAGGCCGCATCGCCGTTGCGCAGGATGTTATCGTTGTCGCGATAGTAGGTCGGCGAGGAAGCTCCATTAGTCAACGTCAATTTATTCTCGGCAAGGTAGCCGAAGCGCATGACCCCCATGCTCCCCTTCGTTTGCCGATTAGCCCAATTCTGAGTATTGGCCGGTGTCGTCGAAGAATTGATCGGTCCCCAGTTGGGTGGAGGGTATACATACCAAGGCCCGCCAGCCGGATACGGTGGCCAAAATCCAGCCCCGTAAAGGAGGGCGAGGTCGTCCGTGTTGCTAGTGAGTGAGGAGTCGCGGCGGGAAGTGACGCCGAGGGAGTCCTCATAAGTAAAGGATGGATCCGTCCAAGAAGGGTTGGTGGTTCGCTTGAAAGTGTAGTTGAGATAGGCCCCGAAGCGGAGGGAGCGGGGGTCTGCCACCTGGGCATAGATGCATGGAGAGTAGCCAACTCCCACGGCCCCGTTGCCGGGACCACCATCAAACCCAACGCTGTTGATGTTCGGCCAACTGCTGTAGGTCACCCAGCTTCCACCCGCATCCTTATACTGGAGGAAAAACGAGGGGGTCGTGCTGACCGTCATGTCTGCGCCGTTGCAGCGATCGCTTCCATCGCTCGGATTTGGCACATCCGGGGCGTTGTAATATTTGAGGCTTGAAGGACGGAGGACTTTCCCCGCGTAGAACCCGACGAACTGGTAGCCGTTATCGGAGACAGTATTATCCCCCGAGGAGGTGACGCTGGCATTGGTCACGCTCTGTGTGAGCAGTGTGGGGAAGGTGAACATCGTGCTATTCGTGGGCAGCGTGAACTCCAGGGGGGCGGTGCTTTCAAGCGGATCACCCAAGGAATTTGTCCAACCGTTCGGAGGGTCGGCGAGGCGGTTCTTGTCATCGTTTTGAGGATTGTTTCGAGGACTTGCAGTGCCATCACTGTTTGTGTTAGCCGGCATAAACACCTTACCAGCTGAATTGGTGTAGCCATACACCCACGGTGCCTTGTTGGTATCTTCGACTGAGCCTGTCCACACTTTCATCCGGCCTTTGGCGATCGCGCGGAAGGATGTCGGGGCCACAGTATTTACCTTCGGCCGGTGCGGGTTCCAGAGTTCCAGCACCAAATAGCCCCGGTTGTAGGTCGGATCGGAGGTGAGGCGGTAAAAGTGTCGAAAGAGGCGGTTGAGATACGGGAGGTTCTCGATGCCGGCATAGTCGTTCCCGTTGAAAGTAATTTTGGTGGGATAGGAATCCACATCATACTGGTCAATGATGTTCGCCCCGATCTGGAGGATCTGTTGATCTGAAATCCCATCTTGAGCCACCGAGTTGTCGATGAGGGATAATCCCGCTTTAATGCCAAGCGATCCGCTCAGGATCGCGGCTTTGAGGAGTTCGAAGAAGTTCGGCTCGCGGCCGCTGATCGAGCCAAGTGTGGCGATGCTGGTGAGGGTCGAGTTACCGGAGGGGCCGGCGTAGTTCCATCTGTCGCTGTTCCAGACCAGACCGAAGTCGCGCTGGATGGTGGCGTTACTGGAGGAGGAGGGGACGCCGTTCAAAAGGGTCGTGGTGCCGGAGGTGTTGACACCAGTCGGACTGAGCCCGGCGATGCGTGAAAGCGGAAAGCGCGTCTTGAGGAGGGGCTCGCCGACCTGCGCCGTCGTGCCATCGGCGCGGATGAAGGGAGTCGTCGTCACGCGGACATTGGCTAGGAAGCGGTTGGCAGATGCCGCCGCGTCCCTCTGGCCTGCGTAGTCAATGGTGGTGCCGGAGGAATTGGTGGGCGACCAACTTGGCGCATTGAGCGCGCGGGTGAAGGTGGTGAGGTAGGGCAGGGCGTTGGTGGTGATGCCGTAGTTCGTGCTGCGTGCCAGCGAGATCAGGTCCTGGCGGCTGAGGAGATTGCGGTCGCCGGTGCTGGGGGTGAGGAAGCCATTGGTTGCGGCAGAGCTCACGTTGGTCACATAGTTGGCGGCGGTGGAGGAGCTGTTGGCGTTCCTCCATTTGACGAAGGTGTCCATCGTGGCGGAGGTGATGCCGGGGATCTGGGAGAGGTCGGCCCCGGCAAGGGTGCCCTTGATGCTGGAGAGGTTGGCCCCCGTGACATTGGCGGGGTAGCCCGAAACATTCACATCGAGCAGGCCAACCACATCGTAAACCGTGTAGGCAAAGCGGCCGATGGCATTGGTGGAAGCGGTGGCCGTTGGATTGCCATCGCGATTGACATAGATCCAGTTGGGGAGTTGGTTGGTTGCGGTGAACCCCCCCCCCGCGAGCAGGATCGGGGCGTTCCAGCGGTTTGTGCCGACAACGCGGCCGTTCTGGGAAGGGCTGGCGGTGTTGTCCGGGGAGGCATTGGGGTCGGCTCCGGCATAACTGCCCCGCAGGGATTGGAAAAATTCGTATCGGTGCTGGTGATCCCTGAGGGCAGTAAGCGTTGGGGGATGATGTTCGTTGCGGCCGTCGGGTTGTAAATGGTGACACCGCTGGTTGTGTTGGTCGTCGAATTCGCCACAATTTCCTGCAGGAATATGGAAGTGGCATAGTCCGCCCCGGTCTTGCCGAGTTGCTCCGCCAACACCGCGTTCGAACGCGAGGCCTCGATCACCCGGTTGGATGTGGCCCGCGCAAAGAAGGCCATGGCGGTAATCGTGACCAGCACGATCAGGGACAGGGTGATGACCAGCGCCATGCCGGAGGTCGAATTGGCGATTGGCGATTTTCGATTGGCGATTGGGGATTGGGGATTGGCGCGGGAGGAGTCGTTCCGGCCACGAGGGAAAGACTCTGTATTCGAAAATCGAAAATCGAAAATCACCAATTTCTTCATGGCAAGGGGAAGGTTTTTGTCAGGATGCGGATGCTGGACTTGACCGGAGCGGGGAGACTGGAAGCATCGACGTTGGATTGCCATGCGGTCGGGTCTGCGCCCAATGCCGACTGCGCGGTTGTTGCGCTCACCAACTGCAGACTCTGCTTATCCACGGCGGCGACCCAGATTTGGAGGGCCCGCGCGCGGTTGGGGAGCCCTGACGCGAAGGAGGGGGAACCGGTGATGAGCGCATTCCATCCGTTCGGCAGGTTGTTAGTTGTGCTGTTGTAGTTGGTTGTGGCCCAGTTCGCGGACGGATTGCTCGTGGAGGCGTAGTTGCTGGAGCCGGTGAGAACGCGGATTTGGAAACCGAGGATCCCGTCGGCCAGAACCGAATTCCCCAGCGTCGCGATGGTGTCGAGGAGGAGGTTGGTATTTGCGAAACCAAACGACCCATAGGAGCGGAGCAGCTGGGTATTGTTGGTCAGGCCGTATTGGACGGCAAGAAAACGGTGGCCGGGCGTATTAGTCGGGCCGCGGCGGGCGGTCAGGAAAGCCAGTCCCGGAGAACTGGCATTTACCAAGATGGCGGCATTCTCGCCCACGATGGCCTTCGAGAGATCGGCCTGCATCACATCCAGCATCCGTCGCGCGGCTCCGGCGGAGTCCATCTGCTGGTTCTGGGTTTTTGTCGATTGCAGAATCCCGTTCACCACCTGCACCAGCATCACCAGGACCATCGCCAGCACGGCCATTGCCGTAAGGAGCTCGAGGATGGTGAAGGCGGCGGATTGGCGATTTTCGATTGGCGATTGGCGATTTGAGGGGGTGTTTTTCGTTCGACAGGTGGCGGAGCTCGATTGCATGGTTTTCCGATGACTCAGATGGAATTGAAGCGGAGAACCAAGCGATTTGCCAACCGATGCCTGGATGTCGTGGAGGCTTTGCCCAAGGGTCTGACAGCAGAGATTCTTGGACGGCAGCTCGGGCGCGCAGGGACCATTGTCGGCTCTAATTACCGTGCGGCCTGCCGTGCCCGGAGCAAAGCGGATTTTATTGCCAAGATGGGGATTGTCGAGGAAGAGGCGGACGAATGCGGGTTCTGGATCGAGATGATCGAAGAAAGAAAGCTGCTTCCCCCATCCAAACTTAGCGCGCTTCTCCAAGAAGTTTCTGAACTGACCGCCATTGCCGTTGCCTCGAAAAAAACTGCCCGATCTTCCTAAAATCCACGACCCCCAACCGCCAATCGAAAATCCCCCGTCGCACGTCTCCCCAATCGGCAATCGAAAATCCAAAATCGAAAATCTCTTCATGGTTTCGGAAGGAATTGGATGGCTGTGGTGACGGAGCCTTCGGCTTTTGACCAGGTCCGGGTGGTCGCATCCCAGGTGGGATTCGCCTGGGCGGGCCAGGCGACGCTGATGACGGCCTGGCCCGCGCTGGTGAGAGTCGTTGGAGGGGTGATGTTGACGACAGCGGTGAGTCTTTTTCCAACCCCGGTGGGATCGGTTTCGCCGTCCAACTTGAGATTGCTCCAAAAGACGGGGGCTGCCGCCCCCCCAATCGAATAGCTGATCTGGTTGGTTCCAAATCTCCCGATGAAACTTGTGTTATTCGTTGACGATGCGGATCTGACACTGTCCGCAATCCCGCCCACCACGTTGGCCGCCCCCGCCTGCTCGTTCGCGTTCTTGATCGATTTCAAGCCCACGGGAAGCAGGCCGACAACGGCGAGCAGGCAGAATGAGACGATGCCGAGCGCCAGCGTCACTTCGACCAGCGAAAAGGCGGAGGAATTGGGAATTGGCGATTTTCGATTGGCGATTGACGATTGAGGATTGGGGATTAGCGCGACGGCTGCGCGGCGCAGTGAGACCGAGGAGAAGCGGACTCTGGAAATCGGCAATCGAAAATCGGCAATCGGAAATTTCTTCATTTTCTGTAAATGGTGGGGACGCCGACGCTGCCGTCGATGGCGACGGACACGATATTCGTCGTTTCGAGCTGGGTGCCATGGGCCGTGGAAAATCCGATGGCAAGAAGCGGATCAAATGGGGTGAGAGAAGACGGCGCGGGAGCGGTCATGACCTCGCCCATCGGAGTGAATGTGATGGACCGTTTGTCGGTGAACTGGGCGGACTGGCCGATATTGAAAGAAATGCCGCCAGTCGATCCGATCAATTCCACCGGAGATCCTGGAACCAGAGCGGAGTTCGTCAGCCCGACCCGCTGGATCAGCAGTGCGCGGCCAACGGGTTGGAGATTGTTGGTATTCGAATTGGTGCTCCCATCCCTGGAGTAAACGATTCCCAAACGCAGATCCCGGTTCCCGGAATTGGTCTGTTCTTGAAATGCCAGCCAGACATACGTCTGCCGTGTGACCGCCTCGCTGCGTGCGCGTTCGATCGCTCCGGCCACCTGATAGCCCGCCTCGGTCACTCCCCGCGCCTGCCCGATGAAGTTGAATGCCGGAATCGAAAATGCGGCCAGCAGCCCGATGATCGCGATCACGACCAGCAACTCTATCAGGGAGAATCCATCAGATTGCCTCTTGGGGAACATACTTCTGCGGTATATACAAAGTAAACTACTTCCAGCATGGGGATCTGCAATCAGATTATCAAGAAAATGCATATTGAGGAGGCAGGGAGTATACGGGTGGGGATATTACTGTCAATAATGGTATCTTTTCGTTACCAGGATGTCAATACAGCAGAGTCTCAGACTTACTCTGGAACGAATAAGCTCAGCCACGCTCACTCAACGATCGGGCATTTCTTGCCATCGAATGATTGAATTTCAATCCTGATGCCGTTGTCCACTCCCTGCTCCAGAATCTGCTTGACAGATATACCATATATGGAATGTATATTGCGGATCTATTCTCCTCGCATCTGACTTGGACAATCGAAGAAATGAACGATCAACAGGGAAACCAGAAGTTCCGCCCAACCAAACTCATGCCAGACATTTCCCTCTCCACTTGGAACATTTCGCCCGAACCAAGCGGCGTCCACTTCGCCCACCAGGCTGCCATCCTGTGGGAGGATGCCCGCCCGGAAATCGAGCTGTCCGATGGCTCGCTACTAAAGCCCC
>Ga0194063_10000538_pt1 | contig 27209 bp, 21 predicted proteins | sample SepL3720m_MetaG_FD_155459 | JGI IMG/M metagenome (GOLD analysis project Ga0194063, IMG submission 155459) | Anoxic zone freshwater microbial communities from boreal shield lake in IISD Experimental Lakes Area, Ontario, Canada - Sep2016-L373-20m | ecosystem: Environmental > Aquatic > Freshwater...
GTGTTGCATTGCAGCTATATTATGGCCCTAGTGATTATAACGTGTTGAAAAAATACAATAATCAAATGGAAAAAATAGTGCCCTATGGTAGTGGTATTTTTTCTTTTGTAAAATATATCAACCGTCATGTGTTGTTGCCCATTTGGGATTTTCTTCGCTTGAATGTAGCCAGTTATGGTATTGTTATTTTACTGCTTACATTATTGATTCGTCTGATTACTTCCCCCATACTTTATAAAAGTTATTTAAGTGGCGCTAAGATGAAGGCCTTGAAACCTGAAATTGATGCTTTAAAAGCCAAGCACGGAGAAGATAAACAGGCATTTAGCATGGACCAGATGAAACTCTGGAAACAAGCAGGGGTGAGCCCGCTGGGCGGCTGCTTGCCAGCCTTGTTGCAAATTCCCATCTTCATGTCCTTGTACTATTTCTTTCAGGCTAATATTTCATTGAGGGGCGAAAGCTTTTTATGGGCCAAGGATTTAGCCTCCTATGACTCGATTTTTAACCTGCCATTTGAAATCCCTTTGTATGGCGATCATGTGAGTTTGTTTACACTAACGGCAACGCTTACCAGTTTATTGATCTCCTTGTATAGTATGAGTAGCATGCAGGACAACAGCAATCCTGTCATGAAATACATGCCTTATATTTTCCCTGTACTTTTATTGGGTGTATTCAATAAGTTACCAGCGGCACTTACTTGGTATTATACAGTGTCAAATACCATCACCTTATTGTTGCAAGTAGTGATACAGAAATATGTAATCAATCATGATAAAATAAGGGCGCAGATAGATGAGAATAAGAAAAAACCGGTAAAGCAAAGCAATTGGCAGACGAAGATGCAAGAGATGCAGGAAAGCCAGAAGAAATTGCAGGATCTGCGCAGCAAGGGTAAAAAATAAAAGATTACGTTAAAAATAGGAGGCCTGCATCGTTTACGGAGGACGATAGCAGGTCTTTTTTTTACAGCTTCTGTAAAAGCTGGCACGGGATTTTATACCTTTAATGAAATAGTTCAAATGAAAACCTTCTTTTTTGTCAATTCATTTATTTTATTGTGTGCTGCTACTCAAGTGCAGGCACAGAAAAAAATGACCGACGGCACCATTGTGTATGATATTGTTATTGAGTCTTCCAACCCAACACAAAAGTCGCCCGATTTTACAGGTGCAGTTACTACCGTGTATTTAAACGGAGATAAATGTCGTACCGATATGGTAAGTAGCTTGGGCATAGAGTCTACCATTTATGATGCAAGTTCAGGAATGGCTGTCATTCTGAAAGAATATAGCGGACAAAAACTCATGATTACCTTAACCAAAGAAAATTGGGCTGAAAAAAACAATTCCTATAATGGGCTAGTATTTGAAACGGTTAATGAAACGAAGCTTATTGCCGGGTATCATTGTAATAAAGCCATTGCTAAAATGGATAATGGCAAATCATATATTGTGTATTACACAACTGAATTGCAGGCTTCCACTAAAGAATACAATCCACTCTTTAGAAATTTGCCAGGCATGCCAATGGAATATGAGATTGTAAAAGGCCGGTCAAAATTTAGGTATACAGTTGCGAAAATTAATTTGGATGCAGTAGCTGCTTCTACCTTTGATTTTCCGAAATCAGGTTATAGAGTAATGACATATGAGGAGAATAAAGAAATGAAAAAATTAGATCAATAGCAAAAAAAACCTTTCAATTTGGAAAGGTTTTTTTTAATGACTTTTTATAATCAGTTTCATCCCGGTATAGCCCTTGCCAATTTCAGGAGTAATGATTTTTTGTTTGAATGGAATGATGTAGACTGTATTCCCTTTTTGAAAAGTTACTAGAGAATTTGAATTAATGGCAGATTTGTTGTTAGTAAAAGATGGCATGTTGATAAGACTACCAGTATAATGCAGGCCTGATAGTAAATTCAACCCAAGTGCATTCCTAAAGTTGGTACCCGTATTGGTTAAGTTAAGGGCAGTCTTGCTTTTTGCTTTTTTTCCAGTGCCTCTATCGGCCATAGCAACCATCGCAGTACTGATAAGCACTGTTACGATAAATATGTTTTTAACCTGTTTAAGCATTGTAATTCAATTGTTACGAGCAAATATAATAAAATTTTTTCGGTATTGCCAAACCACTCATCACATGTTTTTACAATACTTTAACGTTAAACCTTAAAAATTGTTACAATTTCTTGCTAGTTTATTTAAAACTCGTTAATTTACAATAACCAACCACCGAATGAGTAAATCTCCATATCGACAAGACCGAGAGGAATTGAAAGAACTTCTCCAGCAATTTGAGAACCTTAAAGCTGGTATTGCCCCCTCATTTATGGAAGAAGAAGCTTTTGAACGGGTTATTGAATATTATGACGAAAAGGAGGAATGGAGTACAGCCCTAGAAGCGGCTGATTACGGCATTAATCAATATCCTTATTCGTCGGCACTAATTTTGAAAAAGGCGGACTTGCTAATTTCCCTTCGTCGTTACAAAGAAGCGCTCTTTATCCTAGATTCAGCTGAATTGCTAGATGCTTCTAATACTCTTTTATATATTTTGAAAACAGACGCTTACCTGGCCCTGGATCAACAGGAAAAAGCAGCCCGTTTGTTGGAATCGGCCATTGAATTATTTGAAGGGGAAGAAAAAGTGGATTTGCTATTCGAACTGTCGGATGTATATGACGATTACGAGGATTTCCAAAAAGTGTTTGATTGTTTGAGAATGGTACTGGAACTGGATCCCAATAATGAGGAAGCCCTTTATAAAATTTGTTTTTGGACGGATTATACTGGTCGAAATGAGGAAGGCATCAAGCTGCATCAAAAAATAATTGAAGAGTATCCCTTTAATGAATTGGCTTGGTTTAACCTGGCAGCCGCCTATCAAGGAGTTCGGTTATATGAAAAAGCTATTGATGCCTATCAATATGCCGTAGCCATTGACGAAAAATTTGATTATGCCTGGCGCAATATGGGAGATGCGTATTTGCGTTTACGTAAATACAAAGAGTCCATCGAGGCATTGAGTAAAGTACTAGAATTAGCAAGGCCTGAAGATGTTATTTACGAGGCCATTGGGCATTGTTATGATAAAATGCACAATTATGCACAGGCTCGATTGAATTATCGCAAGGCAAGCCATATGCGGCAGGATGATAGCCATTTGTACTATAAAATTGCTTGTACCTATATGAACGAAGAGGTATGGGACAGTGCTATCAAAAATTTGGATACCGCCATGCGTATTCATCGAATGCAACCCGAATTCAACCTTGCCATGGGCCAATGTTATATGGAGATGGGCAAACTAGAGGAGGCAATTACTTATTTGGGGAATGTTGTTCGCATTAAGCCCAAAAATGTAAGTGGTTGGACCGAGTTATTGAATTGTCTTATAAAGGGTGAATTTTATGAAGATGCGCTCGAGTATGCCGGTTATGCCTACCAGCAAACAGAGGGGAAACCATTGTTTCTGTTTTTTAAGAGTAGGATACTTTATACCATGGGCAAGTCTAAAGAAGCTACCCTGCAATTGCAAGCTGCCATGGAGAAAAGCCCAAAATTGCTCAAAAAATTTATTGCCATGAATCCAGCCATATTGCAAAATCAGCAGGTGGTTGACCTAATTGCAGGGTTTAAGAAAAGAAAATCTATCTAGAACACCCTATCAAAATAATAGACTTTATTTTGAATTTCACCTATTGTGTTTGCTGCTGAAGATTTATCTTTGCAACCAATAAATTTATCAGCATGAACTTTAATCTTTCCCAAATTCCCGATCGCGCAATAAAACCACGTACACATGGTCTTACCATGGTGATGGACAAAGGTTTGAGCATTGAAGAAGCCCGTAATTTTATGAGTGTGGCTCATCCACATGTAGACATTGTTAAATTGGGTTTTGGAACTTCCTTTGTAACGCCTAATTTGAAGGAGAAATTGGCAGTGTATAAAAGTTTTGATATGCCTGTTTATTTTGGCGGCACTTTGTTTGAAGCTTTTTTAATTCGAAATCAATTTGAAGATTATATCAATGTATGTAAAGAGTTTGGGGTAAGCTATATGGAAGTAAGTGACGGATCAATCACCATTCCACATGCAGAAAAATGTGGTTACATTGAAAAACTTACCAAAGTAGGTATAGTTTTAAGTGAAGTAGGAAGCAAGGATGCAGCACATATTATCCCTCCTTATAAATGGATTGAATTGATGCAAGCTGAATTGAATGCAGGCAGCACTTATGTTATTGCCGAAGCACGCGAAGCGGGTAATGTTGGTATCTATCGGGGTACTGGAGAAGTAAGAGAAGGTTTGGTGCAAGAAATTCTGACACAGATTCCTGCTGAAAAAATTCTTTGGGAAGCACCACAAAAAGCACAACAATTGTATTTCCTTGAACTGATTGGCTGCAATGTAAACCTGGGTAATATAGCACCTTCAGAAGTATTGCCTTTGGAATCAATGCGCATAGGTTTAAGAGGAGATACTTTTCATTTATATTTAGATAAAGCGCAATCTTGATGAACCTTTATGGTTTAATTGGATTTCCATTGAGTCATTCATTCTCGAAATCATTTTTCACAGAAAAATTTAATCGAGAGGGGTTGCTTGACAATCAATACGAATTATTTCCCATTGAATCTATTGCTGCTGTTAAGCAATTATTAACTACCCATCCTTCCTTGAAAGGATTGAATGTAACCATTCCTTATAAACAATCGGTACTCCCATTTTTGGATGACCTTACTGCCATTCCACAGGGATTAGATGCTTGCAATTGTATCAAGATTGTAGATGGTAAAACCATCGGTTATAATACAGATGTGTTGGGTTTTGAGCAATCTATTTTACCAAGTCTTCATTCCTCTCATCGAAAGGCACTGGTATTAGGTACTGGGGGAGCTGCTGCTGCAGTTCAGTATGTGTTTGCTAAAAATAATATCGAGAGCCTATTGGTTAGCCGTCAGCAGGGTTTGGGCATTGCCTATGCAGCGTTGACTGAAGCTATCATTAACGAGTACACGATAATTGTAAATACAACCCCCTTGGGCATGCATCCAAAGGAAGCCGATTGTCCAACATTGCCCTACCAATTTATTAGCAGCCGTCATCATTTATTTGATTTGATTTACAATCCCGCTAAAACATTGTTCTTACAAAAAGGGGAAGCGCAGGGTGCCAGTATTCAAAATGGACTTGAAATGTTATCCATTCAAGCCGAAGAGAGCTGGAAAATATGGAGTAGATAATTTTAGGATAGTATCGCCATTAAACTGCCTGGCAATGGGCTCACTTTTTTTGCTGAATAGTCGTAGCTGATCATGCCGGTTTTGGCAATGGCAATTAACACATCGCCCTCTTTTCTTTTTGTATTGATACGATAAAATAATTCAAAGCTTACCCTAGTAACTTCACCGCAAGCAATTGCAATATCTAACTGGTCGCCATAAAAAGATTCACTCTTAAATTCAATGGCTAGTTCGCTCATAATTAATCCAACGCCATCAATTGCCAATTCGGTAAATCCATGGTGTTGTAGCCATTGCATTCGGGCCTCATGTAATAGGGAAACAAAGGAATCGTTGCCAACATGATTTCCATAATTGATATCAGTGATACGTATGGGTATCGACAATTGTGCCAATGCTTTTTCAGGGAATGCTAATTTTATTCTAGCCATATTATCGCGATTTTAAAAAAGCAATTAATTGCTCGGTTGCTTTTTTTCTGTGACTGAATTTATTTTTTTCCTCCATGCCCATTTCGGCAAAGCTTTGTTGGCTGCCATTGGGAACAAAAATGGGGTCATAGCCAAATCCCCGGTGACCTTTGGCGCTACCAATAATTTGGCCTTCACATATCCCTTCAAAAAAATACTCTGTTCCATCTAAAATCAGGGATATGATAGTTCTAAAACGAGCGCTACGGTCTTGGTATTTTTGCAATTCGAATAATAGTTTTTCCATGTTTTTTTCTGCATTGCCATCATCTCCTGCATAGCGGGCGCTTCTTACACCGGGGGCTCCATTTAAAGCCGTTACCTCGAGGCCTGTGTCTTCACTAAAGCAATCTTTTTGCGTCAGTTGATAGATCGTGCGTGATTTTTGGGAAGCATTGGCATTTAGGCTGTTGTGTGGTTCAGGAATGTCAATCAATATACCCGCTTCTTTTAGGGTGATAATATCAAATCCATCTCCCAGTACAGCACGAATTTCTTTTACCTTGTTTGGGTTATTAGTGGCAAATATTAATGTATTCATTTTGGCTAAAATAATGAAATGGTTAGGGTAGGAATATTTTCTTTAAACAATTCCAAAGTTTTGTTTTTTCTTCTTTGTTATTTTCTAATTCCTCTAGTGTGGCAGCACGTAAATATACTTGGTGATTGTAGGTTTGCACTTGGTAGGTAGGGAAATCCAATGGCAGCCCAATACTGCTGGTGGGTAGTCCAAATAAAAATATTTTTTCCGCCTGAAATTTTTCCTTTAACTCCTGGTAATCAAGTTTTTTTGGTTGGGCAGTATTAATCAATGCAACATCTGCCATCGATAATTTACAGGCCGATAAAATTCCCAACAGAAAATTCAATAATTCATCTGGAAGATAGGCTGCATTGGGGCTATGTACCAGCAGTAAGATGCCTTTGTTGTTTTGTCCAAGAAAGCTTGCTTCCTTGCTTGGTTCATTACCTAGCTTTGTTTGTTCAGTATTTAAGTCAATCAACGAATCTTTAAATAAATCCTGTATGACTGATGTTGGAATTTGAATATTATCTAAACTCATTTTTGAATAGTTGGCACTCGCCTTTTTTTCGTTTCTTTGTTGTAAAATTAAGATTTATGATTGCAGCAGCCGATATAATTATTACCAAAGCTACCCATAGCAAATTAAACGATATCAATCTAGAAAACATTCCTTTTGGAAAATATTTCAGTGATCACATGTTGGAAGTGGATTATGAAAATGGGGCTTGGAAAACGCCTGAGATCAAACCTTATCAATCTTTATCATTAGCACCTTCTACGGCGGCCTTGCATTATGGGCAAGCCATTTTCGAAGGAATTAAGGCATATAAAAATGCTGCAGGGGAGCCTTTTATTTTTAGGCCACATGATAATTTTCGCCGGTTTAATATTTCTGCAGAAAGAATGCAAATGCCTACGGTACCAGAGGAGATATTCATGGAAGGCATGCGTCTATTAATTGAAATGGATCAGCAATGGATTCCTTCACAAGAAGACCATGCATTATACATTCGTCCATTTATGTTTAGTAGCGACGAAATGATTGGTGTTCGCCCTAGTGATAATTATAAATTCATGATTTTATTAAGTCCATCAGGTCCTTACTATAGTGCACCTATGCGGATTTATGTAGAAGAACAATATGTGCGTGCAGTACCGGGTGGTGTTGGGTATGCAAAAGCTGCTGGAAACTATGGTGGTGCTATGTATGCTACTGCACAGGCAAAATTAAAAGGTTATGACCAAGTGTTGTGGATGGATGCTATTGAACACAAATATGTACAGGAGTGTGGCACGATGAATGTATTTTTTATAATTGGCAATTCAGCTATTACGCCCAATTTAAATGAAGGAACGATATTGGCGGGGGTAACCAGGGATAGTGCAATGACTGTTTTGGGCGAAATGGGATTAAAAGTAGAAGAGCGGCCATTAAGTATTGAAGAAATTATTGCTGCTCATAAGGCGGGCGAACTTAAGGAAGTGTTTGGTACAGGCACCGCAGCAACCATTTCATTAATCAGGGAATTGGGGTATCAGGATTATGTAATGAACTTTGATGTAGACAGCTGGAAATCAGCGCCAGAGCTGAAAAAAAGGCTCAATGCCATACGGTATGGGCAAGTGGCGGATGAGCATGGCTGGATGTATAAAATTTAAGAAAAACAAGCAATTATAAGAAGCCCTTTTATGGGGCTTTTTTTATGTTTTTGGCCTGTTGATAAAAAATATCAATTTTCATTTTTAAATTAATAGGTAAATCCCTACCTTTGCCGTCCAAAAAATAAAAGGTTAATAAATGCCTACAATACAACAATTAGTAAGAAAAGGTCGTCAAATCATCACCGCCAAGAGCAAATCAAGAGCTTTGGATGCATGTCCTCAGCGTCGCGGTGTATGTACTAGGGTATATACTACTACCCCTAAAAAACCAAACTCTGCCCTTCGTAAAGTGGCAAAAGTTCGTTTGACTAACAAGATAGAGGTGATTGCCTATATCCCAGGAGAAGGACATAACCTGCAAGAACACTCCATCGTGTTGATTCGTGGTGGTAGGGTAAAAGATTTACCAGGTGTGCGTTATCATATCGTTCGTGGTAGTTTGGATACTGCTGGTGTGAAAGATCGTAAGAAGAGCCGTAGTAAATACGGAACCAAAAAAGAAAAAGCAAAAAAATAAACCTTCGTATGGCCTGAGGTGATTAGGCTACGAAAAAAATAATAAGAAATGCGTAAGACACAACCCAAAAAGATACCCTTGGCTCCGGATCCTAAGTTTAATGATAAACTGGTGACAAGGTTTGTTAATAACCTGATGTGGCAGGGTAAAAAAAGCGGTGCTTTTATTATCTTTTATGATGCATTGGATAAAGTAGCCAAAACAACTGGTGAGCCTGGTTATGAGGTTTGGAAAAAAGCCTTGACTAATATCACTCCAGGTGTAGAAGTACGTAGTCGCCGTATTGGTGGTGCTACTTTTCAAATTCCTGCAGAAGTAAGAGCTGATCGTAAGATTTCATTAAGTATCAAGTGGATGATTCGTTATAGCCGCGAGCGCAATGGTCGTAGCATGGCTGATAAGTTGGCCAATGAGATTGTAGCTGCAAGCAAAGGAGAGGGCGCTGCATTTAAAAAGAAAGAAGATACCCATCGTATGGCTGAAGCCAATAAGGCTTTTGCTCACTTTAAGATCTAAGTGGGGACTTAAAATAGCTTTAAAAGCCGGAGAGCAATCTTCGGCTTTTTTATTAGAAAAAGCCCCCAAAAGGGGGTTGTCCACAAAAACCCTTCCCAATCAATAAAAAATCTATATTAACCTATCCTAAATTTGATTTTTTCCCCTACCTTTGCCGTCCTTTAATTTCGGGTTGGTGGCACTAGTTGTTACTATACCGCTGGAAAAAGGAATCTTCTGCACTTTAAAACGTTTTAATTACAATATGTCTGCAACAAAAACTCTCGCTGCTAAGCGTATCAATTTCGGAAAAGTTGAGCATTTAGCGGACACACCCGATTTGCTAGGTATTCAAATTCAATCTTTCAGGGATTTTTTCCAATTGGAAACAACTCCCGATAAGCGTAATGTGGAAGGTTTGTTCCGCGTGTTTAAGGAAAATTTCCCTATCACCGACAGCCGCAACATTTTCGTATTGGAATTTCTTGACTACTTCGTAGATCCCCCTCGTTATACCATTGAAGAGTGTATCGAAAGGGGCCTTACCTATGCTGTGCCTTTAAAAGCAAAACTTAGGTTGAGTTGTAATGATGAAGAGCATGTGGATTTTCAAACCATTGTACAGGATGTGTTTCTTGGAAACATTCCTTACATGACTCCACGTGGTACTTTCGTTATTAACGGAGCGGAGCGTGTTGTTGTAAGCCAATTGCATCGTTCACCTGGTGTATTCTTTGGTCAATCAGTGCATCCTAATGGAACTAAAATTTATTCTGCCAGGGTAATTCCTTTCAAAGGAGCTTGGATGGAATTTGCTACAGATATCAATAACGTGATGTATGCTTACATCGATCGTAAAAAGAAATTCCCTGTAACCACTTTATTGCGTTCCATCGGTTTTGAAACAGACAAGGACATCCTTGAATTGTTTGGCATGGCTGATGAAGTAAAGGTTGATAAGAAGAGTTTAGAAAAATGCATCGGCAAACGTCTTGCCGCTCGTGTATTGCGTACATGGGTAGAAGATTTTGTGGATGAAGATACTGGTGAAGTAGTTTCTATCGAAAGAAATGAAATCGTTTTAGAAAGGGATACCGTTTTGGATGAGAGCAATGTTGCTATGATTATCAAAATGGAAGTGAAGAATGTATTTATTCAGAAAGAAGAAGTAAGTGGTGATTATGCGATCATCTACAACACTTTGAATAAAGATACTAGTAATAGTGAATTAGAAGCGGTTCAACATATCTACAAGCAATTGCGTGGTGCAGATGCTCCAGATAATGAAACAGCCCGGGGCATCATTGATAAATTATTTTTCAGCGACAAGCGGTACGATTTAGGTGAAGTTGGTCGTTATAAAATTAACCGTCGTTTAGGATTGGATTATCCAATTACTAAAAAAGTATTGACAAAAGAAGATATCATCGTTATCATCAAAACTTTGGTGCAATTAACCAATGGCAAGAGTGAAGTAGATGATATTGACCATTTGAGTAATCGTCGTGTTCGTACAGTAGGGGAGCAATTATATGCTCAGTTTGGTGTTGGTTTGGCAAGGATGGCACGTACCATTCGTGAAAGAATGAACGTAAGAGATAATGAGGTATTTACACCAGTAGATTTGATTAATGCAAGAACATTGTCTTCTGTAATCAACTCTTTCTTTGGAACCTCTCAGTTGTCACAGTTCTTGGATCAAACCAATCCTTTGAGTGAGATTACCCACAAACGTCGTATTTCAGCGCTAGGGCCCGGAGGTTTGAGTAGAGAAAGAGCTGGATTTGAGGTAAGGGACGTGCATTATAGTCACTATGGTCGTTTGTGTACTATTGAAACACCAGAAGGACCGAATATTGGTTTGATTTCTACCCTTTGTGTACATGCTAAGATTAATGAAATGGGTTTCATTGAAACGCCTTATCATAAAGTAGAGCATGGAAAAGTAGATTTGAAAAAAGTCACTTTCTTAAGTGCAGAAGAAGAAGATACTGCTAAGATTGCACAGGTAAATATTCATATTGATGCCAAAGGGAATTTCATGGATGACAAATTGAAAAGTCGTCAAACAGGTGATTTCCCTATTTTGGATAAGACTGAAGTGGAGTATATGGACGTTGCTCCAAACCAAATTGTAGGTTTGAGTGCTTCCTTGATTCCTTTCTTGGAGCATGATGATGCCAACCGTGCATTGATGGGATCGAACATGCAACGTCAGGCAGTGCCTTTGATTAAGCCTGAAGTACCCATTGTAGGTACTGGTTTAGAAGCAAAAGCTGCTCGTGATGCAAGAATTCAGGTGCATGCAGATGGAGAAGGAGTTGTTGAATTTGTAGATGCCAACGAAATTCATGTTCGTTATAAGAGAAGTGAAATGCAACAATTGGTAAGTTTTGAAGAAGACTTGAAAGTGTACAGATTGACTAAGTTCGTTCGTACCAACCAGGAAACTTGTATCAATCTTCGTCCAGCGGTAGTAAAAGGCCAAAAAGTATCTGAAGGCGATTTCCTAACTGAAGGGTATGCTACTAAAGGTGGAGAAATTGCATTGGGTAGAAATATGAAAGTGGCGTTCATGCCTTGGAAAGGGTACAATTTCGAGGATGCGATTGTAATAAGTGAGAAAGTAGTAAAAGAAGATTTGTTTACCTCTATTCATATTTCAGAATTCGAAACAGAAGTAAGAGATACCAAATTAGGAGAAGAAGAATTAACACCAGATATTCCAAACGTAAGTGAAGAAGCTACGAAGGATCTTGATCAGAATGGTATCATCCGTATTGGTGCTAACATCAAAGAAGGAGATATTATTATTGGTAAGATTACTCCAAAAGGTGAAAGTGATCCTACTCCAGAAGAGAAATTATTACGTGCCATCTTTGGTGATAAAGCAGGTGATGCAAAAGATGCTTCTTTGAAAGCGCCAAGTGGAACGGAAGGTGTTGTAATTGATAAAAAATTATTTCAGCGTGCTAAGAAGGACAAGAATGCAAAAGTGAGAGAGAAAGCACAACTGGAAAAAATTGAAAAGACCCACGAGAAGAACGAACAAGACTTGTTGGAATTATTGGTAAACAAACTGCATACAATATTAAAAGAAAAGACCAGTGCAGGTGTGAGCAATAATTTTGGTGAAGTGTTGATTGGTAAAGGGTCTAAGTTCAATGCAAAGAATCTGAGTGGTATTGATTTTATGAATGTTAATCCTTTGGGATGGAGTGGAGATAAGAAGACCGATGATTTGATTAACACTCTTTTGCATAATTACAATATCAAGTTCAACGAGGAATTAGGAAGGTACAAGCGTGAAAAATTCAATATTAGTATTGGTGATGAATTACCAGCTGGTGTATTGAAATTAGCGAAAGTGTACATGGCTGTTAAACGTAAATTGAAAGTGGGAGATAAGATGGCGGGACGTCACGGTAACAAAGGTATTGTTGCTAAGATTGTACGCCAGGAAGACATGCCATTCCTAGAAGATGGAACACCGGTGGATATTGTATTGAATCCATTGGGGGTACCTAGTCGTATGAACCTTGGTCAGATTTATGAAACCGTATTAGGATGGGCTGGTGAAAAATTGGGTGTTCGATTTGCAACGCCAATTTTTGATGGTGCTTCTGTAGCTGAAATTGCAGACAATATTGATAAAGCCGGCTTGCCTAAATTTGGACATACTTATTTGTATGATGGTGAAACCGGAGAGCGCTTTGATCAGAAAGCTACCGTAGGTATCATCTATATGATTAAGCTGCACCATATGGTGGATGATAAAATGCATGCTCGTTCAATTGGGCCATATAGTCTCATTACACAACAGCCATTGGGTGGTAAAGCTCAGTTTGGTGGTCAACGTTTTGGTGAGATGGAGGTATGGGCATTGGAAGCTTATGGTGCATCTAATATTCTGCAGGAATTATTAACCTTGAAATCTGATGATATCATTGGAAGGGCTAAGACATATGAGGCCATTGTAAAAGGTGATAATATTCCGAGAGCGGGTATACCAGAATCCTTCAATGTATTGGTACATGAACTGAGAGGTTTGGGTCTGGATTTGAAATTTGATTAATCTCAAATTAAATCTGACAGACTTATTTAAATTAAATTAAAAATTATCAATTAGCAGCATATGGCATTCAAAAAAGAAAACCGTCCTAGAGCAACCTTCTCACAAATTACCATTGGGTTGGCATCTCCGGATAGTATTTTAGAAAAAAGCTATGGTGAAGTGTTAAAGCCTGAAACCATTAACTATCGTACCTACAAACCTGAAAGAGATGGTTTGTTTTGCGAAAGAATTTTTGGGCCGGTAAAGGATTATGAATGTGCTTGTGGAAAGTACAAGCGTATCCGTTATAAAGGGATTGTTTGCGATCGTTGTGGTGTTGAAGTAACTGAAAAGAAAGTACGTCGCGAAAGAATGGGACATATCAAATTGGTGGTGCCTGTTGTACATATTTGGTATTTCAAATCATTGCCTAATAAAATTGGATACTTGCTAGGAATGAGTTCTAAAAAATTAGAAACCATCGTTTACTACGAAAGATTTGTAGTTATCCAAACTGGTATTCGTGCCGACAAGGGTCAGAATTATGGTGATTTGTTGACTGAAGAAGAGTATTTAGATATCCTCGATACCCTTCCAAAAGAAAACCAATTCTTGCCAGATGAGGATCCTAATAAATTCATTGCTAAGATGGGTGCTGAAGCGGTGCACGGCATGTTGCAACGTTTGGATTTAGATCAGTTGAGTTTTGATTTGCGCAATGCTGCAGCCAATGAAACTTCTCAACAACGTAAAGCAGATGCTTTAAAGCGTCTAAGCGTAGTAGAAAGTTTCCGTGATGCTAATACAAGAATTTTAAACCGTCCTGAGTGGATGGTGATGCAATATATTCCAGTAATTCCACCAGAATTGCGTCCATTGGTTCCATTGGATGGTGGTCGTTTTGCTTCTAGTGATTTAAATGATTTGTATCGTCGGGTAATTATCCGCAACAATCGTTTGAAGCGTTTATTGGAAATTAAGGCGCCAGAAGTGATTTTGAGGAATGAAAAACGTATGCTCCAAGAAGCCATCGATTCTTTGTTTGACAATAGCCGTAAATCAAATGCTGTAAAAGCAGAAGGTGGTCGCGCATTGAAATCATTGAGTGATGTGTTGAAAGGTAAGCAAGGACGTTTCCGTCAGAATCTGTTGGGAAAACGTGTTGATTATTCTGGTCGTAGTGTAATTGTGGTAGGTCCTGAATTGAAAATGCATGAGTGCGGTTTGCCTAAGGACATGGCGGCAGAATTGTTTAAGCCATTTATCATTCGCAAATTGATTGAAAGAGGTATTGTTAAAACAGTGAAGAGTGCCCGTAAGTTGGTAGATAAAAAAGAAGCCATCATTTGGGATATTCTTGAAAATATTTTGAAAGGTCACCCGGTTATGTTGAACAGGGCCCCAACCCTTCACCGTTTGTCTATTCAGGCATTCCAACCAAAATTAATTGAAGGCAAAGCGATTCAGTTGCACCCGTTGGTTACAACAGCTTTCAACGCGGATTTTGATGGTGATCAGATGGCGGTACACGTTCCTTTGAGCAATGCTGCTATTTTGGAAGCCCAATTATTGATGTTGTCTTCTCATAATATTTTGAACCCACAAAATGGTACGCCTATTACCCTTCCTTCTCAGGACATGGTACTTGGTTTGTACTATATCACCAAGGGTAAAAAATCAACAGAAACTGAAAAAGTAAAAGGGGAAGGCAAGGCATTTTATTCTGCAGATGAAGTAATCATAGCATTCAATGAAAAGCAATTGGATTTGCATGCGAATATTAAAGTAAGAACGAATGTGCGCAATGCGGACGGTAGCCTTACTTATAAATTGATAGAAACCACTGTTGGTCGTGTTATTTTCAACCAGCATGTACCTAAATCTGTTGGATTTATCAATGCACTACTGACTAAAAAATCATTGAGAGAAATCATTGGTGATATTATCAAATGGACCAATGTTCCTACCACAGCTAAATTCCTGGATGATATTAAAACACTGGGATATCGCATGGCATTTAAGGGCGGTTTGTCCTTTAATATCAATGACTTGATTATTCCTGAGGTTAAACAGGAAATGATTGATAATGCACAAGTAGAAGTAGACGAGGTTTGGGACAACTATAACAATGGTTTAATTACCAACAATGAAAGATACAATGCGATCATTGATATCTGGAGTCGTGTGGATACTAAAATAACGGAAACCCTTATTCGCGAATTAGCAACAGATAAGCAAGGATTCAACTCTGTTTACATGATGCTTGATTCAGGTGCTCGTGGTAGTAAGCAACAGATTAAACAGTTGGCTGGTTTGAGGGGATTGATGGCTAAGCCGCGTAAATCAGGTTCTTCAGGTAGCGAGATTATTGAAAATCCGATTTTGTCCAACTTTAAAGATGGACTAAGTGTATTGGAATACTTTATCAGTACGCATGGTGCCCGTAAAGGTTTGGCGGATACTGCGTTGAAAACAGCCGATGCTGGTTATCTAACTCGTAGGTTGGTAGACGTTAGTCAGGATGTAGTAATTAAAGACGAAGATTGTGGCACATTGCGTGGTATTGCAATTTCTGCCTTAAAAGACAATGAAGATGTAATTGAACCATTGTCTGATAGAATTGAAGGTCGTACTTCATTGCATGATGTATTCCATCCGTTGACAGAAGAGGTATTGACTCCTGCCGGCGAAGAGATATCTGCTGAAATGGCCAAGAAGATTGATGAAAGCGGTATTGAAACAGTTGAAATTCGCTCTGTACTTACTTGCGAAAGTAAGCGTGGCGTGTGTGTGCGGTGCTATGGTAAAAACCTAGCTAGTGGCATGCTTGCTCAAAGAGGAGATGCTGTAGGTATCATTGCTGCACAAAGTATTGGTGAGCCTGGTACACAGTTAACCTTGCGTACTTTCCACGTGGGTGGTGTTGCCGGTTCTGCATCAGTTGAAAATACCATGCCTGCTAAATTTGATGGAACCATTCAATTTGATGGGTTACGTACTGTAAGTACAGAAGACAATGAGGGCAAGAAAGTAAATGTGGTTATTGGTCGTACCGGTGAGGTGAGAATTATGGATGTTAAGAACGATCGTTTGTTAATCACTAATAACGTTCCTTATGGTGCTACACTGAATGTGAAAGACGGACAGAAAGTAAGCAAAGGAGATGTGATTTGCACATGGGATCCATTCAACAATGTAATTGTATCTGAAATTCTCGGTGTGATTAAATTCGAAAGTTTAATAGAAGGGGTAACTTATCGCGATGAAGCGGATGAGCAAACTGGTCACAGAGAAAAAGTGGTTATTGAAACAAAGGATAAAACCAAATTGGCTTGTATCATTGTAGAAGGTAAAGAGAAAAAAGTATACAATTTGCCAGTAGGATCACATATTGTGGTAGAAGAAGGCGACGATGTAAGAAGTGGTCAGGTATTGGTGAAGATTCCACGTGTATTAAGTAAGTTGAAGGATATCACGGGTGGTCTTCCAAGAGTAACTGAATTGTTTGAAGCAAGAAACCCAAGCAACCCTGCGGTAGTTTGTGAAATTGATGGGGTAGTTACATTTGGAGCTATTAAACGGGGTAATCGCGAAATCATTGTAGAAGCAAAAGATAGCGTAGTTAAAAAATACTTGGTACCATTGAGTCGTCAGATTCTAGTACAAGATGGCGACTTCGTAAAAGCTGGTGCTTCTTTGAGTGATGGTCAAATTGCTCCTGCAGATATTTTGGCTATTAAAGGGCCTTTCGCAGTGCAAGAATATGTAGTGAATGAAATTCAGGAAGTGTATCGTTTACAAGGTGTAAGAATCAATGACAAACACATTGAGGTAATTGTACGCCAAATGATGAGAAAGGTAACAATTGAAGATGCAGGCGATACTAAATTCTTAGAAGGAGATACAGAAGACAGGTTCGACTTTAATGTTGAAAATGATTACATCTACGATAAAAAAGTAATCGTTGAATCAGGCGATAGCAGCAAATTGCGTGCAGGCCAGATTGTTACTTTACGTGATGTAAGAGAAGAAAATTCTATCCTACGTCGTGCAGATAAAACACTGGCTGAATACCGTGATGCGAAACCGGCTACCTCTTCACCATTGTTGTTGGGTATTACCAAGGCTTCATTGGGTACACATAGCTGGATCTCTGCTGCGTCCTTCCAAGAGACAACCAAAGTACTTTCTTCTGCTGCTATTCAAGGTAAGACAGATGAAATGCTAGGTCTTAAAGAGAACGTTATTACCGGACATCATATTCCTGCTGGTACAGGTTTGAGAGACTTCGAAAATATGATTGTGGGTAGTAAGGAAGAATACGAATTGCTGATGACTACCAAGGAAGCAATGAGTTTTGATGACGAAGAATAAGGAAGTTTTCTTTCAATAATTATTTCAGGAGTAAGTGTAACACTTACTCCTTTTTTTATGAATTCGAGTGACACAAGAATCAATTTTGTTGAGATGGCTGCTATTGTATAGGACTACATGACTCCGTTAACCCTTTCCTAAATCTTTGCCCAAAACTATTGTCAAATCTATGTTTGTTGGTATCTTGCTATCAAATTTAAAGGCAGATGAAAAATTGGTCCATTGCGTTGAATATGCTATTGCTGGTAGCAGTAGGATATTTATATATTGACAAATTCGTTATAGGGAAAAAAGGAGCTACTGCAGCTGCAACAAAGTATGATGCCAAAGACAGCAATTGTATTAAAGCGCATATTGCATACGTTGAATTGGATTCAATGTATGAAAACATCACTTATATTAAACAGCGGAGAATTGAAATGGAGGCCAAGCAGAAAAAAATTGAGTCGGAGTGGGAAACGGGTTTGCGCGGATTAGAAGCGAAGAAAAACGAATTTTTAAAGAGAGGGGCTGCCATTACGCAAGAGGAAGCGCAGCAGTTTCAAGACCAGCTGATTCAGCAACAGCAACAGATAGATGCAAAAAAGCAAACGCAGGGACAGGCTTTAAGTGAAGAGAGCTTTACTTTTACTGATAACGTTCAAAAAAGTTTAAAGGAGTTTCTGGCAGAATACAACAAAGAGAAAAACTACATGTATATTCTTACAACTGGTACTGGTCTTGATTACTTGGTGTACAAAGACCCTGCGCTCAATATTACCAATGATGTGGTGAAGGGAATGAATGAGAAAATGAAGGGAAAGCTAAGCCAGTAGTGCTTAATCAAATAATTTATTTATCTTGTCCTGCTAAAACAGGACATTTTTTATGAAAGAAAGCACCACCTCCTTCAAGCCCTCCATGGGACTCTTTGACGCCACTATGATTGTTGCAGGTAGCATGATTGGCTCAGGTATTTTTATTGTAAGTGCCGATATTACCAGAAATGTAGGTAGTGCAGGTTGGCTAATAGCAGTATGGTTGATCACTGGTTTTATGACACTAACAGCTGCACTTAGCTATGGAGAGTTGAGTGCTATGTTTCCAAAGGCAGGTGGTCAATATGTTTATTTGAAAGAATCATTTAATCCTTTAGCAGGATTTTTGTATGGATGGAGCTTTTTTGCAGTAATTCAAACGGCCACCATTGCAGCCGTGGGGGTGGCCTTTAGTAAATTTGCAGCCTATCTTATTCCTGCTATAAGCGAAAAACATATCATTGCCGATCTTGGATTTATAACAATATCTGCGGCACAGCTTGTTTCCATTGTATTAATTGTGTTACTTACTTATATTAATACCAAGGGCATCCAAGGTGCTAAACTGATACAAAGAGTATTTACTTCTGCCAAATTATTAGCGCTTTTCGGGTTAATCATATTTGGTTTCTTCTTAGCCAAAGAAAGTTTTTGGTCACAGAATTGGGCTACGGGTATGCATGCCATGCAGTTGGAAAAAGATGCAGCAGGAAAATTTATTGAACATGGCCAATGGTTTGGTATTGGCGGATCCGCATTGATTGGTGCTATTGCAGCAGCGATGGTGGGTTCTATATTTAGTAGTGATCAATGGAATAATGTAACCTTTATTGCTGGCGAAATTAAAAACCCAAAACGAAATATTGGTTTGAGTTTGTTTTTAGGCACTTTAATCGTAACGATTCTATATGTATCTGCTAATTTAATGTACTTGAATGTGCTTCCATTAGAAGGTATTGTGGGTGCAGAAAATGACCGCGTAGCAGTAGCTGCCTCAAAGCAAATATTTGGTGATATGGGCACCTATGTAATCGCCATCTTAATCATGGTTTCAACATTTGGATGTAATAATGGATTGATATTGGCAGGTGCCAGGGTGTATAATGCCATGGCCAAGGACGGACTTTTTTTCAAACAAGCTGCTAATCTAAATAAAAATGCAGTGCCTGAATTTGCATTATGGATACAGTGTATAGTGGCAGCGCTGCTTTGCTTAAGTGGTAAGTATGGCGACTTGTTGGATATGATTTCATTTGTAGTGGTATTATTTTACGCCTTAACTATTATTGGAATATTCAGATTGCGTCGCACCATGCCTGATGCAGAGCGCCCCTATAAAGCGTTTGGGTATCCTATTTTACCTGCTATCTATATTTTATTAGCAGCAGTATTCTGTATCTTTTTAATTATAATGAAACCCGATTATGCAGGTTTTGGTTTGGGGATTGTATTGTTAGGGATACCTTTGTATTATCTGGCCATCAACAAAAGTAAAAAAGGCTAAAGCATGATGGATTTTGTAAAACTATTTGAACAGTTTGCTTCTATTAAAGTAGCGGTAGTAGGAGATGTGATGCTAGATACCTATTGGTGGGGGCAGGTAGAAAGAATATCTCCAGAAGCACCTGTACCGGTAGTTACCGTTGCTAAAAAAGAACAAAGGATAGGAGGTGCAGGGAATGTGGCATTAAATGTTCAGGCATTGGGTGCACAGGTTGCTGTGATTAGTATTTTGGGCAATGATGATGATGGTCATCAATTGATAAAGCTGTTACAAGAAAGCCAAATACAAACTAATTATCTCGTTCAAAGTGCTGAAAGAATTACCACCAATAAAATCCGCATCATTAGTCGCAATCAACAAATGATGCGCCTAGATGCAGAAATGGCCGAGGACCTGTTACCTACTGAGGAAGCATTGCTATTAGCTGCTTTTGAAAAATACATTGTTGCAGAAAAGCCACAGATGGTGGTATTAGAAGATTATAATAAAGGAGTGCTAACGGAGAATGTTATTCGGAAAATAATTGCGCTGTGTAAGCAACATCAAATTTTAACGGCTGTTGATCCAAAGCGCAAAAACTTTTTTGCCTATCAGGGAATAGATATTTTCAAACCCAATTGGAAAGAAGTAAAAGAAGGGTTACATATTCTTTCAGCCACTGTTTCATTGGAGGAGTTAAAGAAAATTCATCAATTGCTACAAGCTAAATTGCAGCACGCGATTTCTTTTATTACCTTATCTGAAAAAGGTGTTTATTACGAAAATCAATCTGGCGAAGGCCTCCTCCCTACCCATATACGTACTGTGGCAGATGTGAGCGGAGCAGGTGATACTGTTATAGCGGTAGCTTCTTTGGTATATGCTGCAACGGGCGACGTTAAGTTAATGGCTGAATTAGCCAATATAGCTGGTGGCTTAGTTTGTGAATCGGTGGGCACCGTTGCCATCAATAAATCAGCACTTCTTTTGGAAGCCCAGCACCTGCTTCATTAATCCTTTTTTTTCTCCTCCATATTCCAATGCCTTCTTTCTGCAATATTCAGGAAGCGATTAAAGTTTACATAGACTTCAGAAAATATTTTTACAAAGGCGAAAACCAGGATAAACATTTTTCCTGCACCGGCAATTAAGAAAAAGCTTCCAAGAATAACAATGAATTGCTGAACGAAGATTCTCATGTAAGGTTCAAACATTATTTTCATCAAGGAAGCTGTTTTGTATTGGCCTGTTGAAAAGAAGCTATAAAATGTTTGAAGGGTATAATACAAGATAAAAATGGCCAATAGAAGCTTGCCTTCCTTTCCTAGTAAAGCAGGCAGATTCGAGTAACTAGATAGCAGCTCGTCTGATTTTGACATGCCAGTGATGCCAAAAAAAATCTGGGTTTGTACGAAAATAAAAAATCCATAATGAACTATAAAAAAACCTATAAAAAAAAAGCCGCTCACCATTTTAATGACTCCATTGTTATTCCATTCGTCTTTGCTTTTAAAAAAAATGGTAACAATGGCCATTTTTAAAACATTGACCAATCCTATGATTACGCTCTCCAGACAGTAAACGATAAAAATCATTTTAGGGTCCCATCCTTCCATCCACACACCATAAATAGGAATCAGATTAACTAGAATTAAAAGATAATCGCTGATTGTTAGCTTATGTTTAAACATCTTGATGAAATATTAGAAAGTTTGTGCTTGTAAAATAAATACATTTGAGGTTCAAATTAAATACCCAACACCACTTATGCAAAAATTTTCTTTGGCCATCCATGGAGGAGCAGGCACCATTTTGAAAGAAGATATGACACCCGAGCTAGAATCGGCCTATATGAAGGGCATGGAAGCCTCCTTGGCAGTCGGATTTGCAGTATTGGAGCAGGGGGGCTCAGCAGTAAATGCAGTTAAAGCTGCTATTATTAGTCTGGAAGATAACCTTCTCTTTAATGCAGGTAGGGGGTCTGTATTTACTAAAAAAGGGGTACAGGAAATGGATGCGGCAATTATGAGTGGAAAAGATTTGGCTGCGGGTGCGGTGTCTGGATTGCGTAATGTTCGTAATCCAATTGAACTGGCCAATGAAGTGATGTTGCATAGTAACCATGTGTTTCTGAGTGGAAAAGGCGCCAATGATTTTGCCATCAAGCAGGGCATTAAATTGGAACCCGATGAATTTTTCTTTTCTCAGTTCAGGTATGATCAATGGAAGGCTATCCGTGATAGTGATAATTACTCGCTGGATCATACCCATCAGGGCCTGGAAGAATTGATGCGCGATAAAAAATTTGGAACAGTAGGAGCTGTTGCCTGTGATCAAAATGGAGATATTGCTGCTGCTACAAGTACAGGCGGTATGACCAATAAAAAATATGGCAGAATTGGCGATAGCCCATTGATTGGATGTGGCACATATGCCAATAATAAATCCTGTGCCATTAGTTGTACGGGACATGGGGAACCTTTTATCTGTGCCGTGGCAGCCCATGATGTAAGTTGTTTAATGGAATATAAAGGGTTGAGCTTGGAGGCTGCAATGGATATTGTAATACATGACAAACTCCCCAAAATGGATGGTGAAGGAGGAATGATTGGGATGGATGCCGCTGGCAATGTATCCATGCAATTCAACAGCGCGGGTATGTATCGGGGCATGATGAATAGCGAAGGCGAAAAAATAATCGCCATCTACGCCTAATATTTCGATCTTTTTAAAACACGCTGATTTGAATCGACAATAGATCAACAATTGCAGCATAATCTTTCTCAATCCTCGATAATTAATTTATTGTAAGTATCCGTGCTGAATTTGATAAATTTGCCGAAATGAAAAAGACAGCCATTATTGTTGCCGGCGGATTTGGTACACGTATGAATAGTAGTGTACCCAAGCAGTTTATGTTGCTAAAAGGCAAGCCAGTATTGTATTATACCCTACAAGCATTTTTAAGTGCTTATGATGACCTGCAGGTGATTTTAGTATTGCCCGAAGAACATATCGAAACCGGGAAAGAAATCATAGATGCTTATTTCGACTATCGTCGCATACAAATTACCATGGGAGGACGAACACGTTTTCATTCAGTACAAAATGGATTGAGGCTAATACAAGACGAAAGTATTTTGTTTGTACACGATGCAGTGCGGTGCTTGGTTAGTGTTAATTTAATACATTGCTGCTATGAAGCTGCTATAGAAAAAGGGGCAGTGGTGCCTGTTATTGAATGTAAGGATAGTGTAAGAATAATAAGAGAAGATGACAATGAAGCATTGGATCGATCTGCTATTAAATTAGTGCAAACGCCACAAACATTTCACAGTAAAATTTTATTGCCTGCCTATCAAATTGATTATAAGGATAAGTTTACCGACGAAGCAACAGTAGTAGAGGCATTTGGACTCAAAGTTCATCTTATACAAGGGGAGGAAGATAATTTTAAGATTACTCGTCCAATTGATTTGGAAATTGCTGCCTCCATTATCGTTTAAGCCATTTCAATAATCCGGGTAGTCTGTTTAATTTAATGCCCACATATTTTTCTTCTTGGGCTCCAAAACTGCTATAGAAAAATGCTAGTTTGCTAATATCGCTGCCTTCAAAATCTAGTAATATTTTCTGTCCAGCATGATCTTCAATAAATGCGTTGATCAACGCGTGACTAGCTCCGATTGTTTTTCCATTGGGATGGTTTCCTACTAGTACATAATAGGCCCTATTGTGCGAAAAGAAAAAAGCAGCAGAAGCCAATAATTCATCCTGTAGATATACACCATAAGTGATTGCATTGTTTTTAGCTGCCAATTGATGGTATAGGTTTTTTATTCTAAAATAATCGTCCTCTGAGAGTTTTGAAAATTGACTTGTTTGGTCTTTAGATAATTGAATGACCAATTCAATGGGAATTTGTTTTTTTATTTCGCACTGTAGCTGCTTAGATTTTTTAACATTTCTACGAATATTATCTCGGAACTTTGCATTTAGTATGTCGTAAGGTTTCTCAAGGTTCAACACATAATTCATTCGTTCATACAGTGGGTATTTTTTTATTTCAAATCGATTTCCGAAGTTGAAGTAGATATCCCAATAGGAAAAGGAGGATGGAATAGTATCTAAAAATTTTTCTATGATTGTATTGTCAATATTCATTCCCGTGATGCCCAAGCATGCAGTAAATGGCGGCTGATACAAATAGCGAATGCCCATTTTTTTATTCCAAGTCAGCGGCATTACTGCCTCATAGTCATTTAATACTAGTGCATCCCAATGCTTTGACATGCTGTCTAAATAATAGCTATAGCTATAAATTAAGCCATTCGGAGATTGCATGATACAGGCATCCCATTTTGCTTTGTCTATCTGTTCGTATGAAAGATATTTGATGCTCATCTTATAAGGGGAGCTGAGGAATAAATTTTTGCAGGCTTATATTTTGCAAGTCAATACTAAACACAATATTTCTCAAGAATTTTTTATCGGGGATAGTTGATTTTATATAATCTTTATACAGCTTACTGTATAATAATGGGAAATATACATTGACGGTATTTTTGAATAGTGACAATTGAAGTCCAGCATCATATACAAATCTTCCAGTGGGTGCATTGTTTTTCCAAGCTTCGGCATAAGTGCCCAAGTCAAGAAATGCTTTCAAGGGTATTTTAAATGGCAGTAATTGCAGCGGATTAATATTGGCGGGTATATCTGTTGTTAAATTAACTGCCGCCAGCCAATTATCGGTCTTGCCTACTTTGTCGCTAAGCATATCGGTACGAACTTTAAATGCTCCATCTCTAATCATTATTTGTTGGGAAGCGGCCTTGTCAAATTCATTTCTTCCAAAAAAATAATTACTATAAGTATAGTCTTCGTTTCCTTTAGGACCTGTCATGTTTAGATGAAAGGCATCCGTAGCAAACTGACGTGCAAAAGTTTTGTCGGCAGTATAAATAAATTTGCCAGCAAAAATCCTAACGGCTAATCCGCCGCCTTTAACGTAGTTGAAATAGTAGTTACCGGTGAAATTGAGTCTAATGAATCCATCTCCTTGTTCGCCTTGAAAAGCAGCTCTCCAGGGATAAAGCTTACGATTGTTTTCAATTACAAATTGCAATTGATTTAGGTATCTGCTAGCGAATGGATAAGTTATAATATCCAATTGCCTTATGGTGTCTCTTTGAAACTGAAGGCCTTGTTCTTTTAGCAGAAAAGTTTTCCATTGTATGTAGCGTGTAATCGTAGTTCTAGGATGCTTATTGCCAAAAATGTATTTAAAGGAAGGGCTTATTTTCGAAAAAGATAGATACGCTTTGGTTCCCATAGAATCGGTAAAAGAATCGTAGTGGAATCTAGAGCCGCTTACAGCTATAATAGCTTGTGCGCCATGATTGCCAGGGTACCAATGGTAACTTAGTTTACCAATGCCGTTGAATTGTTTGCTAGCGGTACCAAAAAGAGGGATAGCTATGAATTGAAATTTAGTTGGGGGAAGGCTATAGTTATGGATGGCTAAGCCAAGCATTACTTTATCATAAAAATTAAAGCCTGCCATGGGTGCAATCGCTATATAGTGGTGGTCATGGGCGTTTTTCAGTGAAAAGAAACTCGTTAATCGAATGTCTTTTTTTGCTTTCTTTTCGGGTAGGGGTCCGCGTTGGTTCAGGAGCGAAAAATAGCTTGCGGTATTTTTTCCACTTACTTCTTCCAGTATATTTTTAAAATCTTCTGGGTAGGGATGCTTGAACTGCCAACGTTGAAAATAGGTTTTCATGCATTGGTCAAAAACGGCCTTGCCAAGTGAGTCTTCCAGTATTTTCATCCAATTGCCGGTTTTGATATATACAATTGCATTGTAATTGTAGTTGGTGAAACTGTCGGACGGCCCGTTGATGGGTTGGTCTTTTTTTATTTTTAAAATAGTTTGCAATAAGGTTTGTGAAATATCTTCCGGCATTCTTTTTTTAAGAAAGGAGCCAGGTACTGGAACAAAATCAACAAAACTGTTTCCATACTGTTGCAGCGAATATCGGTTGTCGTAATAAGTATTCATGCCTTCATCCATCCAGGGAAATTGTCTTTCGTTGGATGCTAGAATGCCATAAAACCAATTGTGCCCTACTTCATGGTTAATTACAAAGTCTAAAGTCTTCTCATTTCCACCTGATTCGAGTAAAGTAATGGTTGGATATTCCATTCCTCCTCCATTGCCACCATTTACTACACTTACAATATCATAGGGGTATTCGCCCAGCAGCAGACTTTTATTCAAGATGGCTTGTTTGGTATAGCGAATACTATTTTTCCAAATCTCTTGGTCTTCCTTATAAGAGTAAACAGCTACTGTAATAATTTTTCCTGAGGGCAATTGAAGGCTGTCTTTTTTTTCTATAAAAGATTTATCGGCAAACCATGCGAAGTCATGTACATGGGCTTGTTTGTAAACAAGCGTTTTGATTTTATTAGAGGAAGGGATTGCTGCTTTTTCTTCAGCTGCATTTTTCTTAAACCCCTTTTTTTCTTTTATCTCTTCAGCTGGTATTGTATTGGTTTTTTTGGTAGTATTTAGTTCTACTTCCTGTTTTACCAAATTGCCCGTTGCCGCAACTATATAGTTGGCTGGTAAGTGTATCTGTACTTCATAGTTACCGAATTCGCTATAAAATTCTCCCTGGTCAAGATAGGGTATGGGGTGCCAACCGTGTCGGTCATAGACGGCAGGCTTCGGAAACCATTGTGTTATTTGATAGGATTGCCCTTGATGTCCACCTCTTGAAAAATTAAATGGAAGTTTTACATGAAAGGGGGTTTCAATCTTACAATGTTGATGTGGTGCCAATGGCTTTGGTAGCAACAATTTAATAATGTCTTGGTGTTGTGGATGGTCTTCCGTTTTTGCAAGGGCATTATCTACTTTAAAATCCAATCGATTGATATAGCCTCTTTTTTCATTGTCACTGAAGTAAAAATCAGTACTGCCATTCTCTAATAATTGATCTGTTAATGCAGTTTGATCATTTTTAAAGGCATTGGGCCAAAGATGAATCCATATAAAGAAAAGGGAGTCGGGGGAGTTGTTGAAATACTCCATTTTAATATAGCCATCTAAGCTGTGCTGGTTATCATTTAGACTAACATCAATGGTATTGTTTACCTGTTGTTGCCAGTAAGTAGTTGATTGGCCTAGCGCTAGGTTGGATACGGTAAAGACAAATAGTATAAGTAACAGCTTTTTCAAAGCGAGTTGATTTGTTCAAAAATAAAGCAAATTGGTTAATCTTAGGAGACTAGGAGCGTATATATCTTTTGTCGCGTGCAGCTATTTGCCTTGCGCACTAAAAATAATTTTTAGTGTATGTAACATGATTTTGAAATCAAGTGCGAGTGAAACATTTTCAACATAGAGCAAATCGTATTGCATTCTTTGAATCATCTCTTCAACAGAACTGGCATAACCAAACTTAACCATTCCCCAACTACTGAGTCCGGGTTTTACCTTGTACAGGTAATTGTATTGTGGATGGGATTGTACAATTTGGTCGATATAAAATTTTCTTTCGGGT
>Ga0194063_10000539_pt1 | contig 27208 bp, 28 predicted proteins | sample SepL3720m_MetaG_FD_155459 | JGI IMG/M metagenome (GOLD analysis project Ga0194063, IMG submission 155459) | Anoxic zone freshwater microbial communities from boreal shield lake in IISD Experimental Lakes Area, Ontario, Canada - Sep2016-L373-20m | ecosystem: Environmental > Aquatic > Freshwater...
GAGGATCTCATTTTTAATCTCTAGCGCGATTCGTTTATAACCAGCCATAATACGTGCTCCTTTCTTTGTACCTCATAACAGTATGAGGAATGAAAGACTACACGTCTAGTTTAGAGGGTACCGGTCAAGATCTGATCTTAAGTAACTGGATAATGTGTAGCTCGGTATTGATTAGTAAGCAACTGCTTGAAAAATCAGGTTATTTTCCAGAAGAAAGTGAGTTTAAATCATATGAGGACTGGGTTCTGAGGGTAGGCACCATGACTCGTTTCCAGCTTATCAATCAGCCCTTGATCACCTATAACACTAACTCAGTAGATAGTGTCAGAATCAATCAGGTCCCATGGCATATAATTAAGAACAAATTAATCAACAGTATTTTCCCCTGGAGTATCAAAATGTTTTGGAACCACCCAAATAAATCACTGCTATTACAGTCAGTACTTGCAGTTATCAAGAAAGACATATGGAAATAAGTAGGGCAAAAAAAGCGCTTTCTCGTTTTAAAAGAGTAGTTATTTGGGGTTTCGCCACCTACTCTGATGACTCATTTAGACACATCTACAAGGGATTCTATGACACAGCAAAAGCTCTGGGTGTTAAAACTTTGTGGCTAGACGATACTCAACAAAATAACAAGTTAGTCAAGCAAGATGATCTCGTCATTGTGGCTGATATGACCGCAAAATATTTTCGAGCCAAGACTGGAGTTTATTATTGTACCCACAATTTCGAACCAGTCCAATTTAAGGGCATGGATCCAGATAAAATACTTCATTTGCAAGTTTATACCGATAAGTGTCTCAAATCTTCACAAAAAATCGACATATATCGTTACTTTGATAAAAAAACCAAAACGCTCTACCAGCCGTGGGGGACCAATCTCATGCCAAACAATTTTATGGAACCTGTATATCCCTGGTACTCGCCTTTTGTCTATTGGATCGGAAGTATCTGGGACAACGCACTTCATCAGGGTAATTTGCCAGAAATATCTCAGCTAAAAACATCATTATTCCGGCACGGGAAAATTCTTCTTAACCCCAAGTTTGTATCAGACGAAGAGGGGATAAAGCTAATCCGTCATTCACGTATTGCGCCTGCAATCGGTGGGAGCTGGCAAGTCAAAGTCAACTTACTCCCATGTAGGTTGTTTAAAAACATATCATATGGACAACTAGGTATAACCAATATTGCCAAATTTAAAGAACTGTTTGGCGACTCCATTATTTATCATAAGCATATTAGCAAAGTAGTCGACGCTAGTCTGTCGTTAAGTAAGGCCGAATATATTAGTATGGTGAAGTCGCAACAAGAGATCGTCAAAGACTACACCTACGTTAGCTCGCTCTATCACATAGCAAAATTAATATGACAAAAAAACTGAAAATTCTCCATACAGTCGAATTTTATAATCCTTCGGTAGGCGGAGCCCAAGAAGTGGTCAAGCAGCTATCCGAACACCTAGTCATGCTAGGTCACGACGTGACTGTAGCTACCACTAGGCTGCCAAATAGGAAAGGCAAGGTAATAAATGGGGTGAAAATAGCCGAATTTGATGTTGGCGGTAATGCCGTTCGTGGATATACGGGCGAGGATATCAAAAAATACCAAGATTTTCTCATAAAAGGTGGATTTGATGTGATCATGAACTACGCTGCACAAGAGTGGACAGCAGACCTGGCATTTGAGGTGCTAGAAAAAATTACTGCGAAGAAGGTTTTTGTTCCTTGTGGCTATTCTGGGCTATATGATCCACATTATGAGCAATATTTTGCCACCTTGCCGTCAGTGCTTCGCAAATATGATCACTGCGTTTACCTATCCGATGATTACCGAGATATCAACTTCGCGCGAGCAAACAAAATCCGCAATGGTGTCTTGATCGAAAACGGCGCGGACGAAAGAGAGTTTCAGGTGATACCCAAAGTAAACAAAAGCAAATTTCTTGCAAAGTATGGGATTCCAGCGAGCAACCAAATAATATTATGTGTCAGCAATCACACAGGTCTTAAAGGGCACAAAGAGGCGATCAAAAGCTTTAATAAGGCAAAAATTAGCCACACCTCCCTAGTATTTATCGGGGACGTTAATCTAAGTGGAGGTTGCTACAAACAGTGTCTGCGGTCAAGTAAGATAGCTAGAATCGCGAGTATATTTCACCACAATGGTAAATCGATCCATATCCTCCATTTGAGTCGGCAGGAAACAATCAATTTTTATGCTATCTCAGATATATTCCTTTTCCTTTCCAATATCGAATGCAGCCCACTAGTATTATTTGAGTCATCGGCATCAGGCGTTCCATTTATTGCCAGTAGATGTGGCAACGCAGAAGAGATCGCCAAGTGGACGAAGGCAGGGATTATCGCCAAATCAGCACAAACTCCCAATGGCTACACTACCACGGATATGAAATCTGCTGTCGCCGCGATAGAAAAAGTACTAGCCGACCCAAAGGCCTTAGCTTTGCTTGGTAGAAATGGGAGAGCCAACTGGGAAAGGCGTTTCACCTGGGCAAAATTAGCACAAAGATATGAGTCGCTCTACAATTCTAGGGAATCAGCTACAAAGACCCATCGATTGCCCCGTTAACAAACTCAAATAAAAGCTTAGTTTTGTCTTTGCGATACAATTTCTCTGGTTTATCCCAATTAGATCCTCTGGAATAATGTAAATACTGACCGTTATAGATTTCAAAAGTATATGAGTCATCATATTTTTTACGTATCGATTCTGGTAAATCTATCAGATTCCGATTCTTCTTGGTTATATACGAGGTATGTGTTATGTATTTAATTCTAGGTTTATTTTCAGATATCCAGTAGTACAAGTAGCCACCAACATCAACATTTATATTACGTATTTTTCCTGGCATTAAACAAAATGTATTTGGACTTGGTATTTCGTTAAAATATAACAGTCCATTCCATAGATATCCTATATCACCTCTCTGCTGTAGGACCCCAGCTATCTGGTAGCCAGAAATAAACTTAGACATATTCACTTTGGCAATTGGAAATAAATCCGAGTCAATGATTGCCGCCGTGACATCTTTAGAGATATATTTTTCAAACGCCCACTGGAGAGGTATCCCGCAAGCATAACAGGCATCTTTGTACCAGCGGTACGGGCTGTTTATGCACTTAATATTTAAAACTCTACATACGTTATAAATCTGATATCTTAAGATGGGGTTTGAACCATTATTTATCACTATATACTCAAAATCATCTTCGATAAATTTAGAAAGCGACTTAACTTGAAGTGGTATAAAGTCTGGCCTATTACTAGCAAGTGTATATATCTTAACCATGGATGTAATTGTAACAAACTGCCATTTCCAGAGTCGACCAGATAACTATATAATATGCAATTATGATCATAACTCAGTTATCTGGTGGACTAGGCAATCAAATGTTTCAGTATGCACTTGGCAGGGTATTGTCACTGAAAAATGATAATGATCTTGTTTTCGACCTCTCAGCCTATACCGACCAGAAAAACTGCGATACTCCACGTAAATACGAACTCGATATTTTTGGTATCGAACCTATAGAGTGTACCCATGTGGAAAAAGTCAGATATGGTGACGAGAATCCGCTGATCGAAGCAGTAAACCGAGCCTGCAAAACACATCTCGATTCATCAGCTCCAACACTTGTTAAAGAGCGGGGACATCAGTTCCACAAAGAATTGCTTCAACTACGAGGTAGTCAATACTTACGAGGGTTTTGGCAAAGTGAAAAATATTTTGTCGACTATCGCGATCAAATTTTACATGATTTCACCTTCAAACATAAAGTTAGTCAGAAAACTGGTCAACTATTACTGCAGATCAAGTCATCCGACAGTGTCGCAGTCCACATAAGACGGGGTGACTATGTGACAAGCAAAGCGGCAAATAGCTACCACGGCACTTGTAGTCCCACCTATTACTTATCAGCTTCCAAGGTCATGGGTAAGCACGTAGCCCATCCAACTTTCTATATCTTCTCCGACGATCCAGATTGGTGTAGAGATAATATTAAGTTAAATGGCAACTTTATCTATGTATCTCATAATCATGGCCAGCAAAGTTGGGAAGATATGTTGCTTATAAGTAGGTGTCAGCATCAAATCATTGCCAATAGTAGTTTTAGCTGGTGGGGTGCCTGGCTAAACACTAACCCAGATAAGATTGTGATTGCCCCAAAAAAATGGGTTAATGATAAAAACCTAGATACCTCAGATCTTCTACCTGGTACATGGATCAAGCTATGAAGACCAGATCACATCCAGTAACTCGAAATCTTCAAATAGACACACTAAAGGGATTGGCTATCTTACTTGTCGTTATCGGTCACGCTATCCAATCTAGTACCAACTCCTTTGACAACAATTTAATCTTTCGCTACATATACTCATTTCACATGCCTTTGTTTATGTTTTTAAGTGGTTACGTCACTTACGGAAAGGAAATCAATCTTACAAAGAAATTTACATCACTAGTCATCCCATTTGTATCCTGGTACCTCATCGGCTACGTCTTAGCTATCTTGTTTGTGCCTAGTTCAGAGAGCTTCTGGCAATATATTATTAAGTGGATTATGTCACCTGATTGGGGACTTTGGTTTCTCTGGGCAATATTTTTAAATACAATTATTACTAAGCTAGTTATTTATTTTGTAAATCCAAAATCTACTTATTCAGACATAGTGGGTATGCTCATCGCTTGTATCCTAGTCAATCAGATCCCAACTGGGTTATTTGGGGTAGGTATTATTAAATGGCAACTGATCTTTTTTGGATTAGGATATCTTGCTCCTAAATACTACTTAGTACTGCTTCAAAAAACTTGGATTAAGTTGTTTTCAGTTGGATTATTTATTGTCCTAGGGTATTTTTGGCGTAGAACAGAGGCGCCGTACGAATGGAGCTATTTCATAAATTGGATAAACCCCCACAACTTACCATTTCTTTCAAGCATTCTCCTATATTTATATACAATCTTGGTTCCAGTCACCGGGATCCTAGCTGCATTCTCGGTCACCTCACTAAAATTATTTACTCCCATCTCATATTCCTTGTCGTGGCTAGGCCAAAGGTCATTTGAAGTTTACGTTACTCATCAAAAATTTCTCATTGTACTTGGTACTACGCCTTTCCTCATCTTAATCTCAAGTATCATCGCTACGACGTCATCTCTTTTTACCGCCTATCTATTAAAAAGGAATATACTACTTAAAAAGATGTTATATGGCTATAGATAAAAATATTCCACAAGTTTCCGTCATCATGCCCGCATACAACGGCGAGCGGTATATCAAAAGCGCCATCGATAGCATCTTAAGCCAAACATTTTCCGATTTTGAGTTTATTATTATCGACGATGGATCAAAGGATCACACTGCCACGATCATAAATAGCTTTTCCGATCATAGGATTCGACTCCTAACTCATAAGCACAACTTGGGTATAGTTAGCTCTCTCAATGCAGGAATAAAAATAGCTAAAGCACCGTTTATCGCGAGGATGGACGCAGATGATATTTCAGTCCCAAACAGGTTAAAAATTCAATATGAGTACCTGTGTAAACATAAAGATGTAGACGTCTGTGGAGGTAACCTGGTTACAATCGACAATCTCGGAAAAATCATTTCTAGACCGTGGTGGGCCAAGGATGGCCTACCTATATCATGGCAACTATTGTGGCAAAATGTGATACCTCATCCTACAGTCATGATCAGAGCCTCAAATTTACCCGGGATTGTTTACAGGGAACGCTTCTTGTCTGAGGATTATGATCTCTGGCTCCGCATGATGCTTGGAGGTGGAGTAGTACGGCTCGAAGAAGTGCTTCTTTATTACCGTTTACATGACCCAAACAGCAAGAGCGCCTTAGATAGTAGAACTAGCATGGAAGTTGCCTATAAAAGCAATATCGACTGGATATTATCCAATCTCCACCTTCATCCACCAATCGAACATAGATGGTTGTCGGGTTTTTCAGCTTACGGCGAGGACTTTGGCGCTCTAAGAGTCAGGAACGCAATAAAATGGATAGATTCACTAATTAGCAGGTACCTAGCTTTAGAACTAATCACTACAGATCAAGCTGCATTAGTAACTAAATGGGTAGGAAGATCAATCGCCCAATCATCAGAGAAACTTAGATTAACTGATAAAATTAGATTAGTTAAGGGTTCATTAATAGAGGGATACGTGGTGATTGCAATTCAAATTATGCTGCAAACAATTAAGCAATACGTCAAGATTACTTTAAAAAATTAGTATATGAAAATAATACTCTTTATTAAAAAACATTTTAGATATTTCTGGGTTTTATCTATCATCTATACGTATCTGCAAACCGCGATCTCGTATTTCCGCATCGCCCCAGTCAGATTATTTCGAGACTTAAGATGGTTCCTCTTGAGTCTGAGAAAGTATAATTTACTCAAATCAAATCCAGCATTTTCCCATCCAGAAAAATATCTTTATCCGTGTCTCACTGATAATACTGTGGGTACTCCAATCGAACCAATTTATTTCTATCAAAATAGTTGGGCAGCTGGTAAGCTATTTGGACTCAAACCCAAGAAGCACGTTGACGTGGGTAGCTCAGCCAGCGCTATCGGGATTATCTCGCAGTTTGTACCCACTACCATGGTCGATATCCGACCACTTCCGGTCAAACTAGCTAACCTCACCTTTGTTAAAGGTTCTATCCTCAAGCTCCCATTCAAAGACAAGTCTCTCGAGACTATCAGCTCTATTTGCGTAGTCGAGCATATCGGTTTAGGTAGATATGGAGACAAGCTGGATCAGTTTGGTAGCGAAAAAGCTATCAAGGAGCTCAAAAGGGTAGTCAAAAAGGGTGGCTATCTGATTATCACAGTCCCAGTCGACACAGAGAATCGTATATATTTCAACGCACGTCGTGCCTTCACGAGAGACTATATTCTCACTCTCTTTGAAGATTGTCGGCTAGTCGAAGAGAAATATATCTACGGTTTCGATTTTCAGAATACATACGATTCTTCACTCGGTTTTGGTACGGGTCTGTATTTATTTAAAAAGCGATAACTATGATTATATTCTTTGCAGAAGGTCGACTCGGAAACCAGTTATTTGAGTACTCATTCTTGCAAACTATAAAGAAAAAGGGCGAAGTCTTGCTAACATCTGGGCTAGAGGAAGTAAAAAAGTATTTTGACCACGACAATTTTACCAATATCAGTAGAAGCGTTAGATTTACTCGGATTCTCATGTATGAAATTTTGAAACGGATCATTTCATTACTTTCGTCCTACAAAGTGATCAGCACTCTATCCGTCGTTAGGGAAGTAGTCAACGGACTAGACAGAGAAACCTCTAAACTCCAGTTAGAAAATGGGTTAATTAACAATATTAAATATGTAAAAACCGGGTATTTTCAGAGCAATACATTTTTTAGTTCAAAAATTACTAAGCATTTGAATTTAAAAAAAGTTTATGTAGAGCAAGCTAAAAAAATTATCTCAAATCTACCAAGTAATTCATATTTAGTTTTTGTTCATATCAGAAGAGGTGATTACCGCCAGTTTACAATGTCAGGCAAAAGCACATATTTACCTATTTCCTATTACAAAAGCTGTATAACCTGGTTCTTATCACATAAAAAGAACCCATACTTCATTTTCTTGAGCGATGAACCAAAAAGCATAGAAGATGATTTTCGCGAAATCAAAAACAAAATAATTTCATACAATAATCCCGGAGTTGATCTTGGGATTATGCGACTATGTAGTGGAGCAATCCTTTCGCCAAGCAGTTTTAGCTGGTGGGGATCATATCTAATGACCAATAGAGATGTTGTTTTTGCCCCAAAGCACTGGCTTGGTTTTAATTTTGGAGTTGAAGGTCATAAAGGTAGTACTCCCACATATGCCAAGGTTATCAAAATATGATCAAAACTCCTGTCGCCATCTTTACGTATAGAAGAATAGATAATCTCGAGCGGCTAGTCGCACCTATTCGCCGTGCAAAGCCCAAAGAACTCTATCTCATTTCCGATGGTCCCAAAAACATACAGGAAGCCGCATTAGTCAATGAGGTCCGCACAAAACTAGCAAGGCTTATCGATTGGCCATGCCAGGTTCACAAAAATTATGCCAAAACGAATATGGGTCTCAAAGAGCGATTTAGCACGGGAATAGATTGGGTATTTAAGTATGAGTGTAGAGCTATTTTCATCGAAGATGACTGTATTGCAGGCCCAACATTCTTCAAATTTTGTGATGAACTATTGGAGAGATATAAAGATGATGAAGGAGTATTTAGTATCTCAGGAAATAACTTCCAGTTTGGTAGCAAGAAAACAAAGGAGAGCTACTACTTCTCTCGCTATCCCCACATCTGGGGGTGGGCTACCTGGAAGCGAGCTTGGAATCTCTACGATACTCAGATCTCGGACTGGCCAACTCGTCGCTCCACGAGCTGGCTTCTGGACGTTACTCATGGCTTTATTATTAGCAAATTCTGGAAGTATATTTTCGACAGGCTCTATGGCGGCAAGATCAATACCTGGGACTATCAGCTCACCTATGCCAGCTTCAAGAATCATGGTCTAAACATCATTCCGTCGGTCAATCTCGTCACAAATGTTGGCTATGGGGCAGATTCCACTAATATTAAAAAACTCAACAAAACCATTGGGGTTGCCACTTCGTCTATGCAGTTCCCATTAGTTCATCCAAAGAGGTTTGTGACGGATGATATCGCAGATAGCAGGATCGACAACCTAGTATATCTACACCCATTAGGTAGAGTTTCGCTACTGATTAAGTCGATCTTAGGTATCATATGAAGCTCAAAACTATAGCGATTGCTGCCGTTTATGTGACTCTGGTTTTTTTAGTTATTAGAGCCACGCCTACTTCCGAGGCCCTCCTACACGATGCTGGCAGTTATTACCATGCCACTAGTTCTATCTGGACCAATACTTTCATCGATCGGGGATATGTCGTTGCACTCAGTCTGATCATGAGGCTAGTAGGTGGAGACAATATTATCGCCCTCCAAATTGCCAATTACTTATTTTGGCTCGTTTCGTGCTGGCTAATATATAAGTCGTTAACTCACCTAGGTGCCAAACACTCTAAACTCACTAGCCTACTCATGGTATTTTCGCCGCTATATTTGACATTTTCTGCCAAGCTCTACTCCGAGCCATTTGCTGCGCTAGGCGTATCTCTTCTATTGTATGGTGTTAGTGCCCACGGCTCTCTCGCCCTCCTAATTGGCTCTGTTATCCTAGGTAGCACCAAGAGCCTCTTTATTCCCGGCATTATTCTACTTGCGTTCTACTACTTATTTCGTCGTGAGTTCAAAAGATTTGTTCCTCTTCTCTTTGGCACTTTGATCCTGATCCCAGTATTTGTTAGTTCACTCGGTGGGGGTAGATCACTCTACAATCTCGCAGTAGAGCGAGCTAAATTAGATCAGTCATACGATCAGATATTATCTTGCGTGCCGTACTATTTATCATATCCACTAGGGGTCAAACTCCTCCCTCAGTACGAAGGAGTCTGCCACCAAAACGACCCTGATCCCAGCATGATAGGCTATCAAAGTAATCCGTACATCAGAGCTGTAGAGATCAGGGCTAAAGGATTTACTTACCTAGACTGGTGGCAAGGTATCGTGCAACACCCAGTCAAATATGTCCTTGTATTTATTGTCGGATTATTCAACCTAGTGCTTTTTGAAGGAGTCTATCCTAGTATCCTTTTGCAAATGTCCCCGTGGCTCATCCCAATTATTTTTATAGTCACAAAGTTAGCTCTTGTAAGTTATTTATGGTTAAAAGTAATCAAGGTAGGCAAACGTACCTGGTCTTACTTATTCCCACTAATTTATCTAGTCATTATGGTCGGCAACTTCCAGGTAGAGCCACGATATATCTATCCGCTCATCCCTTATATATACTTTCTAGTAGGATTATGAAAATACTGCACTTATCAACTTGGGAGACTGGCGGAGCCGCCATTGCTGCCACGCGCCTCTCAAATACCTTAAATGATATGGGCGCGACCTCAGAGGTCCTACATATGTCCAGTCGTCTCCCCGCTTATCTCGATGCAGCGATCGGCAAGCTAGCTCACTTCACAAATCCCATTTTCCACTCTTATAACTACTTTGGGCAGAACATCTCATCAAAAATTAATATATTTAAGCCAGACATCATCCATATCCACTGGATAGGGGCAGGGTTTGTCACCCCAGAGAGCTTAGCAAAGCTAAATCTACCTATCGTCTGGACACTTCATGATCTATGGCCACTGTGTGGGGCTGAGCACTTGCCAGGGTCCAATCGCTTTAAAGCTGGGTATCTCAAGTCGAATAGGCCTACTGGAGAAAAAGGTGTCGATCTCGACCTCTTAGTTTGGCAAAGGAAAATCAAAGCTTTCAAAGACCTAAATATCACCTATGTCGCACCAAGTCACTATCTCACAGAGCAAGCACAATCCGCTCTGGCACTTGGTGATCACCGTTTAGTTTATCTTCAAAACGGAATAGACTCGGAGATCTTTGCTCCAGCTAGGAGTGCTATCCGCAAGCCAGTTATCTTATTTGTGGCGATGAATCCTGAGTTAGATCTAAACAAAGGTTACTCAGATTTTTTGGCAGCAGTCGACCTCTTGTCTATTAGTCTTCGCCTGGCACATAAAATTAAAGTTATAGGAGGTCAGATCACGAGTCCAGAGATGATGGCCAAAGAGTACCAGTCTGCCACCATCACAGTTGTTGCCTCAAAAATCGAAAATCTACCCTATGTAGTCATGGAGTCGATGGCTTGTGGCGCTCCGGTCGTAGCCTACAACGTAGGTGGTATCCCAGATCTCATAGATCATAAGATAAGCGGATATCTAGCGAGGCCAGGAGATGTCAAAGATTTGGCTCGCGGAATGGAATTGCTACTCAGTTCTCCTAAGCTACTCGCAGAATATGCCAAAGTCGGTCATGCCAAAATCACGAAGAATTTTGAGATGAAAAATGTAGCGAAAAAATATCTATCTCTGTACCAGGAGCTAATCTAGGTTAGAATAGTCATATGTCACAAATCTTAGTTTCCGGCGGCTGCGGATACATCGGCAGTCATATTGTCAAACTACTGAGTGAAAAGGGTGAGTCAGTTGTAGTTTTTGATAACTTGTCCCAAGGATCAAAAGATTTTTTACTCTATGGCGAAGAACTCGTAGTAGGCGATATATGTGACAAAGACGCTCTAAAAAAGTTGTTTGCTACTCACGATATAGAAGCTGTCATCCATATGGCAGCACTAGTTAATGCTGCTGAGAGTGTGCAGAAGGCAGATGAGTACAAAACTGTCAATGATCAGGGCTCACGAAATGTCTGGGAGGCTGCCGTGGCGGCTGGCGTCAAACACCTGCTTTATGCTAGCTCGGCTGCCGTCTATGGTACGCCAGATACTCGGGACCCATTGCCAGAAACCGCTCAGCTCCACCCTGATAGTCCATATGGTGCCACCAAACTTGCTGGAGAAGCATCACTTCACGAGCTGGCTGACAAAACTTCCAACTACATTGCCTTCCGTTTTTTCAATGTGGGAGGCGCCGAGGAGGAGGGTAGACTTGGTCAGAGCAAAGGGAGCCGGGCCATCATGCAACGACTATTTGCTGTAGCTGCCGGAGATGACGATCAGATTACTATCAGTGGTCATGACTACGATACGCCGGACGGCACAGTCATCCGCGACTTTATCCATGTCGAAGATATCGCTTTTGCCTTTATCCTAGGCCTTAATTATTTACGCCAGAGCAAGGCATCGGTCACCTTAAATCTTGGCTCCGGCGAGTCACACACAATTGGAGAAGTGATTAAAGAGGTAGGTATCGTCACTGGTAAAACCATCCCGCTCATCTATGGTCCTCGAATGCCAGGTGATATCAGCTTCTCTCTATCTGACATAAGTCTCGCCAAAAAAATCCTAGGCTGGGAACCAGCAAATACTCTAAGGTTAACCGTGAGAGATGGATGGAATAGTTATGTCAAAAGGAATGCTTAAATTTACTCTAGCTATAGTTGGAGTTATCCTCGGCTGGGTCATGGTAGTACCTGCTTTTGAGTTACCCGATGAACAGGCTCACTTAGGTACCGTTAGCTACCTAGTCGATACAGGTACAATGCCTAGTTATGAGAAGCAGGATTTGACGAGAGAAATGGCTGAGAGTCAGAAACTGCTCGGCATCTTCCGCGACGGACTAGGGAATAACCTCTACACTTACCACCCAGAACATCATGTAGACTATGTCAGTGGCCTCATCGGTCTCTATGAGCCGGAGATTAAAGTCCTAAACAATCCCCTTGATAGAGACACCTATGTTGGCTCAGAGGCTGCCAAGTATCCTCCGCTCTATTACCGCTTCACCTCTCTCTACATGTCGATGGTAAATGGTTCTGATATTCTCACTCGTCTATATGTCAGTCGACTCGGTGGACTCGACATCGCTCTACTCATGGCTATCACCGTATGGAATATCGGTTATCTCATATTCAAAAAGAAAATATATGCAAACACACTGACATTTATGGTTATGCTACAGCCGATGATGAGTTTTGTCACAGCCGGGGTCAACTCCGACAATCTCCACAATCTCTGGTTCACTCTCATCATCTATTTTTGTCTAAAGATTGTAGGGGGAGGACTCAAACTTAGAGATATTATTTTGATTGGTATTACACTCGCACTAGATATCTCCACTAAGCCTCAGGGATTTATCGCGCTCCCCATTATTGCACTCGCATTAATCATCTCTATTGTCCGTTTCAAAGAGTGGAAGATGCTTTCTTGGACCATGATAGCTGGAGCTGTTGCCCTATTGCTCACGAGAAATCAGCTCATGACCTATATGGGTCTCATGAATGTCAGCAATGTTCATGGTGCTACATTTATCGAGTACCTGCATTTCTCAGCTAATAAGTTAGTTGCACAAAACATCGTCTGGTATTGGGGAGTGTTTAAATGGCTCGGAGTTGTACTCCCACCTATCTACTGGCGTGTAGCCAATAGGGCAGTTCTCCTATCAGTTATCGGAATAGTAGTCTACTGGTGGAAGGTATTAAAGAAAAAGAAAGTAGTCGCGGATCCATACTCCATTTTCTTTGTTATTGTCGCGAGCATAGCCTACGCTCTCACCATTTTCTGGTATGACTGGCAACACATGAAGATCAATGGCTACTCGCTTGGTATTCAAGCTCGCTATTTCTTCCCTACCATAGCAGCGCACATGACTATCCTACTGACCGGTATCATCTCGCTAGGATGGAACGGGTGGTCACGCAAGTGGTTGCGCAGAGTTTTGATACTACTTTTCCTGTGGCTCCAAATAGGGGGGATTTGGCGCATCATCACTATCTATTACCCAGGATTTTCGTTACCAGAACTTGTCTCACAAGCAAGTCAATATAAGCCAATATTTGCTAAAGGTAATTGGTGGTACATATGGGCGGCGGCGTATATTGGTAGCTTGCTTTATCTACTTAAAAGTTCGCTATTTCCGGGCACTGTTGCAAAGGAGTAGCGGATCCAAAAGTGATGCTATAGCACGGTTTATCATCTAATTTATAGGCCGAGAAGCGATCAAATATGTGATCGGATCCGAGTTCTCCATTCATCACTTGTTTAAGTCGGTCGTCTAGCTCCATAGGATCTTGGGTAATCTTTAGTGGGTTGTAATAAAGTCTAAATTCATTGGTTATTCTTGTTGCAGTTAGGAACCTCTCAACTGAGGCTATTGGTTCAAAATCGATATATCGCTCACTTACAAACATAATCGTTGCATCCGGGTTTGTCTTGATTATATTTTTTGCTTTTTCCAGTTCAATCTGAAATACTCTTGTTTCCTTGGCATTTTTCATTGATTGACGTTGGACTAAAGTATAACCGCGATGAAATATATAGAAAGAAAATATGAGTATCATCACTAAGTAAATTACTAATTTAACTTTTTGGCTATATTTATGTCTTACAAAATAAGTAATAATCATGGACATCGCTACAAGATCTAGTGCAGGAAAAAGTAAAAGAGCAGGGAAGTCGTACCTCATATTGGACGGCAATTGGTTAACGTAAAACACATACTGTGATGCAATCATAAATAGGATTACGAGCATAATTCCTATATGGCTCACAATCGGATTATTTTTTACTTTTTTTAAGCTAATTAATATCCCTGAGGCAAGTACTAATAGCGCGGGGATCATATGTCGAGTATGGATAATTTTCGGAATATCCCAAACAAATCTAGTTATTCTATATCTATAACTAATTTGCGTACCATAAATGTCAGTACCAGCCCGGCTAGTTGCGATAAGAATTCCAGTAGTAATAAAAATCGTATAAACAACAAGCATTAGAGTCGCAATCAGTTCAGTTCTGGTTAGTTTCTTTGTATATCCTTTATAACCTGACCAACCCACAAGGATTGGAAATAATATCAGAAAATTCTCCTTTGATCCCACGCATATGGCATATCCAACAGACACCATCCACAATTTATTTCGAATTATTCCATAAACAAATAGTAGGATGGCTGGGACCGCGTACATCTCTGACGGCCCGAGTCTCGTAAGCAGGTCAGGCCAAAACGGCATCGTCATTGCGTAAAAAACAAAGAGGTATGAGATTATTTTGGGAAAATATGTAGTCAAAATTTTCCATCCCAACCACATGCTCACTACCAGCATCAAGTATCGGCTCACGTACCATAGCGTCGCATTATCTCTCCACAAAGCGCTCTCAATGACTCGTAAAGTGTAATAGCTAGGGCGGTAACGTAGATAAGTGCCCCATTGTCCAACGTCAGTAGTCATAATCACCTTAGGTATCTCAGTAATATTTATCTTCCCGTCACTACCGAGGAAATTGGCAATTTCGTGGTCATCAATCATCCCGAGCTTGGCTGAGAAATTGTTACCAATGAGAAAAAATCCAAACAGAGCAAATACTAGCCAAGGCAACCATTTCATAAACTCTTTTCTTTGACCAAGTATTGTGGTCTATGCTTTGTTTCGAGATAAATCTTCCCGATATATTCACCAATTATTCCTAATATGAGTAGTTGTAATCCACCGATAAACAATACACTTATAATTACTGAAGGCCAACCTGTTATTACATGCCAGTTAGTAAACCAAGCGATAATAGCGTAAATACCATATATTCCAGTTAGCATCGACATGCCAAACCCAAGAATAGTAGCCAGTCGTAGTGGTAATATGCTAAATGACGTAATTGCATCGATAGCTAGTCTAAGCATCTTAGCAAAGTTATATTTGGATTTACCCCAGCTACGAGTATGTTGGTCGTAAGTAATCGACTTGGTAGAGTATCCTCCCCACATGACTAGTCCACGAAAGAATAAAGTACTTTCTTGACTATTTTTTATCATATCTACTACTTTGCGGTCCATTAACCGGAAATCAGGGCTATTTTCGCTGATATGCACATCTGAGAGTAGATTAATCAGACGATAAAACAGTCTAGATGACAATCGTTTGTAATATGGCAGATTAGGATCTTCTCTCCTCTTCGTCAATACTAGGTCAATTTTGCCTTCCCATTCTTTAATCATTGTTGGAATGAGGGCTGGGGGGTGTTCCAAATCTGCATCCAATGTAATTACTGCATCACCATGTGCATGATCTATCCCTGCTTTTAGGGCGTATTGTTGACCAAAATTACGAGTAAAAGATATATAGTGAATTCGATCGTCGTTTATGGAGCATTTTTTAATTATTTTTATCGTATCATCGGTGCTACCATCATCGACAAAAATTATTTCTGCCTCATATCTACTTGGAACAATTTGTTTTATTGCTTTATAGACATTTAAAATATTTCCATCTTCGTTGAAAGTAGGAATAATTAGCGAAATCATTTTTTTGGTCATAGACATATTATCTCATATCTTGCAATGACTAGGTAACGTAATATCCCTGGATAAACAAAGTTAGCATTATTACATGAAAGATCACGAAAGTAGTGAACATGCCATATTTAAGCCACTTAGATTTGAACTCGCCCACTACCAGGAATATGGATAGTGACATCAAAGTATATCTTGGCATGGCAGTCAGAGTCCCAGTCATAGCTGGTACAAGGATATTGGCCCACGAAAATATATTGATCCCCAGTCGCTCCCAGTTTATATTTTTCCGTTTCAGAGTGAGATATAGATCATAAGCAAGTAAAATAATTGCAAATACCATAAAGGCAAATTCTAGTACTGCCACGTAGTACTGAAAGTTCATGTCTGCTGTCCAAAAAATTTTAAAATACCGATAAAAAACTTGAGGGAGCAATATCAATTTGCTCGACCGATGTGCCCCAAATGATTCTTGGGCATGGACAAAATATATCGGATCTCCGAGTGAGACCCACAAATACGTGAGATAAGTTCCAAGACCTAGTATTGGCCCAAGTCCGACCAGTATATTTTTCCACCATACCTTACCTGATCGCATTAGTCCAAATGCAGTGATCGCAATTGGAATTAAGATAAATACTCCCTGCACTCTTGTCAGAGCTAGTAGATATCCGAGGATTCCAGATAGTAAATATCGCTTATTTGCGAGGGAGAGTAGCGTCGCAATCATTAGTGCAAAGAATAGACTTTCGGTATACATGACTCCAAAATAATAGGATACCGGGTAGCAGAGTAAGGCCAGCAATATCCATTTAACATACTTTGACTCAGTCAGGTAAGGTAGATATTTTACTAGGAGTATTAATCCAACAATACTCATTGTCACAGATATCACGACTCCCGCTATGATTGGGTTGTGGATAATCATATTTAGACCTCTGATCAGCTGTGGGTAAAGCGGGAAGTAGGCTTGTTCTGTCATGGAGTAACCTTTTGTCGCTATCCGGACATACATGATGCCATCAAAGTTGGAGAGCGCCCGGATGAAGCTCGGTAAGCCGTACTGGAACATAGTGTCACCATAAGAAAAGAATCCCAGGTAAGGGATCGCGCTTTGTGCTATCAAACTCACGAGTATGTCGAAGCTTTTCCATATCAGAATTACGACCATCAAAAAATTCATAACATTTATTATCCTATGTGGTAGATAGCTTCAACTCTACAATCATACATTCTTAGGAATTTTTGCCAAGTTTTCTTAGTCGGGTTTTTAAACCAAGCAATATCTGCAATATGTTCTACCGAACAATCTGGAAGGTACTTATGAAATAAATAATAGTCTAGGTAATAGAGAGCAAGAATCAGTGCTCTTTTAGGTTTGTGCTCAGGTGAAAATAGTCGGCTAATGAGAAAGAATTTTGGATTACAATATCTGATTTTCGGGATCTGGTGCTTGCGCGCGAATTTGCAAATTAGCATAAATAGGGTCGGGAAGGCATGGATATGTTCATGACTATCAATATGATCTATGACTAAGCCAGTATTTTTCAGAGTCTGATACTGAGACTCCATTTCTTTCTCTGCGTAAGTCAACATCTTGGGGACAAGCAAAAGTCTCAGCACAGTCGTCCATAAACCTTGTTTTTCCGTAATGTCAAAATGCAGTCCCACTTTTACCCTTGGGTGGCTAAGTAAAAACTTCACGGCATCATTTAACGCCTCACCAGTTGTCATCACCGACACGCTCGTAATTTTGCCATTTAGAATTGCTGATTTTATGGCTTTATTAGTTTGGATATCCATCCCAAAGTCATCGGCGTTGTTTAATACATTTTTGTCAATCCGGATTACTTGTTCTGGGAATTTCATGCAAATATTATCTCATAGGTCTTCTCTTGCATCCATCTCGCAAAATGCTAGCATAGTATCTATGACAGTTAAACTCGACTTGTCAGACAGGGCTAGTGAAAGTAAGAAAACCATCGGTCGCGCAGTTTCTATCAATGGGGTCCATGCCGTCGATCTAGAGATGAAACAAAGCGAGAATTTGAGTGATCCACTCCTAGATATTAATTTTAAAGTTAACAATCCCATTGGTAGGTTATGGCTAGCGTTAAAAAGGATCTGGAAGAGTCAAAATACTATCATCTCTCTCCGCTTCACGATCCCCCTACTTGTGCTCCCGATCGCTCTCTATGTGCTCTACATCCTCTGGCAGGGCAGAGCTATGACCATCCCTATGTCGAAGCTCGGGGTCATCCATCAGGTCAATATGGCTGGGACTCCGCGCGATATTTTAGTACTGCCCACTTCTGATGTTTATGTCATCGATTATGCCAGCAGTTTCAATCAGACTACTAGGTTAGCCGAAAAGCCAGTAATCGTTGTGGGTACCTATCATACAGCCAGTAATACTCTCAAAGTCGAGAGTCTCACCCCGTATAGCCAACTAGACCTACCACAGACTGCTATCATCCCGGCTAGTTCTAAATCTGTCTGGGACAATATCTGGGATTTCATCACGCAGTTCCGGTAGTGTAAAATGAATCTCATGGATCAAGGCAAAGAAGTCATTGAAAAGAATGGGCAAATCTTCGCCTTGGTATTCCGCAAGTCGTATCGTCCTGAAGGGGTCAACTTCCTCACCCCCGATGACTACACTCTCCAGCTCGGCATGATCGGTCATCCTGCTGGTCGTCACATCCGGGATCACGTCCATAATCCTCAGATCCATTACAAGGTAGATACCACCCAAGAATTCCTTTATGTCGAAAGCGGCAAAATCAAAGTGACCATCTATGACTACGATTGGAATATTATCCATGAAACAGATTTGGGCCCTGGAGACATTATTCTTCAAGTATCTGGTGGTCACGGCTTCGACGTCCTCGAGCCTTGTTATCTCATCGAGGTCAAGCAAGGTCCCTTCCCCGGTGACAAGCTTATGAAATTTTACCGGGAAGATCCTAAGGTCATTCTATGATTCCCGTCAACTCACCCGTCATTACAGATGAGTCAAAAAAGCTAGTAGCCAAGGCTTTAGACGAAGGTTGGATCAGTTCGGCTGGACCCTATATCGAGCAATTTGAAAAAGATTTTGCAGAGTATCTCGGCGTCAAGCACGCCATTTCCGTCAACACTGGCACGGCCGCTCTCCACATTGCCCTGCTTGCTTCCGGGATCGGGGCAGGTGACGAAGTCATCGTACCTGCCTTTACCATGGCCGCTTCCTGGATGGCAGTTATTTATACCGGAGCTACTCCAGTATTTGTCGATGTCGAGCCTGATATCTACACTATTAATCCCAAACTCATAGAACAGGCCATTACCCCAAAAACTAAAGCCATCATGCCCGTGCATATCTATGGTCACCCAGCTGATATGGATCCGATTTTAGCGATCGCCCAAAAACATCAGCTAAAAGTCATCGAAGACGCCGCCGAAGCCCATGGGGCTACTTACAAAGGTCGCTTAACCGGTACGATCGGTGATATCAATGCCTTTAGTTTTTACGCCAACAAAATTATTACGACCGGCGAGGGTGGTATGTGCACGACAGATAGCGATGAGATGGCAGAAATCGCTCGTCGTATGAAAGATCTCGCTCACAGTAAAGCTAAACGGTTTATCCATGACGCTCTCGGGTACAACTATCGCTTGACTAGTATGCAGGCCGCCCTAGGCTCAGGCCAGCTCCTCCACATCAAAGATTTCCTCTCAACCAAAGCTCACATGGCAGATCTCTATGGCCAAGGTTTATCTGGCATCCCTGGGTTAACACTCCCTGTCACTCGTGATTGGGCCACTCATGTCTACTGGATGTACGCTATCTTAGTCGATGAGAAAGAATTTGGGATGAAAAAAGATGAGTTCCGTGCCAAGCTCCTCGCTAAAGGCATTGATACTCGTGATTTCTTTTATGCCCCAAACACCCAGCCAGCGCTGACTGACAAGGGGCTCGGGCTTAGATCCTACCCCGTCACTGAGCGTAGCGCCCGAGATGGCTGTTATCTCCCGTCAGGTTTGGCTATCACAGATGATCAAATCAACTCGGTCTGTGAGACAATAAGATCAATATGTCCGAAACTGTAAAACCTACCGGTCTCTTATCTATCGCTATTCTTGGATCAGGTAATGTCATTGGTACCGTGATCTCTGCTATCGCTCTCATCCTCTTTTCCCGTTTCATGGGTCCTACCGAATTCGGACTATTTTCTGCAGCTTTTGCTGCCATGCAGATAATCATCCGTCTATCTGATCTGGGTACCAATATGGCCGCTGAGCGAGCTATCGCCAGAGTCCATGGCAAAGATGATAGACTAGCTGATCGCCTCATGCGAGTAGCGCTATATTTCAAGTTGGCTAGCTTCGCTGTATTTGCAGTTATAGCTTGGTTTCTCGCCCCGTGGATTAGTCTTTCATTATTGCATCTCGAAAATTTCGGTCTCATTCGCACCGCCTTTTTGCTTGCATTAGGATCTATATTTTTTGAATATTCGACCATCGTCTTTCAATCAACCAATCGCTTTGCGATGGTTGCCCGGATCACAATCGCCCAAGCACTTGGCAAACTATTGATCGGTCTTATTTTCATTTGGCAGGGTATGCTCCACGCCACCGAGGGTCTGCTTATTTACGGAATCATGCCTGGGATTGGAGCTCTAGCTGGATGGAAGACCAACCCATTAAAGTCTTTTTCTCTACCTACCAGTTGGAGAAAAGATTTACAAATTATTCTCAAAGTCGCCAAATGGACGGCCGTCGCGGCGATCGCAGCTACACTAGCTGACAATATCGATACTCTGCTTGTCCAATCATTTATGAGTAGTTATGATACTGGAATTTGGTCAGGAGCAGTCCGTATCGCTGGGTTTGCTAGTTTGCTCGGGTGGTCAGTTGGATCAGTCTTAAATGTCAGAGTGGCAAAGTATCACAATATCGAACATCTCAACAAATATCTACAAAAAGCCTGGAAACTCGCCTTATTTATTTTTGTCGCGCTACTTATTTCTTTACCTCTTGCTGGCTTAGCTATCAAGCTGACGATCGGCTCTGCCTATTTATCCGGTACTATTCCACTCCAAATCCTCATCGTTGCCGCGGGACTCGCGGGAGCTTCATCACCTTACGTTGCACTTTTCTATCTCTTTGATCGCCCAGAGTATTACGCTATCGCAGGTATCATCCAGACCATTATTTTGATAGCTGGCGATATGATCTTCATCCCACAATTTGGTTTGATTGGAGCCGCTTGGGTCCGCGTCGTAGTTCGCATGGTGGTCCTTTTGTTCACTCTAATCTATGCAAGGAGCGCATATGTCAAACACCTTCGTTCATGATAAATACGAAAAGTCTTGGGTAGAAAGATTGAAGAATGCTCCAAAAGAAGCATTCGGAAACTATGAGCGCAACTGGGTACTACCTCCACTCATGGTCAAAGGTGAAAAAGTCTTAGATCTAGCCAGTGGTAATAGTATTGTCGGTAGCTACTGGGCTAGAGAATACGGAGCTGATGTTACTGCGCTCGACTTATCCGAAACCGCACTAAAGGACGCGAGAGCACGTGGCGTAAAAACAATAACTGGCTCTGTAGAAGACAAATTACCTTTTAAAGCAGGTATTTTTGATACTGTTTTTTGGGGAGACAATATCGAGCACGTATTAGCTCCAGCAAGTATCTTAAAAGAGATTTATCGTGTTTTAAAAAAAGGTGGTCGCGTGATTCTTTCTACTCCCAATCAAAGTTATTGGAGATATCGGCTTCATATGTTTATATACGGGGAACTTCCACGTACCGAAGGAGATGTTAATGATCCTTGGGAGTGGGAACATATTCGTTTTTTTTCCCCAAAAATAATCAAGAAATTATTAGAGTTTACTAATTTTTCGCAAACTAAGTTTATCGGAGTTTCTAGACGCCGGATCGACATGATCGGTAAACACGTATCTCCAGAACTCTTCGGTATGATCATGGTTGTAGAAGGTAAGAAATTATGAGTTCTGGCATCACTGTCCATATGGTCATCAAAAACGAGGACCAATGGATATGGTTTGCTATTAATTCGATCTTGCCATATGTCGACTCTGTACTGATTACTGACACCGGGTCTACTGACAATACCGTGAGAATCGTCAGAGAGGTTAAGTCAGACAAAATCATTTTTAATGAAATTAATGTTACAACACGTGATGGTATTGCTTTAGTTAGACAAGCTCAAATCGACAGCACTAGGACTAAATGGATCTGGATCGTCGATGGCGACGAAATATATGGAACTAGTACGGCCAAAGAAATAGTCGAAGCAACAAAAAAAGGAAATTATTCTGCCATAGTAGTCCGTAGATACGATCTCCTCGGCGACATCTATCATCGTCAAATCGAGTCAGTCGGGTCATATAATATGTTTGGCCAGTCGGGGCATCTTCTTATTCGATTATTAAACAAAGAGGTACTCAAAGGATTAGCTGTTAAAGGGCAATATCCTCTAGAGAGTTACTTCGATGGGTCGGGGAGATGCGTCAACGATTTAGCTAAAAAAGATGTCTATATCACTCAAAATTATCTCTACCACGCCATGTATCTCAAGCGTTCGAGTGAGGGTAGCAATCTCCCGATGTTCAACCGGTCGAAGTACAAAATCGAAACGGGCATAGGGATCGACGGGGTCATTCCAGAAGTATTTTCTCTACCTAGACCACCACTTGTTCCAGATCCACTCGTGCGTCGTAATCTAGGTTATGAGTTGATCGCTCAAGTTGTGACACCCATAAAAAATATCAAAAGGAGCTTATGACCGACATATTGAAAATAGCTTTTCTGCATATGACTATGGGGATCGTCGAGCGCGGATCAGAGATTGTCATCGACAATCTGGCCACCGAGCTATCTAAGAAACACGATGTATTACTCATCCAGTCAGGCAAGTCTACGGGCAAATCTTACCAGGTCAAACGAGTCATGCCATTTGACTCTGCCCCTGTCCCAGCTCCTTCCAATATTTTGAACAAGTTGCTTTTCCGCCTTCATTTAGATGATGAAAGTGGTCGCGTAGCCGAATTTACCAAGGCCGCTTTACCCACAATTTCTAGTTTTAATCCCGATATCATTGTGGCCGTCAATGGCTCGCTCCAGCTCAAGATCCTTCAAGGCCAGGCCCTGCCTGCGCAGGCAGGCTTTAAGGCCAAGCTAGTCACCTTTGGACATGCCGGCATCGGCTATCATGATCGAGATACTTTGCGCACCTGTCCAGATCTTTTCGTGGCGCTGACTCAAACAGCAGAAGTATGGGCGAGACAACATGCCCCAAAAAGTACGAAAGTAAAATATATCCCTAATCCCATCGATCTCAAAAGCTTCAAACAAACAAAACCAGCCAATTTAAAACTAGAACAACCGATCGTCCTCACCGTGAGTGCTCTTTCTAAATATAAAAATGTTGAGAAGGTCATCAGAGCGATCAAGCAAACTGTCTCCTCATATTTGCTCATCGGGGAAGGAGAGGGGTCCGAGACTATCGCCAAAGAATTTGGGACACTTGCCAATAGTTTTGTCTGGATCAAGCATGTTGAACCATCTATCATCCCATCATATTTCCTTGCTTCTGATGTGTTCTGTTTCACTCCTGATCCCCAAGAAGCCTTTGGACTCGTATATCTTGAAGCTATGACAGCTGGACTGCCCATCGTTGCTAGCGATGATCCCATTCGTCGAGAGTTGATCGGGCCTCATGGGATCTACGTCGATCCTCGTAACCCAGATAGTATTGCACGTGGCATAAACCAAGCCATCCAGTTAGACAAAATCGATTATTCTAAAGAACTAGAGTCTTACGACCTCAAAACAGTTACCAAGCAGATCGAAAAGGAGTTCCATGACCTCATCAAGTAAAACAGTAGCCTCCGCCATTCTTGCAGTTTACAATGCAGAGACTTCCATCGAAGCCTGCCTCAAATCTTTACTCTCACAGTCCTTCCCGATCGAACTTATCATCATTGATGATGGTAGTTCTGATAACACCCATAGTCTAATGGTTCGAACCATCGAACTATTTCCTCAAACTCCAATTACTTTACTTAAACAAAATCATGGTGGTCCGGCTCTAGCTCGCAATCTAGGGGCGAAGTCAGCCAAAACTGACATTCTCCTTTTCGTGGACAGTGACATGGTTTTTGACACAGACTATGTCAAGGATTTAATTAAGCCAATTCAATTGGGTAAAGTGATCGGAACCTATACTATCGAAGAACGCGTTAGCAACTGGGACAATGTCTGGGCTCGCTGTTGGAATTTGCAAGAAGGCTGGGAAGACAAACAAAGATTCACAAAAGACCCACCAGAGTATGGCACCGATTTCCGTGCAATTTTAAAGTCAGAATTTGATAAAGTTGGCGGCTTCGACCATATCGGCTATACCGATACCTGGAGTTTATTCCACAAACTAAACCTCAAACCTCTCGCAACCAAAGCTATCTGTTACCACAACAATCCTGGCTCGCTCTCGGCTGTCTTTCGCCAGGCCCGTTGGTCCGCCAAACGGCCCTACAAGTACGGTTTCCTCGGTACTTGTTATGCTCTCATCCGCACTACTCTCCCCATCTCCCTAGTTGTTGGTTTGTGGAAATCAACGAAAGAGTCACAGTTTATCGTTTTTAAAGTAGTTTACGATCTAGGTAGATTCTGCGGTATATTAGAAATGCTCTTTACCGGAAAACTAGCTAAGTAATTATTTGGCAAACCTGAGTCTATATGCTTCTTTTGTATATTCGACCGCCATCTTCAGTAGTTTTGACTTGGAGGCGCCCCCAAGACGAGCTTGGTAGGTGGTGGGTACCTCGACCATCCTCCATCCGGCCTTTGCCGCAAAAAATACCAGTCGCAGATGATAATCACCGTAGCCATAATAAATTCTTTTTAGTCCAAGCTTTTCTAAATCACTCTTATGTACAGCATAATATCCACTCGTATTATCCCAAATCGGTAGTCCAAACAACCTAAACATGGCATTAAATAGGAAGGTAGGTATCATCCGCCACCCTGTCATACCACCGTTACCTTTAAATCTTGATGCCACCACGAGCTTGGTTTCACCTGATAGGTGTTTGAGCATATTGGGCATATCTTCTGGGTCATGGTTGCCGTCCGCGTCCATTCCGATGATGATATTGCCAGTAGCCGATCTCACCCCGTCGCCGATCGAGAGACCTAGTCCATGATTTTTAGTTCTGACGATTACCTTGATATTTTTGTTTTTCTTGCCGGCTTGTCTGACGATTTCAGCTGTTCCATCCGGCGAGTCATCGTCGACCACAAGCACCTCATGTTTGTATCCAGCTTCAGTTAGTACTTTAGATACATGCAGAGCATGCGGAACTATGGCTTCCGCTTCGTTGTATGTGGGTAGAATGACGCTAACAAAATCCATAAATATGCCCCTATGCCTGCCAATGTTAACATGCTCCCGATTTTCTGCACAGTAGTTGCCTCATATTTTATCTCAATTACGGACTCACCTTTGGTGACTTTACAGCCAATGAGTCCTGAATCATCGATGTGGGGCAGAGTCCGTTTGGTCACAGAGCAGTTACTCGGTATCACCCAACCGGGGAAGTATGCTGTATTAATTCTCACTTCTCCCTTTTCACTTGTCACTTTGATCTTATATCTTTGCTGATTCGATTTTTCTATTTGCGTCTCTATCTCGCCCGTACCCCGCACGAATTCTATTCTTTTCCAAAAGGGGGCAGAGTCACGAGTTGCTCTCGTGAGCGGGGCATATTCTCCGTACGAGTCACCGGTTTCGCGGGCGAACCACTCGATACTACGGTGCCAATATTTATCTGTATGTGCGATCGGGAAAGTCTGGACAATTAATCCGAGTGTGATTATTGCTCCTAGTACCCACTTTTCCCTTTTCCCTTTTAACTTGTCACTGAAACTTGCTCCCACCCAGGCACTGGCAAATATTAAACAAATAAGTAGTCGCCAGGGGAAATCGATGATGCTAGTCAGATTAAACACTTTATAAATCGGGATTGAGACTGGGAGAATAAAAAATAAACACAGTAAACTCGAAAGAAGTATATATCTGAGTTCTACACTTTTCTTTTTCAAAGTAACCCAAAGCCCAGCACAGAGGGTCAACCACTGGACGAGTCCTAGTTCAAATGACATCCCATCATTTGTCCCGGGGAGCGATACGCCATATCCCCACTTTGAATGAAGTAGTTGAGTGAAGGCCGGAAACATGAGGAGGGTGTCGGATAGCTTGGGTGAATAATAAGTGTACTTAGTCAAAGCTAGAGTAGGCAGTAAATTGAATCCAGCAATCAGGAGCGCTATCCCAAATGAAGTAAAAAATAGTTTGAGTCGTTTCCCCATTTCTTCTTTTTGTCCGACAAACAAAATATATCCGAGGAAAAATGCCGAAAATAGTGCCGAGGCTGTGGGGTGAGTCAAAAATAATCCTGCCCACCCGATGATGAGTATTGGTAGTGATGATTTGCTAAATCCCCAAATGAGAAGTGGGGGAAAAATAAAAGTCAGCGACTCACCCAGTGCTCCCCTGACATAAATATCTACAAATCGGTAGGGGGCAAGGGTGTAAATCATCGCGCCGATAAAACTGGCCATTATGCCGTATTTCGATCTAAGCGCCAGGTACATCAGGACACTAGATACTATGAGCGATAGTGCCAACGTCAATTTGTAGCTATCAAAATAATTGATTCCCGTTCGCACAAATCCCTCGGCGATAAAGTAGGGGAGTTGGTAGTTGAGCATCATCACAGGCGACCCTATTCCGCCTAGTACCTCTTTGGCCCACATCGGAGGGAATTGGCCGTCGTCGAGCGCAGTGTGGAACGCTACCATCCGCGAGATGTGGGGATTACTATCGTGGAGCATTGGCAGTCCAGGCTTACCCAAGTCTTTGAGAAAAAAAGCTGTAACGAGCAAAAGTGTGATTACAGGCAACAAATGAGCTATTAATTTCCGCCACATATCTCTATCCTACTATAGCCTGATACAATTGTGGTATGACTTGGATTATGGCTATCGCTCTGCTACTTCGTTTGATTTTTATCGGTCAATCGCTCTGGCTTGACGAAGCTATCGAGGCTCTCGCCCTCATGGGCAAGCAAGGACCACTCTTAACCTACGCCCTCGGCGATTATCAGCCACCTCTTTATCACTTTATCGGCTATTTGTTCACTCATTTATTTGGCTATAGTGAGCTAGTCCTGCGTCTACCTTCATTAATTTCTGGTATCTTGACCGTCTACTTCCTCATCAAGAT
>Ga0194063_10000540_pt1 | contig 27193 bp, 27 predicted proteins | sample SepL3720m_MetaG_FD_155459 | JGI IMG/M metagenome (GOLD analysis project Ga0194063, IMG submission 155459) | Anoxic zone freshwater microbial communities from boreal shield lake in IISD Experimental Lakes Area, Ontario, Canada - Sep2016-L373-20m | ecosystem: Environmental > Aquatic > Freshwater...
TTCTATAGGAGTAAGTGGTAAAACCTTTTCCTTTGGAGTTCCGGCAACACTCCCTGTTGCTCCTGCTGCAAAATTTTTAAAAATCTCAACTGGAATGTTTAACTGGTCCGCAATAATTTCTGCCGTTTCTAATGCTCTTTTGGTAGGACTAGAAAGAATTTTGGTAATATTTTTCTTTTTTAATTCCTCACATACCGCTCGTGCATGGGATTTCCCGTTCTCCGTCAGAGGAGAATCATCATGTTGAAGCACTTTTTTCTCTTCATCCTCACTTTCTCCATGACGAACAAAAATAAATGTATTTCCTTCGCTTTGCACTTTTAATTTTTCATTAATAATTCCATCCAAAATCCCCTCTCCCCTTTCAATCGTCTTTAAAAAATTCTCCTCTTCAATTTGAAAAGCATCAAAAATGACTGACTTCCGCGCTTCAATTTCTGGGTAAAAACAAGAGTAAGCAGAAATATAGCATTCGGCAATTTTCCCGAGGAATGGTTTTTCAAATCCCAGTTTTTTCCCGTAGCGCACCGCCCGCCGAATAAGCCGACGCAGAACATATCCCCGACCTTCATTAGATGCGGCAACACCATCGGAAACAAGGTGAGAAGCCGTACGAACATGGTCGGCAATGACGCGCATTGCCCGGGTGAGAGGATTTTTATCGTCCAAATTTCCAGAGTATGGCGGGTACGCTTTGCCAGAGAGTTTTTCTAAAATCTCAAAAATTTCGGCATACACATCTGTTTCAAACACCGTTTTTTTGTGGTTGAGAATCATCGTCAGGCGTTCAAGCCCCATGCCCGTATCCACATTTTTATTGTCGAGAGGTGAAAGTTTTCCGTTTTCATCACTATAAAACTCCATAAACACATCATTCCACACCTCTATAAAACTCGTGTCATCGGTCGCGGGGTTTTGCCCGGGCTTTGGAGTTCCTTCACCAATCCAAATATGCATTTCGCTACACGGTCCACACGGTCCAGTTGGTCCAGCAGGTCCCCAAAAATTATCACCTCGTCCTTTTTTTAAGTTTTTTGGATCAGGTCCAATAGGAATAATGCGTTCTTTTGGAATACCAAGTTGAAGCCAAATATTTTCCGCATCCGTATCCAGGGGAATGTCTTTATCGCCCCCAAAAACGGTAACCCAAATTTTTTCTGCGGGAATATTCATCTTTTTCGTGAGGAATTCGAAACTCCATTCCAAAGCCTCTTTTTTAAAATAATCGCCAAGTGACCAGTTCCCCAACATCTCAAAAAAAGTGAGATGCCGATTATCTCCTACTTCATCAATATCCACCGTACGCACGCATTTTTGAATGCTCATAAGACGAGTCCCTTTGGGATGCGGGAGTCCCATAAGATTGGGAACAAACTGCTGCATTCCCGCAGTAGTAAAGAGGACCGTTTGGTCATCCTCGTGCGGAACCACGGAAGAACTCTCAACCTCTGCATGATTTTGGTCCGTAAAATAGTCGAGGTACATTTTTCGGATTTGGCGGGAAGTAAGCATAAAGTGTTATTGAAAGATCTCGCACAAAAGGGTACAATACACAGAACAAAAAAAACAAGATTCTTAATTTTTCTCTCTTCTATGCCCGAAAATAATGGTGGAATTTCTTTTGGTCCCCTCTCTTCTTCCCCCAGCAATGGAGGAATTTCTTTCGGTGGCGGTGCCTCTTCACCAAACACTTCCAATGGAGGCGGTATTTCTTTTGGCAATGCGTCGACTTCTTCTCCAACACCGGGTTTAAATCCTCAAAATAATCTCCCTAATGTACCACCCCCACCCCAGTCCGCTCCACCCGCTCAAAATTCTCCATCAAACATCTCTTTTACAGTTCCTCCGCAAAATTCTGCCCCTTCTTCAATACCTAATAATTCCCCTTTTAATGATGAATTTAAGGCCATGATGCACGAAATGGGTGTCCACCCTATCCAACAAAAGGATATTATGGACCACCCGGAGCAGCATTTGGACGAGATACAACAAGTTCGGGAACGCATAAAAAAGAAAAAGGAAGCAGAAGAAAAAGAAAAACTTAAAAAGGAGAGCGAGACCAACGAAGAAGGCGGAAAAATCGTAAAGGTAAAATCCATTGGAGATCAGGTCCACATGGAAGATATCTTGGATGCGATCTGTGAACACAAAGCGTCGGACTTGCACCTTGCCGCCAATGCCCGCGTTGCCATGCGTATCAATGGAGCAATTCACTTTATTGAAAATATTCCCCAGCTCTCAAAAGAACAGGGAGAGCGTATTATCCTCTCTATGGTTCCCAATAAAACAATGCAGGAAACGCTTTTTCGTACCAAAGAATTGGATCTCTCGTACGAGCACAGCAATGGAACATTTTTCCGCGTAAATATTTTTTATAAACGAGGAAATATGGCAACGGTTATGCGCCGTATTGCCAGTGAAGCCCTCGCCATGGAAAAACTCGGAATGCCAGAATCAGTACTCAAAGCGCTCCGCAGTAAACAGGGACTGATTCTCGTAACAGGACCAACAGGATCCGGAAAATCCACATCCATGCAATCCATGCTGAACTATATTAACGAAACGCGGGTGGAACATATCGTGACCATTGAGGACCCGATTGAGTTTGTATTTTCCAATCAAAAATCCGTTTTTTCTCAACGAGAAGTGGGAAATGACACCCTTTCCTTTGCCAACGCGCTCAAAGGAGCACTTCGTCAGGATCCGGATGTGGTAATGATTGGGGAAATGCGAGACCCAGAAACTATTTCTGCTGCCATGAACCTCTCCGAAACGGGGCATCTCGTGTTTTCTACGCTCCATACTTCTGGAGCACCACAAACTGTTTCCCGTGTGGTAAATGCCTTTCCTCCCGATCAGCACGCCCAAATTCAATCCCGATTAGCAGATTCTCTCGTGGCGGTTCTCTCCCAACGGCTTATTCCTAAGGCAGATAAATCCGGACGAATAGCGATTTATGAGTTTATGATGGTGAATTCGGCTATCAAAAATATTATTAGAACAGGAGATGTCGCCCAAATGGAAAATGCCATCCTGGCAGGGCGAAAAGAAGGAATGGTGCTCATGAAAAACTCCGCTGAACAAAGAAAAGACGAAGGCCTTATTTTGGAAAAAGACTATATGGGATTTTTTATGGACGATATGTAATCCAAACTTTGCCACTCCTGTACTCAACCTCATTGGAGAATAGGGCGTACAGAAAAGTATTTTACGAGCGTAAAAACTCGGGGAAAAAATACTCCAACTTTTCTTTTTGCGCTTCAGTAAAAGCCAAAATCTCTTTTTTATACGCTGGAAGATGCTGAAGATTTTCCAAAAATTTTTTCTTCCCCGTACTGCTGAGGAATTTTTGAGGAAAAACAGAAAATTTTTCTCCAAAAAACTGAGAAATCTTTTTGCGTGTGGCAATGGCAGTAAAAGGCGTACCCACGATGCTTGCCAAAATTCCCGCGTGCAGCCGAGTGGTGAGAACATATTTAGCACTCGCAATTCGTTCCTGCACTTCTAATACATTTTGCGGCACACAAACCGGAAGTGCGTGTCTTTTAGCAAATTTTTCGTCGGAAGATTGGTGGGATTGCATGGATAAAACCGTTATTTTCCCGGTTTTCCACTCCTCTGAAAACGCCTCTTGTAAAAACTTTATCACACCTTTCTCTTGAGATTGGGAAAGTTCTCCTTCCCGAAAAGAGAGGAGAATTTCTGTTTTTCGCCCTTTTTTGGGAGTAAACGGCAAAAAATATGCCGCATCGGTAGAAAGGGAAATTTTATCCTGAAGATTTTTTGGGAAATTTTTAGCAGAAAGAGAATCTCGAACAGAACAAAACGGCACTTTTACAAGGATTTTTTCCATGAGAATTTGATTTTTTGGTTTTTTAAACGGCTCAAACGAATTTCCCAGAAAAATAACCTTTTTTTGAAACAATCCACAAATCCAAAAATACCAGCGCCAGAGTAAAAACGCTTTGGGAGGCGAATCTTGAAACAATCCTCCACCGCCAAATGCCACTAAATCGGCACTTTTTAACTCCTGAAAAAACGACCACCAATCTGTAAAAAACGACCGAATACCAAATGGAGGCGGATACACGCCTTTTACACCTGAATGAGACTTGGTGAATTGGGGATTACTGGACACCACCACCACTCTCCACCGCTCCATATTTATTTGGGACAGCATTCCCGCCAAAATGGCTTCGTCACCCCAATTAGGAACGCCGTAATGACCAAAGATCAGGAGGGTTTTGCGTTTGGACATGAAAAAGGGAAAGGCAAGAGGATTCTATATTGACAACAAAAAGAAAGAAAGAAAGAAAGAAAGAAAGAATGAGGTCTTCCTTTCTCTCTTTTATGGAAAAAAATGATCATTATGAACCAACTGCCAAGAACAGAGCTCTTCATGACGCGCTTTTTGCTTTAGATAATGTTATGGTTGCCGTTGACGAAAAGAAAAATCAACTCGAACAAGGAGGAATAATAGAAGGCATTGTTTTCGATCAACTCACAAATGAATTTCGGCATCAAATGCTTGCCGCTATTGATGAAGTTCGCAAATTTGGAGATGCAAGAGTTGGAGCGTATTTTGATGACTTTATGGGGCATGGCTGCAAGCATTACAAAAACTCACTCGTGGAGATATTGACGATTTAGTATTCAATCAGTAGCACAATCTTTTGATTGAAAAGAAACCTCATCAATAAAATTTCCAGCACCATCATAGTAACGGTGTTTCATGGTTGCTCCTGCGTCTAGTATTTTTCGCGCTTCCGGGGTGTTACAGTTCATGTCTATAATTTTTTGTTTTTGGATATCCACGGTTCTTACAGTGGTCCCCTCTGGAATGAGATACTGGAGTTGGTAAACAATAGTGCCCCCTGATACAGAAGTGGAAAGAAGCTGTGTAGTTCTATTCACATTTACCGGTGTATCTTTATTGATATCCTCAGATAATTGCAAAAGTATAGAATGCACTTTCTCTTCTTTTTGATTTACTTCTCCAGTTTTTTGAGCAGATTTGAGCGGTGGTAATGTTTCTCCTGCAATATCCAAAACAATAAGAGAAAACACAAAAAATACCAGTAATACGGCAATGGTAACAATCACTGATCGGATTTTTATATTGCGCTCATAAATCACACAGGTATCCGCCACCATATCGTGCAGAGCCTGTTTTTTTTCTGTCCATCCCGCCATCATATACCCCACATAGGTTATACCCGACAAAAATTTCCCTACTATTTCTCTTAAAAAAACGGATCTCCAGCCTAAATTACCACCGTTAAGAGGAACCACTCTTAATCCCAACACTTGTTTTCCCAAAGTGGCACCATATTGGGTAGTAAAAATAATGATATATAGATAATATGCAATAACACAAAAAATACCACCAAACCCCAAAATGGTATATATATGTTTTTCATCTTTCACATGTAGGGCATTTAAAATAAAAATTCCAACGATTGCCAACAGAACGATAATAGTAAAGGCGAGTATACTATCCAAAGATATTGCCAAAACGCGAACCCAAAAACCGGCATACAAAGGTACCTCCACAGAAATAGACTTTTGAGTCGGTTTTGTTTTTAATACCTCAGAACTTTTGCAACGAAAGCAAAATTTCATGGATTCATCCACTTCCGATCCACATTGTGCACAAAACATACTGGAGGTATTACAATCTTGAGGAGAGTAGAAGGAATATTTCTAAGTTTCAAGAGGAGTATTAAAGCCCCATCACTTCCTCTTCCGTAATATTTCCTGCCGTAAAAAGCTTTTTTTCCAGGGCAAACAGTTTTTCTTCGAGGTGAGGACTATGTTCAAACGCATAGCGCTTTTTTCCGTCCTCCAATCGATTTTTCAGCGAAACAATCCCATCGTGTAACGCGCGTTTGTCTCCGTAATACACACATATTTCTTCCCAAGAGAAAGGAGAAGACCGGTAAATAGCCCCGGTATTATGCGCTCCCACAACTTTTGCCGTTGCTTCGTGTTCTCGTTTGCGCAAAATATCTGCCATGGCATCCGCATGGTGCGTCTTTTTGTACTCTTCATGCAAGCGCCTCCACAGCGAAACCTTTTCTTCGGTTACCTCCTCTTCATAGCGGTCAAAATTCTCCAGATCGGAAAAATCCACATACCGCACGCAGTCATGCAAAAGAGCACCCGCTTCCACCAATTCTTGGTCTACCGGAATTCGATTCTTTACCAATTTTTGCGCGCAAAAAACAGCCACTTTGCGAACCATTTCAATATGCTTTTGCACATGAACCGGGGTACAAAATTCATTCAACATTTTTTGTGCATGCGAAACAGAAACACTAAAAGGGTTTTGGAACGAAATCTCTAAATCTCGAGAATCTGGATTTTGGGAATGCTGAAGGGCAATAGAAAGGGAAGGAATGGAAGAAAAATACGCTTTTAACGACTCAGGAGCCCACTCCAAGATATAAATATTTTCCGAAGAAAATGACTCTTCCAGAGTTTCTTGTATTTCCGCAATACGATGGTCATCTGCACGATGTAAATCGAGATGAAAAATTTTTTGAGGATCTCCATTCGATCGTTTCCCCTCATAACTTTGCAATACGGCAAAAGTCGGGGAAGTGATATTGGAAATACCAAAATATTCACCAATTTTTCTGGTAATCGTTGTTTTCCCCGTCCCCATTTCTCCTGTTAAAAACAGAATTCGCCCTCCTTCCGGAAAAATATCCATTCTTTGGGCTATTTCATAGGTAAAATCGTTTATCTGGGGGAGAGAAAAAAGCATAAATATGAGGGAGAAATGAAAAAACAAAACACGGAAGGTTGTTCAAAAAAACACTCCACCAGAAATTGAGAGTGCCTTTTTTTCAAATCCCATATTCCAAGTCTTCATTAAAAAAAAGAGAACTCCTTTTTAAAAATAAAAAATGGCTCCCCCGACTGGATTCGAACCAGTGACCTACCGGTTAACAGCCGGACGCTCTACCGCTGAGCTACAGGGGAACAAACACCACCGATGATTTTAAAGAGGAATGAAAAAAAATTTCTTCTCCCCGTTTCTCCGCTTATAGACCATGGAAAACCAGAATCTCTCGCCCAACGAACTGTTGGGGTCGTCGGTACAAAAGCGCAGCCGAAGCATCATACCCAATTTTATTTGCCATTTCAAGAAGTTTTTGTGAGAAAGAATATTCTTTTTCTTTCCCTTTCCAAAAGGGAATCGCGAGAACTATTGTTTGAATACCATCCTTTTTTCGGGCACTCAAAAACTTTTCATAAAAGGGTAAGAGGAGATCTTTTTGCTGAAAAAATTCCTCATCGGAAATGGCATGGGTAAAAATACGCCCTAAAAATCCCTCGGAAACCACCGTAAAATTAGACAGCAACAAGTCCGAAGAAGGAGAAAAAGAATATGCTGATTTTTGAAAATTGGCATTTTTTTGTAGTAAACTCCGTGTCGCATCATGCTGAAAAGTGCGTTTTTTTTGTCCCCCCATTTGTGGAGGAGAAAAATACGCAATATTTTCTCGACTGGCATCCACCATTTTTTCCGAAAGATCACTCCCCATTACTTCTGCAATGCCCATATCCAAGGCTTCCAAAAGCACACTTCCCGTTCCACAAAAACTATCCCAAATTTTCGTCGGGAGGTTCCCCTGTTCATCCCTTCCCAAGTTCACCATCATCCGTGCCAGTTTAGGAGGGAGCATCCCCACTCCCATATCCCGTACGGGTTTTCCAAAATCCCGCTTCGCAAACGATTCTATATTTTGTACTGCCAAAGTTCTGGTGAGCACCGTTCCTGATCGCAATACAAAGAGAGAAAACTCCGCGTGCCCATCGGAAAAAAGTCCCTCTTTTTCGGCGGTAGAAGTATCTAAATTTTGCCCTTTGCGATTCACAATCCGGAGAGAAATCCCCTCTTCTTTGGAGGCGTTTTTGAGGAGCTTAAACAGCGGAGGAAAAACCGTGTGATATTTTTGGTCTGGAAAAATGTTTATTCCAATTCGCATTTTTTTCCCTTCCGTGGCATTGGCTTTTATTTCTTCCAAAAGTGCCCATTCTATTTCGCTAAAATCTTTGGATTCGGCAATTACTTCCCCTGCGCGCATACTCCCTCCAAACTCCGGAAAAACATCTTTTACGGCTTGAGGGTCAGCATCTATGAGCAAAAAATGCTCAAACGAATGAAAAGAGTAGTCAGCACCCGGAAAGGCTCGTATAATTTCTTCCGCAGAAAGGCGAGGAGTAGAACCGAGGTGGAAAAATGATTTTTTCATGCAGTATGGAAAATGTGCGATACGCCATTGGCGCGTTTGGAGTTTTATGCCTGGGGGTTTTCTTGGGTATTATGATGGAAAGAGAATTTTTTTTCGAGGAGAAAACACCACTTTCTGTAGAAAGCGCTTCTGTGCAGCATATTCCCGTTATTCGGCTAGAAAAAATTGAGAACGGAATATTGTACGGAACAGCAGAAGGATCCGAACTCCGGCTCCAACTGGGAACGGCGAAAGAAATATCCGTATTACCGAGTGGCAAATTTTCTACGAATGTTTCCGAAATTCTTCCCAATCTCAAAAAAATCCCAGCACCCGCCGGAATGAATTTTGTGGCATCTAAAACGGGGAAATACTTTTACGCGCTGGACCACGCCAAAGCCGACACTTTAGCCGTTAAAAACCGTGTCTTTTTTACCAGTGAGGAAGAAGCGATGCAAAAGGGGTATAAAAGGGGGAAGTGAGAGAATTAAGAAGGAAGAAGTGAAAAGCCCCCCTTGTAAGGGGGGGGGAGGGGGGTGAAATTTTTTGAGTGGCAAGAGCATTTTTCACACTGTTTTTTGTAGGGGCGCGCTAATGGCGCGTCCAAAATGAGAAGATGTGTTTTTTCACATAACAAAATTTTTATGCTTGTCCCCCCGAAAAGCATTTTTATTTCGAAGAGAATTTTGGCACACTGTTTTTAAAATACCATTTTCTCCTTTTGGTTATGTTTGAACAGACCTTTAAAAATATCGATGGCATCCTCCGCAATGCAGGAGGATGCCAAACAGAGCTGGATTATGTAGAACAGACTTCATGGATTTTGTTTCTCAAATATCTGGATGATTTAGAGCAAGAAAAAACTATTGCTGCAGAGCTTTCAGGAAAAGTGTATACCCCCATTCTTGAGCCACAATACCAATGGAACACCTGGGCAATGCCCAAAGACACAAGTGGGAAACTGGATCATCACCAAGCACTTACGGGAGACGATTTGGCGGATTTTGTAAATATGCAGCTCTTCCCATACCTGAAAAAATTTAAAATTTCTGCGGAAAGTTCCGATACGATTGAATATAAAATTGGTGAAATTTTTAGTGAGTTATCCAATAAAGTAAAAAGTGGATATTCGTTGCGTGAAATTATAGAACTTATTGATCATTTACGGTTCCGGACCCATGCAGAAAAGCACGAAATGAGCCATTTGTACGAATCAAAAATAAAAAACATGGGAAACGCCGGCAGAAATGGTGGCGAGTATTACACGCCCAGACCACTTATTAAAACCATTGTAAAAGTAGTAGACCCCCAAAATTGGAGAAACCATTTACGACGGAGCAGTGGGAAGTGCTGGGTTTTTGTGCGAAGCGTTTGAGTACCTCAAAACCAGCAAAGAACTCTCGACCACCGATACCGTAACCCTCCAAAAACGCACTTTTTACGGGAAAGAGAAAGCTTCTCTCGCGTATATTATTGGAACCATGAATATGATTTTGCATGGGATAGAAGCCCCCAATATTGTGCATACCAACACACTCGCCGAAAATTTATCGGATATTCAGGAAAAAGACCGCTACGATGTTATTCTTGCCAATCCTCCGTTTGGCGGAGGCGAACGCGCCGAAGTGCAGCAAAATTTCCCCATAAAAACAGGGGAAACGGCTTCTTTATTCCTCCAGCATTTTATAAAGATTTTAAAAGCCGGCGGAAAAGCGGGCATTGTTATTAAAAACACTTTCCTCAGCAACACGGACAATGCATCTGTAAGTTTGCGAAAATTGCTTTTGGAAAGCTGTAATTTGCACACGGTACTGGATTTACCCGGAGGAACCTTTACCGGAGCGGGAGTAAAAACGGTGGTTCTCTTTTTTGAAAAGGGGAAACCCACGCAAAAAATATGGTTTTATCAGCTTAATTTAGACAGGAACTTGGGCAAAACCAATGCTTTAAGCGAAAAAGATTTAGCGGAATTTGTAGAGCTCCAAAAAACATTTGCCGACAGCGAAAACAGTTGGACGGTAGATGTAGAGACGCAAAATCTTGCGTCTGTGCAGTACGATTTAAGCGCCAAAAACCCCAACAAAAAAGAGGAAACCGCACTGCGAGCGCCCGAAGAAATTTTGCAAGAAATACAAAATTTAGATGCCGAAAGTGCGGAAATTTTGAAGTCTGTTTTGAAAATTCTTTAAAATTTTTTCTTACCCCCCTATGGAAATACAACGCATTACAAAACTCAATTCTACTTTTGAAGAATACGATTACGAACAAAATGGCGTAGAATATTGGTTTGCCCGCGATTTGCAACAACTGTTGGATTACACTCAATGGAGAAATTTTGTAAATATTATTGATAAAGCCAAAGAAAGTTGCAAAACCAGTGGTGAAGCCGTCTCCGATCATTTTGCTGACATCAGCAAAATGATAGAATTGGGAAAAGGAGGGCAACGACAAGTCGACGACATGATGCTTACCCGTTATGCCTGTTATCTTATTGCCCAAAATGGCGATCCAAAAAAAGAACAAATTGCCTTTGCACAGAGCTATTTTGCAATACAAACGCGCAAACAGGAATTATTAGAAGAGCGCATTAAACTCAATGAACGACTACACGCCAGAGAAAAATTGGCGACTGCCGAAACCGAACTTTCTAAAAATATTTACGAGCGAGGAATTGATAATAAAGGATTTGCCGTAATACAAAGCAAAGGCGACGGAGCCTTATTTGGAGGCAACAATACCAATGCCATGAAACGCAAATTGGGGATTTCCGAGAACCGACCATTGGCGGATTTTTTACCCACCATTACTATTTCGGCAAAACAACTGGCAACAGAAATTACCAATTTTAATGTGCAAAAAAACGACCTGAAGGGCGAATCAAAAATTACCACCGAACATGTAAAAAACAATACCGATGTGAGAAAATTGTTAGGGAAAAGTGGTATAAAGCCAGAACTGTTGCCTGCCGAAGAAGATATTAAAAAATTGGAACGGCGAGTAAAAACCGGCGACAAAACAATTGCCAAAAAGAAATTAAACCCTGCAAATGACTAATTCCAAAAATCCACCGGTTCCACCTGCCCCACCCGTAGGGGCAGACCTGCGTATCTGCCCTGTGACTGCGCCCGTGGACGAAAATGCCGGTTTACCCGCCCCAAAAACCCCTATAAAAAGTGAAAACAACGGGAAAAATTGGGAAATAAAAAAATTGGGGGATGTGTGCGATTTATATCAACCGAAAACTATTTCATCAAAAGAAATGGTCGATGAAGGGAAATATCCTGTATTTGGTGCGAACGGAGTCATCGGAAAATACGATAAATACAATCACGAAGAACCTCAATTGCTCATCACTTGTAGAGGTGCAACTTGTGGTTCAATTAATATTTCAGAGCCAAAATCTTGGATAAATGGGAATGCAATGGTTGTTAGACCAAAAGATAATTCATTGAATCTGAAGTTTATTGAATACTTATTTCTTGGCGGAATAGATATTTCAAAAACTATAACGGGTGCAGCACAACCTCAAATTACAAGACAAACACTTTCACCAGTTTTAATTTCTTATCCAAAATCCCTTCCCGAGCAACAACGCATTGTAGCCATTTTAGACCAAGCATTTACGGCAATAGCCAAAGCAAAAGCCAATGCCCAACAAAACCTGCAAAACGCCAAAGAACTTTTTGAAAGCTATTTGCAATCAATAAAAGCCGAAAAGAAACCACTGGGAAATTTGGTGGATATAAGAACAGGAAAACTTAACTCTAATGCCGCAATAGAAGGCGGTAAGTACCCGTTCTTTACTTGCTCACGAGAGATATTTGCAATTGATAATTATGCGTTTGATTTAGAGGCAATTTTATTAGCGGGTAACAATGCGAGTGGAGACTTTAATGTAAAACATTACAATGGGAAGTTTAACGCTTATCAACGGACATATGTAATTACCGTGAACAAGGAAAACAAAATACTTTACCGTTATTTATATTTCCAAATACTTAACAGCTTGAAAGAATTTAAAGAAAAGTCTGTTGGTGCAAATACTCGCTTTTTAAAATTGGGAATGATCCAAGGTATGAAAATTGCTTTACCAAGTATCACTGAACAACAAGCCATCGTCCAAAAACTAGACGCCCTTTCCGCCGAAACAAAAAAACTGGAAACGCTGTACCAAGCCAAAATACAAAACTTGGAAGAACTCAAAAAATCTCTTTTACAAAAGGCGTTTAGTGGGGAATTGTAATGCCCCGTCATTGCGAGGAGGCACGACGAAGCAATCCATGCGCCACAAGCATCTGGATTGCCACGCCTCCTTTAGGTCGGCTCGCAATGACGAAACTTCCCGTCACTCTCAAGGAACGAAGCAATCCCTTTTTCTTATAATAATTGAGAAATCTTTTCTCCCCTTTCATACAAGGATTCAGGAGCAATATCCGCTCCGTTTTCCCAAGTAATGGTGTCATTTTTAAGGCTAAACCTTTTAAAATGATCTATTTTTTTGAGAGGAAGAAAAACACCATTTTTCATTTTATATTCCAAATCTACGCGTTTTTTCTCACCCGTATTAAAGGTTACCAAAACCGTATAGCCTGTAATGTACTGCACATCCGTTACCCAAATCATATTTTTTATACTAAAGGTGCAATAGAGAACAAAGGAAGATTTTCTTGTGCCAAGCTCCATTCCTTTATGAGGTCATCTTTGCAGTCAAATGCCCATTCCCGCACAAGATTCAATACTTTTTTCGGAAGATTCCCTTTCATCTCCTCCAGCGTTTCAATGAGCAATACTCCGCGATATTCGTTGTATTGAACATGAAAATGAGGCGGATTGTGCTCATCATAATAAAAAAGTATTTTTATCCCTAAAAAGCGACAAACTTCAGGCATATTTTTTAAAAGAGAGCCTGTGTATTATATCTTGTGCTGAATCACTTTTGCAAATGGCGTTTTTAGCGAATTGTAGGGAAAGGAATAGACAAAACAGATACAAACCACCCCACTTTGTTGGCATCTTTGACGCAAACGATACAAACTGCCATACTTTGTTGGCATCTCTGCACAGAAAAATTCTCGAAATTTTCCAATAATTCTCATCCAAAACCCCTATGAACGAAGCAGAAACCCGTGCCGAACTCATCGATCCGAAATTGAAAGCGTGTGGATGGGGCGTTGTGGAATCCTCAAAAATTTTGCGGGAATACCCCATTACCGCTGGGAAAATACAAACAGGAGGAGGAAGAGCCAAAAAATTAACCGCCGATTATGTGTTGGTATACAAAGGCATAAAACTGGCAGTAATAGAAGCCAAAAGCGAAAATTTGGAAGTGGGGGAAGGCGTGGCGCAAGCCAAACAATATGCCGAAAAACTGAATCTTGAAACCACTTACGCCACCAACGGAAAACACATTTATAGCATTTGCCTCAAAACCGGAAAAGAAGAACCGGTAGAAAATTATCTTTCGCCTGAAGAACTATGGACCAAAACCTTTGCCGAGCAAAATGACTGGCGAGAAAAATTTGCGGAAGTTCCGTTTGAGGATAAAAGCGGAACTTGGCAACTGCGGTATTACCAAGAATTGGCGGTAAACAAAACCATGGAAGCCATTGCGAATAACAAAACCCGTATTTTGCTGACGCTGGCAACCGGAACAGGAAAAACCGCCATTGCATTTCAAATCGCGTGGAAACTGTTTTTAACCCGTTGGAACGCCAAAAAAGACGGGAAAAGAAGACCGCGCATTTTGTTTTTGGCAGACCGAAATATTCTTGCCGACCAAGCGTACAACTCATTTTCTGCCTTTCCGGAAGATGCTTTAGTACGCATAAAACCCAGCGAAATAAAAAAGAACGGAAAAGTGCCCACCAACGGCAGTATTTTCTTTACCATCTTCCAGTCTTTTATGTCGGGACGGGATTTAGAAGGGAATCCTCTTCCAAATTTTGGGCAATACCCCGCAGATTATTTTGATTTTATTATCATAGACGAATGCCACCGCGGAGGCGCGAATGACGAAGGAAATTGGCGGGGCATTTTAGAATACTTTTCCCCCGCGGTGCAGTTGGGGCTTACCGCAACGCCCAAAAGAAAAGACAATACCGATACCTACAAATATTTTGGCGACCCTGTTTATATTTATTCCCTCAAAGAAGGGATAAACGACGGATTTTTGACGCCTTTTAAGGTAAAACGCATTAAAACCACGCTAGACGATTATATGTACACCAGCGACGACGACATTATTGAGGGCGAAATTGAAGCCGGGAAACTGTATACGGAAGCCGATTTTAACAAAAAAATTGAGATTGAGGCGCGAGAGAAACGACGCGTTCAAATTTTTTTAGACGACGCGAACCAAACCGAAAAAACGATTATTTTTTGCGCGACACAAAGCCACGCTTCTGTTATTCGTGACTTAATCAATCAACAAAAAAAGAACAAAGACCCGAACTATTGCGTACGGGTAACGGCAAGCGACGGAGAAATAGGCGAACAATTTTTACGAGATTTTCAGGATAACGAGAAAACCATCCCCACCATTCTTACCACCTCACAAAAACTTTCTACTGGGGTAGATGCCCGAAATATTCGTAATATTGTACTGCTGCGCCCCGTAAACTCCATGATTGAATTTAAGCAAATTGTGGGGCGAGGAACACGCCTTTTTGACGGAAAAGAATTTTTTACCATCTACGATTTTGTGGATGCCTACCACCATTTTGCCGACAAAGAATGGGACGGAGAAGCCACGCAGGTAGTAGAAATTTGTAAAAAATGTAATATGGACCCGTGTATTTGCGAAACAAAGCCGTTAAAACCGTGTTCCGTATGCACCAAAAATCCGTGTGAATGCCCAAAAGAAGCACCCCAACCATGCCACAAATGTGGACAAAAACCATGTATTTGTACAAAAACCGTAAAAATAAAGCTTAAAGACGGCAAAGAGCGAGAAATTCAGCACATTATTTCCACTTCATTTTGGGGCGCCAACGGAGAACCCATTTCGGCAGAGGAATTTTTAAATAATTTATTGGGTGAATTACCGCATTTTTTTAAAAATGAAGACGAGTTGCGGAGGCTTTGGAGCAATCCCATTACCAGAACAGCGCTTTTGGGAAAACTGGACGAAGCAGGCTTTGGAAAAGAACAACTGTTCATGCTCCAAAAACTGGTAGACGCAGAAAAAAGCGATTTGTTTGATGTCTTGGAATATGTGTTTAACAGCGAAAGAAAACCCATAACGCGGAAAGAGAGAGTAAAAGGATCTCAAACAAATATTTTTGCTGTTCTGAGTCCTCAACAAAAGGAATTTATACAATTTGTCCTGCAAAAGTATCTGGAAACGGGCGTAGACGAACTGGCACAAGAAAAACTATCACTCCTCCTCACCAATAAATACCAGTCTTTGGAAGATGCCAAAAACATATTGGGGAGTGTAGAAGAAATGAGAACAGTGTTTTTTGGATTCCAAGAAAAATTGTATGCAAAAAACACCAGACAATATGCATGAGAAAATTTTACTTCTCCTCCTCCTTCTCCCCTTTCGCGTCCCGTAAATCATCCAAAAACTCTTCTACAATTTTCTTTCCTCCTAACCCAAACGCCAGCCCACCAGATATGGCTATCATTCCTACAAAACCAATAAATAACACTCGTACCAAATCTTCTGCAATTTTTAACTGAGAAAGTGCCGCTAAAATGGAAAAGGTCACAATAATTCCTTCGGCAACCAATGCCAAAATTTTTCCGGAAGAAGATTTTGCCACTTTAAATCCACTTTTTATCACTGCCGCGGTAGTATCCCCCACTTGTACGCCAAAAAGGACAATAATAAGCGCCACCACAATATTGGGAATATAGCGAATAATGCTCTCCAAAAACTCTGCAATAGCAGTAATTCCTAAAATATTGGCAACCGAGAGGATAAATAACGAAAAAATATATCCCTTTAAAAACTGCCCTATCACCAAAGCAGGAGATTCGTGAATCTCCGCCTTTTTCAGGAGATCAGAAAATCCACTCCGCTTAGCAAGATGCTGTAAAAAAGGACGATCCCCAATTTTTACAATAATCCCCTCTACTATTGCCCCCAGCCACCATCCAAAAATAAGGAGAAAAAGAGAAAGAAAAAACTCATCACTTTTATCCACCGCATTATCAAAAAGAGGACGAATTTCGTGGAGGAAAGTCCCAAAAAAGGATTCAATGGTTTGTAAAAACTGATTCATGCAAAAAAAGAGATTCACAGTATTCTACCACATAAAAACGAGAATGGAAACTGCTTTCCCATTCTTCTCTCTTTTGATAGGATAAGGAAGATATTTTTCCCCCATTTATGACCCCTATTCGCATTTTTACAAAATCGTATTGCCCATATTGCGTTGCCGCAAAAGACCTATTTAAAACCAAAGGATATGAGTACGAAGAAATATCTGTGGAGGAAAACCAAGACAATTTTTTTACACTGGTAGAAAAACATAACCACCGCACCGTTCCTATGATTTTTATCGGAGAAACCTTTGTGGGCGGATTTGACCAACTGAAAAAACTCAATGACGAGGGAAAATTAGAGGAAATGATGGGGTAGGGGCACTATTTTTTTAGAATTTTTTATTTTTTTATGTCCTCCGCTCTTTTGGAAAAATATCGGGTTAATATTTCTCACCTCTTTCAAATCCCTCAAAAAATAAAAAAAGGGAAAACATTTTACGATATAGCCAAAAAACATATCGTAAAAAGCGAAGGATCAAAAGAAAATATTGCACTCAATATTGATACTATTCTCTATGGAAAATAAAAGAATTTTTATCGACAGCAATATTTTTGTTGCCTTTTATCTGGAAGAAGACGCTCTCCATGAAAAGGCTATTTTTTTGTTAGAGGAACTAAAAGAACGAGAAATTATAATCCCCTACTGTGTTATTCAAGAGGTAAGCAGTATTTTGTGCTACCGTGCAGGAAAGAAAACTGCTGATGTTTTCCTGAAAGACATTGATTTGTCATCATATTGTCGTGTCATCGATAGCATCGTTGACGAAGAGATTTTGTTTTTTCAAGGAATTTCCCAAAAAATATCATTCACAGACGCGTCGCTCCTTTTTCTCTCAAAAAAATATAATGCAGAGCTGTTTACCTTTGACAAGCAATTGCTCAATATATCAAGGAATTTTTAATTCTTTCTCCCCTTTTCTATGAAAGCCTCAGACCTCCTGGTAAAATGTTTGGAAAACGAAGGTGTAGAATATATTTTTGGGATTCCTGGAGAAGAGAATCTCGATTTTTTAGAATCACTGCGCACTTCCCACATAAAACTCATTGTAACCCGCCATGAACAAGCCGCAGCGTTTATGGCGGCTACTTACGGACGATTAACCGGAAAACCGGGAGTAGCCCTTTCTACTCTTGGTCCGGGCGCTACAAATCTGGTTACCGGAGTTGCCTACGCACAACTGGGAGGAATGCCGCTGGTAGTGATTACGGGGCAAAAACCCATTCGCAAAAGCAAACAAGGACAATTCCAGGTGATTGACGCAGTAGAAATGATGAGACCGATTACCAAAATGGCAGACCGAATTGAGAGCGGTGATAAAGTAGCGCCCCTTGTTCGCGAAGCCTTCCGTATTGCCATGGAAGAACGCCCCGGAGCGGTGCATTTAGAGCTTCCAGAAGATATTGCGCGAGAAGAAACCGACGGATCTCCTATCCCCATTCATACTGTTCGTCGTCCAGGACCCGATAAAAAAGCCGTAGAAGTCGCAGCAGAAATGATAAAATCGGCAAAATCACCACTGATACTCATTGGTGCCGGTGCCAATAGAAAAGAAATTCTGCATCACCTCGCTTCATTTATAGAGGGAACCCAAATTCCATTCTTTAATACCCAAATGGGGAAAGGAAGCGCATTTTCGGTATACCAATACTATATCGGAACCGCAGCCCTCTCCGACGGAGATTATCTCCACTGCGCCATAGATAGGGCGGACCTTATTATTAACATTGGGCATGATGTAGTAGAAAAACCTCCATTTTTCATGCATATTGGCGGAAAAAAAGTAATCCATATCAATTTCTCTAGCGCGCGAGTAGACACCATTTATTTCCCCGACTTGGAAGTAGTGGGAGATATTTCTGACACTCTGAAACAACTGTTAGAGATGGTATCACCACAACCCCATTGGGATTTTGAATATTTTTTCCGTGTAAAAGAACGAATCCTTGCCCATGTGGCAGAAAAATCCAGTGACCCCAGTTTTCCGGCTATTCCACAGCGATTTGTAGCAGATGTGAGAAAAGCAATGCCAGAAGACGGAATTATTGCACTCGATAATGGAATTTATAAAGTGTGGTTTGCGCGACAATATCGCGTTTTTCAACGCAATGGAATTCTGTTAGACAACGCATTGGCAACCATGGGTGCGGGGCTTCCCTCTGCCATGGCGGCAAAAATGGTGTTTCCGGACAAAAAAGTGATGGCGATTTGTGGCGACGGCGGATTTATGATGAACGATCAGGAATTAGAAACTGCCATTCGACTCCATCTTGACCTGGTGGTACTTATTTTAAATGACAATGCGTTTGGCATGATTAAGTGGAAACAAGAGGGAATGGGGTTTGATGATTTTGGACTCGACCTAAAAAACCCCGACTTTGTGAAATTTGCGGAAAGTTTTGGAGCGACAGGATACCGAATAGAAAAAACAGAGGATATTGTTCCCACACTCAAAAAAGCACTGGATTCTAAAGGTGTCCATGTGATTGAGCTCCCCGTTTCGTATACAGAGAACACCCGAGTATTAACGGAAGAACTTAAACATCGGAATTGTTTGTTTTAAAAGACTTCCACATTTCCTCTGCCACCGTTTTCATATTTTTTCCCACCACACTTTTAGGATTTTGGAGCGCAAGCCACTCCAAATCTTGGAGCAGTACTTTTTTTTCTCGCACAATTCCAAAATCGCGGTCCATACGCATCCTCAGCTCTGTAATAAAGAGTGTGTCATGGGGATGAAAAATAGGGAGTGCCCCGTGGGGGACAGATGCCATATCTGGTTTTATCCGAACAGATGCCATCTCTTGAAGAGATGGCATCTGTATCTGTGTTTCTATTTTTTCCGCAATGCGTTTGGAGTATACCAGTCCCTCCAAGAGTGAATTTGACGCTAATCTATTCCGTCCATGAACACCGGTATAAGTACACTCTCCACTGGCAAAAAGATGAGGAAGAGAAGTTTCTCCGTCTAAATTCACAGAAATGCCTCCTCCAAAATAATGCGCGGCAGGCGCAATGGGGAGAAGTGGCATGGTGACAGTGGAAAATTGCGGGTCATAACCCTCTGTTGGGAGAAATCCAAATTCTTTGGTGAGATGTTCAAAAATTTTTGGAAATTTTTGAGGAAAATCCAAAAGGTGTCGAGTATCTAAAAAAACAGGGCCTTTTTTGCGTTCCTCAAAAATCGCCTTTGCCACTTGGTCTCTTGGTAAAAGTTCGTCAATAAATCGTTTTCCTTCTGCATTTATTATATATGCCCCTTCCCCTCTTATGGCTTCAGAAAGCAAAAACTTTGGTATGCCCGGCGCGTCTAACGCCGTGGGATGGAACTGAATGCGATACAAATCTTGCGTACGCGCTCCTGCCCTTATTGCCATAGCGATACCGTCACCAATAGCATCTTCTGGAACCGTTGCGGTAGCAAACAGTGCACACGCTCCACCCGTGGCAATAATGGTAGAATCGGCAAAAAACTGTTCCTCCTCATTTTGTTGCCCCCCCCTCACGGGTGGTAGGGGGGTAACCTCCTTTTTCTCAGCCCCCAATTTTTCAGCGGAGAAAAAAACGCCTTTCGCCCCTACCACTGAACCATTTTCTACAATAAGATCCGTCGTATAGAAATGTTCTTTCACCGTAATATGAGAATTATCCAAAACTTTTTTTACGAGATGCTCGGCAATGGTTTTTCCCGTTTTATCTCCCACATTTAAAATGCGAGATACGGCGTGTCCTCCCTCTTTATGACGAAGAGCATGGAAATGGATATCCCATTTTTCCATATCTTTTAACACTTCTGGAGCAGTGTATACCAGCATTTCTACAGCTTTACGATCATTTTCGTATCCTCCTGCTTTTAGGGTATCTTCGATATGCGATGCAAAAGAATCCTGCTGTTCATCGGTTACAATCGCAATTCCGCCCTGCGCCATGGGTGTCGACCCCGAAAGGAGCTGGTTTTTGGTGAGCAAAAGAACACTCCCAAACTCCGCAATGCGCAGAGCCGCGGTAAGTCCTGCAATACCAGAACCGATAATGAGAGTAGTGTACTTCACACCTCAAAAAATCTTTTTCTTTTTGCCCGTTGTGCCAGAGGAATGGCAAAAATCCCAATTATTCCTCCAAAAATAGCGCCCGCAACAATGCGCCACAAACTCTTGGGAGAATTTTCGGTGACCTGAAGGGGAGAAAAAATAATGCGATACATGGTTTCAGAAACGCGGTTTACATCTGCTAGTTGGGCATTAAGACTCTGGGTAAGGGACTGAGAAAGTTGATTTGCTTCTTCTGCATTACTCGTAGAAATGGTAAAGACCATGTTTTGGCGCTCTTGTTTTTGTCCAGAAAAATTTCCATTTTTTCCCTGTAAAACCTCATTTCTAAAAGCCGGAGAATGAGTCCATCCAATAATGGTTTCTGCAAAAAAATTCGTTGCCCCCTCTTTCTCCGAAATACTGGAGTCTCGGTCTGCCGAAACAAGAGTGGCAAATAAAATTCCCTGCGCAGAAGGAGCAGCAGAAAATGACAATATGGCCATAATAACCATTCCAACCAGAGCTGTTGAGAGAGGAATCCAGAATAAAGATTTCATAGGAGAAGGGAGAAAAGAAATTAAGAATTGTTCTTTACGAGTGCATTGTATTCCTCTGCTGCCAAAGAACCAATGCTTCCAAATTTATCCATCTCATGCGCCTTTTGAAACATTTGCAACGCCTCTTCTTTTTTTCCTTGTCCTTTTCGTAATTTCCCATAGTTCAGCCAAATCGCCGGCATGGTTGCATCTCGTTCTTTTGCTTTTTCTAAGGCTTTTTCTGCGTTTGTAAAATCCCCTTTGGAGATAAGTGTCCAACCGAGAAGATTATACGCCATAGCACTCTCTGGAAATTTTATTACGGCCCGTTTACCAAACTCAATACCTTTATCTGGAGATTTCAGACTCTCAATGGCAATCCAAATGGGTCGTACAAAATCGTCAACGGTCGTTCCATCGGCATCTAAAATTTTCTCAAAATATTGAAGAGATTCATCATATTGCTGAGCTCGAAAGAGCGTTTCTGCTAAATGTTTTTCTACTTCTTTTGGGGGCGTAAATCCATTGGCGAGCGCATTCTTAAACTGTATCACCGCTTGATCATTAAGCCCCAGTTCTGCCAGTGTGAGACCTAAAAAATACGCACTCTCTTTATGGGTAGGATCCAAAGAAACCGCTTTTTCAAGGGCATTTTGTGCAGTATGAAATTTTCCAAGGGAAAGATAGGCGTACCCTTCCAAAATCCAGGCATCGCGATAATCCGGTCTCGCTTCTATAGTGGGACGAAGCATTTCAATGGTCAGGTTATAAAATCCCAACGCGTTATATCTCTGAGAGAGAAGAGCTCGGCGATGGTTCTCATTGCTATCAGGATATAGGGCATATTCATTGTAGGCAGAGAGGAGTTGATTGGCCTTCTCTCCAAAGGAGGTTTTGGAAAGACTTTTAAATTTTTCTTGCGCTTTTTCGTGGTCTCCAAAGTAAGATGCCAAAATTCCCTCATAAAAAATTCGTGCAGCATTTTCTGGAGCAAGCGCTCCAAAAGCGGTTTGAGCAGCAGAAAAATCACCTTTTAAAATAAGAATTTCACCTCTTCTCATTTGCATATCCGTATCTGCCGGAAATTTTTTGAGGTATTCACTCGCAATTTTTTCCGCTTCCGTAAAATCCCTTCGAGCAATATGAGATTCCATAAGCATTTTCCAAGAATCCTGATCATCCGGAGAAACCGAAAGAATTTCCTGGAGATCTTTGATGGCGTTCGAATACGATCCTTGGGTAAAAAAGGCAGTTGCTCGTTGTTTTTTTTCAGTAGCGGTCACATTATTTTCATTCGGAGCAATCACTTCTACGGTATACGCAGGGACATTGGTTGGCTCAATCATATCCACTGGAGTAATGCTCTGGGTATCATTCATTTTCCAGAGATGCGGAAAAATACGAGAAATTCCCAGCAAGAAAATCCCAATACTGACGAAAAAAAAGAAAATATATCCCCAAAGACCTTTCATGCCACAGTAAAAAAATACTAAAAAAACGGTACCGTGAAGGGTGAAAAGATGCAAGATGTACTGATTTATAATTTTATGATATAGTCTTCTTGAACAATATTTTCCTGTTCTTATGCAAAATTACTCCTACATTGCGCTTAATAATGAGAGCCAACAATTAAAGGGGATCATTTCCGCGGAGGATTCCTGTGGTGCCCGAAAAAAACTCCACGAAATGGGGCTTTCGGTTATTATTTTGGAAGAAACAAATGAAAAAACGAGTTCGTTTCAGCCCAACACAAGCAACGAAGGAATGCAGAATTTTGAATTTTTTGTCGTTGATTCTCAAGGAAAAAGCCTGAATGGGACCATTGAAGCCGTTGATAAAAAAAATGCACTGCGACGACTCGCAACAGAATATAACTTTAAAGTGCTATCTCTCGCCAGTACCAACCTCCCGCCCGACACTCGTTTTGAGGAAGGGAAAAAAGGAATGTCCGAACTCATAGAAGAAACGGAATTAGAATTTGGAATTACCATTAATCGGGAAGAAGTAGGAGAGGAAGATTCGCAATTAAAAGGATTAGTGAGCGAAGGATTTGAAGAAGAACGGCAGATGCTTATGGAGGAAATTGATACGATTACCCAAAAAACAACCCAAATTCTCATTGAGTACCAGGAACGAATTCCTCCCGAAACTATCGATGATACGCGCAAATATTTGGACGAGTTAATGAGACTCAAACTTTCCAATAACTTAGTCCTCATCCGAAAGCTCACCGAAGCCCTTTTTAAAAAAGTAGATGACCTTATTGAGGCATTTATTAACCGAGAAATGGATGGGGAACGGGCAAAAGAGCTGAAAGAAGCATTGGCAGAAGAGCACGAAGAAATGGAAAAAAACAGATCAGCAAAAGGAAATAGTTATAAATCGATTACCAATAATCTTAAAGCTCTTTCGGCAAAGCTGGACCATATTTTGGGAAATAAAGTCGTACGAAAGAAGAAAAAAGAAGAAAAAACAGGTATAAGCGTTCTCCTCAAAGAGTCCAATCGAGTATGGAAAATGTTTTTTTCCGCGCTGTTTACCACCAACACCACACTGCGCAATCAAAGGCTTTCAGAAGCAAAAAAACTATGGGATGGCTGGTCAAAAAAGTGGGAAGAATTTCAAAAACCAAAAACCGAAGGAGAATCTCTCAAAACCAGTACCTCTCAAAGAAAAACTCTTAAAGATATGCGTGCAGAAATGGCTGCATTATCAGAAATTTCTCAGACAAGGGCAGAAGAATGGGAAGAAGATGACTCCCCGTCAGAAACGCCAGAAGACAGCATCTATGTCCCCGAATCCGACCTCATTTCTATTTTCTTTCGAGAAATTCGGTTTTTTCTCGGAAGCCTTTTGGCGGTTTTCCTTTTATTTTTCTTTTTCTCTGACATTTTCCTCCTCTACAGCATTCAGCCCATTTCGGGCTCCCTTGAGCGCGTTATTGCGTCTAATGGATTGGCATTATTTTGCGTTTTTCTCTTTTTTGCGTTTTTCTTTTTGACCATCCGAGAACGATTTTTTTGGGGAAAAACATTCCAAAGCAGTCTCTTCTTTGTATTTATGAGCGGGGTAATGTTCCTGTATGCGGTAAACTATTAATGTGTTCGCCAATTGACCATTCTCTATCTCTTTGTCACAATGCTCGGGGAGGATTATTTTTTTAAGAATTGTATATGGATCTCTCTGAAATTGTTTTAGGACCATTCGTTTTTTCTACTGGAGCTATGGTACTCCTCATAGGAATAATGATTTCCTCTTGGATGCTTGCGAGAACCGTGCACGAGAAAAAACTTTCTATTCGGTTCTTAAACGATTATTTTCTCCTCTATTTGGTGGTGGGCGTTCTTATGGGGCGTGCAGGTGCGGTTTTAGATATTTGGCCTACTATTTCAGAGAACATGATGCACACAGCAGGAACGGGGGAAGCAGTCCTTGTTTTTTTGCGTGATACAGTGTCTTTTTGGCAAGGTGGTGTTGATTTCTTATGGGCCGGAATTGGGTTTTTCATTACTTTTTTGGTGCTCTGCTTTTTGAGGAATGAAAATATCCTCAGTTGGTTAGATGCATTTTCTTTACCCCTTCTCCTCCTCTTTGTTTTTTTAGAAATCGGAAGTTTCCTGGCAGGATGGGACTATGGAGCACCCGTTGATGAAAATTTTATTTTTGCCATTTCGTACGATCTTACCGATGTGCGCTATTCGGGGTATATTCATCCCGTACAGTTATATGCGGCAATAGCGTTTGGTCTCCTTTTTGTAGGAGGAATGGTTTTGTGGTCTGAAAAACTTGAAAAACAATGGCAAAGCGGAATTTTTGGAGGTATTTTTCTCTCCGCGACCTTTATGGTGAATGGAATTTTAGAATTTTTTCGAGGAGAAAAAGGAACGCTCTTATTTAACGATTCGGTTCCCCTCTCTCAACTCCTCTCTTTTGGATTGGGAATTCTTATTTTCTCGTTTATGATCTGGAAGGGACATTTTCAGGTGTTCTCAAAACTTCGTACTTTTTCTCATCTCTCATGATCGATCTCTCTGTTGAAAATCTCCACTTGTTACTTATTATTGCGGGAGGATATACCGCCCTTTTGTGGATTGCTATTACTATTTGGATCGCCAGAGACGCCATTCATCGATCTCATTCGACGCTTTTTCACCTCTTCGCAGTAGTGATTAATGTCATTATTCCATTTCTCGGGGCCGTACTTTACCTCGTGTTTAGACCTTCCCAATCCCTTTTGGAAAAATACTACCAAGAGTTAGAACGGCGGGCATTTGGAGAAAGACCATCGGCGTGTTTCTTTTGTGGACACCTGAACAGTATAGACGCAAAGTTTTGTTCGGAATGTGGAGAGTCTCTCAATGAAACCTGTAAAGAATGCCAAAAAGAAACGCTTCGAGGTGGAAACTTTTGTGAGCATTGCGGAGAAAAAATATGAACACCTTCTTTCTCTCCTTCGGGCTTTTTTCGCTCATTTTTGGCATAGTATTGCGTTTTTTAAGCGGAAAAAATATGCCGAAGTATTGGCCAAATACGCTTCGGAGAGTAAAAACACCTTTTTTTTGGATAGGAATAGCCGGCATAATTCTCGGATGGTTTTTTGTAGAAGACGCCTTTTTAAACGCGTTACCCATACTATGGAGTATTCACCTCTTAAGTTTTTTGGGACTTTTGGCCTATAGCATTCGGTATTTTCTACAAGAAAAAAACCGCATCACCGGAGCAGAACGGAGAAGGATTGAAAAAGAACGACTAAAAAAATAAGTTTTCCAAAAACACGACCAAACCATATTTAAAACACAGAACAGTCAAAACTTTTCTGTGTTTTGCCTTCAGAATAGTCGGAGTAAAAAGAATTATTGTGTCACCGCCCATAACTCTTCTTGTGCCTCTTGTGCGGCTTTTTGTGAATGTTCAGCAAACTTTTCAGGATTTTCGTAGTCTTCAAAAGCAAATAAAATTCCTCGGGAGGAATTAATAATAGCCCCAGTTCCCCCCTTATAAAACGCCCCAGAAATATCTTCTGCAGTAGCGCCTTGTACGCCATATCCAGGAACGAGAAAAATTTGAGACGGCATTTCTCGCCGTAAAATCTCCATTTCATCTGGATAAGTAGCTCCTACCACTGCACCAATACTGGAAAACCCAGAAAGCCCCGTATCATCCATACCCCACCGTGCTACGGCGTGGGCAATATTTTCGTGTACCAGTTCATCTCCCACGGGAAGGTCCTGAAATTCACCAGCACTGGGATTAGAGGTTTTGGTGAGAATAAAAAGCCCTTTTTCATTCTCCACACATTTTTTTACAAAGGGTAAAATACCATCCGAACCAAGATACGGATTAACGGTAAGCGCATCGTACGGACGATTTTTTCCCAAATAGGCTTCTGCGTAGGCTTCTGCTGTGGATCCAATATCTCCCCGTTTTCCATCCACAATTACCAACAGTCCGCGTGCTTTAGCAAACATACACACCTTTTCAAACGCCGCAAATCCTGCGCTCCCAAAGATTTCAAAGAATGCGAGTTGTGGTTTCACGCAAACTATATGCTCACTACACGCATCTATAATGGGAACCAAAAACTTCAGGATGGCTTCTTCGGGAGAAGCATTTTTTTTGAGATGCTCTGGAATACGCGAATAATACGGGTCTAACCCCAAACAGAGCGGAGATTTTTTTTCCAGGACAATATTGGTAAGGGTATCGGAGAACATAGAGGGGAATAAAAAAGACAAAAGAGGGAGTAGATTTGGAGTTTTTTTCAGGACAAGGCTCTTTAGACCTGCTTATTGTGGTTCTATTACCGGTCAATCACCGATAATTCCTTTTATGAATGCATCATCTTTTTCTTCTAAAAAGAAAGTATTCGATTGTTTAGACATAGGATCTGTACTTTGCTCATGCATAAAATCATTATCATTACTTTGTAGAGACACCTAAGTTTCAATTCGAAGTGCAACAGGGGAAACAATAGAGAGCGAACATAAGGGGGGGTAAAGTGAATAGGCGTAACTATCATTTTACCCCCCCTGATATGTCGTATACACATTTTAGCCGAACAGAAAGAGAACAGCTAGGAATTTACCAATTGGAGGGGTATAGCCTAAATAAAAT
>Ga0194063_10000541_pt1 | contig 27192 bp, 19 predicted proteins | sample SepL3720m_MetaG_FD_155459 | JGI IMG/M metagenome (GOLD analysis project Ga0194063, IMG submission 155459) | Anoxic zone freshwater microbial communities from boreal shield lake in IISD Experimental Lakes Area, Ontario, Canada - Sep2016-L373-20m | ecosystem: Environmental > Aquatic > Freshwater...
GTGGTAGGGAAATTATTTGAAAAAGCCCTAGTACCCATGATATGATACACTACAATACCTTTTACAGTTGTAATAGGCAAAGTGCCAATAAAGCCAGCAAAAACAGCATTGGGCATAGCAGGATTAAGTGCACCACCACTTAAAAATGACAATACATTTTTAAACGCTGTGGTATCAGGAGCATACACAGTTAGGTTGGCACCGATATTCAATAAAGCACTTTGTAAAGCACCTGGAGCAGTGGGATCTGCATCTGCACGTTGAATAGCAGCTTTCAATAAACTAAAAGTAGCATCTGTATTAATTCTATCCCACAAGTATTGACTTGGAGGCAATGCAATTGCAGCTGTTTTGTGAATCACTCCATTGCTAGCCAAGGTATTGGTAGACAATAATGGAATATTATTCAAATAAGCACCATTGCGTGTAGAAGGGAATGTAGTTAATCTTAAAAAAGCACTCAATGCGGGAGCCGGATTCAATATACTTGGATATTGAAAATTCGGAAATGTAGCAGGAATACTAGCAGTAGTAATTGCTTGAGGGCAAATATTAAAACTACCAATTGCATTGGCGCTAGCGGCTGGTAATAAACCACTAATGAATGCTGAATGCACTGCATCAGGAGCAGCAACAGGAATAGCTCCACCAGACGCTGCGTTTACAAAAACACGCATTGCATTGTTATCTGGCACAAACATAGTGAAGATGCTATCCGTACGGCTAATTTTGTTAATCAACCCACCTCTTACCAATAGTTTGTAATACAAACTATCGCTGCTAGCTGCCATTGTTTGAGCAAGGGTCAGTCCAGTTGGGGCTGTTGCTGGAGCAACACTTAATTGCTCCATTTTTTTATTACAGCTGGCTAAAAACAGTACTGCCGAAAAAGCTAGCAGTAAGCTGGTTTTAAAATTCTTAATGATATATTTCATAATTTGATTTTTTGTTATGGATGATTTGAAATAACAGATTAATAAACATTGTAACCAAAACTTACATAATATAATCCACCAATCTGTGCGTTACCAACAGCATTGTAATAATATTGATTTAGTAAATTATTAGCACCGAATTTCAAAATAGATTTAGTTTTAGGTAATTTGAAACTAACCTGTGCATCCACGGTATGTACATCTGGAAGATTCCCTGTTGCGAAATCACCTTGATACAAGAACCCTTGTACCCATCTGTAAGCCAAACTAGCACCAAAACGTTTGCTCTTTCCAAAAGCGCTATTTCCTAAAGTAAAGTTGGCTTTGTATTTAGGCGCATTGAAATAAGCTACAAAATTAGAAGGAACATCTGCGATAATATCAGAAGCCAGATTAACACCTGCAGTAAAATTGTGGGGAAGGCGTGCATCCACACTAATTCCAAAACCATAGCTCTTTACTTTTACAGATGAGTTAACTGGAATAGAATACCTATATCCGTTATTGGTATCAGCAACTGCAATTGGCAAACCAGTAGTAGATTGTACAAACACTTGGCGACCCAAGAAATCTTTGTATTGACCATAATAACCATAAGCATCTACCAAGAACATACCACCTTTCAGCAATCCTTTATAACCCAATTCAAAAGAAGAAAGAGATTCTGCTTTAAATTCAGCTGGATTGTATTGAACAATACTTCCTTTTCTCAAACTTTCAAAGTCGTAGACAGGTTTACCGGCAAAATTAAATAGGGTCCTGAACCCTGGAAGGCCACCAATCAAACGCACATTACTACCTACTGCTAAGTTGATGTACTGTTGCTGTGTAGAGGGGAAACGATACGCTGTTTGATAAGAAAGGCGAATATTATTGTTTTCAGATACTTTAAACAAAGCGGTTGCTCTTGGGGTAAAACGATCTTTGAAATTCTCGTTCTTGTCGTAACGTCCAGAGAATGTCAGTTTCACTCCATTTACGATTTGACGAGTAGCTTGAATGTAAGCGCCATATTCTTGAATTGAAATAGGGCCAGTAGAATCAGCAAACAAGGTTCCTTCAGAGTTCAATACAAATTTACGGTAGGTAGCACCGATAATGATATCTGCAAAATTATGTGTCAAATGAGACATGTTGTAGTTGCCATCCAAACTGTATAAATCTGATTTATCCAATAACAAAGCGCCGCCTTTAGAAATAGGTAGCAAACGGATAGAATCATATGATTTACGGAACTGATTACTTGTTGGCAATGGACGTGAAGCGTCTACAGCTGCACGTGAGTTGGTGTGCGCATCTGCATCACTTAAACCACCCAATCTTCCCACTAAATAAGTTTGTGCATATTGTGCATACCAACCTGTTGAACCACCACTAGGTCTCCAGCTTTCATTGAATAAACGAGTAGCTACAGTTGTGTTATAAGATTGACCTGCATTTTCTTGAGTGGTATAAGCCCTTACTGACCAATACCTATTATTCAACTCAAATTTATACTGACCCATTTTGAAATCCTTTAAACTATATCTTTCACTACCAGTATATACCGTATTACCAGTACCCCAGTAACCTGCTAGTACAGCTTCGGTAAATGCAGATACTTTATAATGCAATGAACCACCCAATTTGAAATTCACGGTATTGGGATTGGTTACTTCTTTTTCAGTATAACCAGTACGACTAACATTGATGGCTTTTCCACCATTTAATGTATCAATGAAATTTTTCAAGAACGGTGCCTGTCCACCAATAGCATTTAATACAGCAGAACGAATTTCAACAGTTGTTTCATCGCCATAGGTATTAATACCATCGTAGTTAGGATCAGAAGCACGATTACCAGCGATTACTCTACCACCAGTAGCAGCTCTTGAATAGTTTCTTTGATCTACCCCTTGCCAATCTTTAGCTTGAATTAATTCAGCATTGATTTTGAAGGCAAATTTTTCTGATACTTTTTTACCCCAACGTAAATTCCAGTTGTGGTAGGGAGAAGTAGGACGTTGTTTACCATCGGTATTCATGATACCTTCTTTTACCAAAAATGATACCCCTTGATATTTGAAAGGACTTTTGCTGGTCATCAGCAAAGTACCATTCATACCACCAGGCCCATATAATGCAGAAGAGGCACCAGACAGTAATTCCATACCATCTACATCCAATTCACTTAAACCAATAATAGCAGCTACAGAGAAGTTCAAACCAGGCGCTTGGTTATCCATTCCATCCACCAATTGGTTGAAACGGGTATTACCACTGCTGTTGAAACCACGCGTTGTAGGGGTTTTAAATGTTAGAGAAGAGGTTGTTACATCCACCCCTTTTAAGGTAGTTACCACATCGTAGAAATTAGCTACGGGCGAATTGCGGATATTGGCTGCACTTACCCTTTCAATACTCACCGGTGATTCCATAATTCTTTGAGGAACCCGATTCGCAGAAACCACAATTTCTTGTCCAAGGGCATTGCTTGTTTTGAATTCAACTTGTACGGGTGTTTTTGCATCACTTATTGTCAATTCCTGCATTTCATATCCTACAGAAGATATCAACAGTGTTACAGGAAGTGCTTTTACGGAAATTTTGAAATTTCCTTTATCATCTGTAAAAGTACCGGTTATACCACCTTTTACAGTTACAGATACGGCACCAGCACCTTCTTTTGTTGCGCTGTTACGTACATTACCGCTTACTGTTACTGACTGAGCAAACGTAAAATTTGCAAATCCAGTAGCAAGCAGAAAACTAACAAGGTAACTTGTAATTTTTCTCATATCGTCGTTTTTGGGTTTTAAATATGCGGCAAAATAAGCATTGTAAAGTTTTCGGGGAAATTTTATTTATCACCCTGTGTTGAAATCTATACAGCCCGCGATGCTTAAATTCAAGAATCAAAGGCTATTTTAGCGGCATGACTCAATTCAAATTTCCAGGCCAACAGGCATTTTACAAGGGAAAAGTAAGGGATGTGTATACCCTTGACAATGATTTACTGGTAATGATTGCCAGCGACCGAATTAGTGCTTTTGATGTCATTCTCCCTCGTCCAATTCCCTTTAAAGGACAGGTTTTAAACCAAATTGCTGCATTTATGCTGAATGCCACCACCGATATTTGCCCCAATTGGCTACTTCAAACCCCTGCCCCGAACGTTAGTATTGGTAAAAAATGTGTCCCTTTTAAGATTGAAATGGTGGTTAGAGGCAACCTTACTGGCCACGCTTGGCGCACTTATGCAGCAGGTGATCGTATGTTGTGTGGTGCCAATTTGCCCGAGGGAATGAAAGAAAATGACTTTTTTCCCTCTCCCATTATTACACCTAGCACTAAGGCTTCAAAGGGTCATGATGAGGATATTGCCCCTTCCGCTATCGTTGCTACTGGCCTAGCCACTGCTAAAGAATGGGAACAATTATGTAAATATGCCTTGGCACTTTTTGAAAGAGGAAAAGAAATAGCTGCAAAACAGGGGTTGATACTGGTTGATACTAAATATGAATTTGGTAAAATTGGAGATGAAATAATTTTAATGGATGAAATTCACACCCCCGATAGCAGTAGGTATTTCTATACAGATGGCTTCCAAGAAAGGCAAGAAAAAGGAGAGAGACAACAACAATTAAGTAAGGAATTTGTAAGAGAATGGTTGATTGCTAACAATTTTATGGGCAAGGAAGGGCAGGTTGTTCCGGCTATGTCGGATGAATGGATTACCACCATCAGCCTTCGGTATATTGAACTATATGAAAAAGTAATTGGCCGTTCTTTTGAACCTGAAACCCTATCCCCTAATGAAACCTACCAACGGATAGTAGCAGCCTTACCCATATAGTAAAAAAAATCCTGCAGGCTATGCACTGCAGGAAGGATAAGGCAATAGGTAATGGTTCGGATGGATTGCCTCGGTGTTCTATGTTTATTTACTTGTTTATTTTAATTTTTAAAAAGGGGCTGCCTGTAAATCCGACGCCCTTTCAAATATCGCCTGTTCGTCTTCCTTGTTTTGTAGACTTGTTAATTTCATCCAACCTTGGTCTCAATCTTTTTTTGCTTTTATTAAATACCATCATGCCTTTGTCGATGCCTTTGCGCATTTCTTTTTGTTGCGCCAGCGGCAGGTGATACATATCAGTGCATTCCTGACTACAACAGCCATCATAGGTAGTAGCACATTTGGCACACTGAATAAATAATAAATGGCAAGCATTGTTATGGCAATTGGTATGAGTGTCTGCTGGCTCACCACACTGGTGACAAGTTGCAATAACGTCCTCGGTTATACGCTCCCCTAGCCTGTCATCAAAAACAAAATTTTTCCCAATGAATTTACTGGGCAATCCTTTTGCTTTGGCTTGTTGCGCGTAATGAATAACTCCTCCTTCTAAGTGAAAAACATTTTTAAACCCATGGTGCAGCATATAGGCACTGGCTTTTTCGCATCGAATACCACCTGTACAATACATGATGATATTTTTATCCTTGTGCTCCTGCATCCGATCTACCGCCATGGGCAATTGCTCGCGAAAAGTATCACTAGGAATTTCTATTGCCTTTTCAAAATGCCCCACTTCATATTCATAATGGTTGCGCATATCAATTACAATCGTATCGGCTTGTTTTACTAGTTCGTTCATCTCCTGTGCATTCACATACCGTCCTTTCTGCTCCATGCTAAAACTGGAATCTGTAATTCCATCTGCAACAATCTTGTTTCTCACTTTAATTTTCAATACCCAAAAACTCTTTCCATCATCATCCACCGCAATATTTAATCGCAACCCATTGAGTGGTGGAATGCTATATAAATATTCCCGAAATGAAGCTAAATGACTATCGGGAACGCTGATTTGTGCATTGATGCCTTCGGATGCGATGTAAATTCTACCGAATACTTTTAATTGATCCAATGCTTTGTACATTTCATCGCGCAGCAAGGCAGTATCTTCAATGGTGAAATAATTATAAAAGGAAATGGTGGTACGATGTTCTATTTCTTCGTACAAACGCTTTTTTAATTCCGTCTGTGATACGCGGTTGTGTAATACTGCCATAAAATTAATTTGATCCTATCGCTAGGAAATCATCAATGATTGGATGCTTGCAGGGCAAACCAAATTTTGACAAAAGTAGGAAAAAGGAGTTGGAAGTTGGAGGTTGGAGGTTGGAGGTTGGAAGTTGCCTTCTAAGATGGAGTTGTGATAAAATGGAATTTTAGTTGCTAGAATAAAAGTTTTTAGTTGTTGGTTTTTAGTTGTTTTTTCTCAGCAACGTCTCTCTCAAGGCATGTGTGAGAGCCGAGGACGTTGCGTCTTATATTAAGTTGGCTTGTCTTTACGCAACGTCCCGTACCGGAGACATTGATGGGAAGAAGTATCTAGTATCCAGTATCTAGTATCCAGTATCCAGTATCTAGTATCCAGTATCTAGTATCCAGTATCTAGTATCTAGTATCCAGCATCCAGCATCCAGCATCCAGCATCCTCCTCCTACAACCCCACACTCACCGTCCTACTCCCGCCACTACCCTGTGTACGAATATTACCACCAATTACACCACCCGTTCCAATACGAATACCTGTATTCACTTTATTTCCAGCAGAAAAACCGGTTACCCAGTCAACCCTAAAAATTTTGAATATATTTTCTACGCCAACAAATGCTTCTACATAATTACTATGCTTATTTACATAAAAAGCATTACTGCCGGCTACCATATTCCAATTCAATTGCCTTAATAAAGGAATCTTATTGGTGAACAACCCATTGAAATGATGCTCCACATGTGCAAATGAATAGAATGAAGCCACCGTACTATTGGCATAATAGGGAGCCAATTGAAAACTATTTACATACTCGCTGGCAGCAGTACTTCTATTGCCATTGAAATGCTGATAATCCTGTATATACACTTTCTTATTGTTCAAAAATCCGCCCATCCCTATTTTATATTTGAAAGCGCCGGCCAATTTGAAATTCTTATCATCAGCAATGGTGAAACGCCATTTGTCGAAATCAACATCACTACCTAAAATATTTTTAAACCCTTTGGTATAGTTCAAACTAAATGTTGGATAGCGGGAGCCGATGGCTATTTTATTTTTGGGGAATTGAATATATTGTTGACCTGGCTTGATGCTAATATCTACACTAAATATAAATGCCTGGTGTGGCGTAAATTGTGAACTTAATTTTTCAATGGGATAATTAGGCTTGATATTGATGGAGTCCTTTTTGAAAATAGTGAACAGGCTGGTATTGTCGAGTGGCTTCCTATCCTCATACAAAGCATGCAATGCTATTCGCAAACCAGTTTCGTATCTTTTGGAAAACTCTACACTGGCAAAATTATTTTCATAGGTTTTGATGAAATTATTACCCCAGAACAGTACATCAAAACTATTATTCAAGGGTGATTGCACACTTTCTTTATTGAATTGACTCACTCTTTTTCCTCCTGAAAAGGTCCAGGATTGCCTTTTAATTTTTTTATCAATATCCCAATCTCTAGTTCGGATGTTCAAAGAAGCCCAAGCATTGAAATGAGTATTACTAAATCCATATCGTAGGTGTGGTTGAAAACTGATATTTGTTTTAGTCTTTTTAAAATACTTGTTAAAATACAAGCCAGCATTCAATACCAAGCCTTCTGCAGGATTGTATTCCATATTGGGCAGTACTGGTTGTACACCCCATCCATACCCTCCATTTGTATTATAATGATAGCGATTCACCCCGCCGAGGAATAATTTCTTCAGCTTTAATTTTCCTTGTTTTTTATTCAGCGAATCAACTGAACGCTGGCTGAGCAATGAATCTTTTTGCAATTCATAGATACTATCCTTCACTTGATAATCTTTCTTTTCTTCATTTTCCAATGGAACGGGGCGAATGGTATCCCAATATTGTTTGGATCGCTTATTTACGGCAGTATCGTACTTAATAATAATATTGTCGAAGAATTTTTTGGGAAAGACAGGATTCAAATTATAATTGGAATACACATTTACAAAATTGCCAATTGCGTCTATGCCAAACTGTTTGAAATTAAAATGCAGTAATTGATTTTTCACTCTCCAGGTTTCCTGATCAACGGGTACATGAAACTGAGTGATTTGCAGTGTATCAATGATTTCCAATTGCGACTTTTTGGTCAGCGTCAAGTCGGCACTATGAATGCGCCAATCTCCTTCGGTAATATTGATAATACCCGAAAACAAAGGTTCATAATTTCTTCTTGGCTGCACTCGTATACTATTGATTTCTTTTCCATCTTCCCAGAAGCTACCGAGGTATTTGAACTGATAATACCCAATGGCACCATCAGCTAAGGGCGAAACAAAACCCCTAGGGTTAAATCGATCTGTAAATATTTTAACATTGCTGTTATACAAACTAATAAAGGTTGGAAAGGTAAAACCGAAGCCTCCGCTACCGCTAACCCTACTGCTCAATACTTCCATTTTGAAATGGTCTGGCTCTTGGTTATGTACTTTGGAAATAGATTCAGCAAGATAAATAATACCCTTACCACTAGAATCCAATCCCATGTCTTTTCTGTCATCTTCTGGAATCTTTTGTCCAAATATCTTATTAGGTAGATTCCGAAGTTTCATGATATCCTTTGTATATACCTCACATTCAAATCCATTTGTCTGTTGATTGTAAAAGGGCCTTTTTTTAATGGCCGCTCGCATGATGGCATAAGCCGGGTCCTCTCCTTTTTTTACAATCACTTCCTTCAATTCAAGTTTTTGTTCAGTAAGAATAAATATCAATTCTACATCCTCTTTACCAACGCTGATTTTTTTTTCCTGGGCCGTATAACCAATATGCTGACATACTACTGCATAATTTCCAGGAGCCAATGGAAAAGAAAATCTGCCCTTATTATTAGCACTAGCACCGATGGTGCCGCCCTTGATAGTAATAGAAGAATAAGGCAATAAATCGCCCGTGCTATTAAATACAGTACCCAATAATTTTTGCGCCGAACTGTTTATTGAAATAAAAAGGATGGGAATGAATATAAATCTCACCAGGCTTAAGTTTTGTGTCCTACGAAAATAGGTTCGATTTTGTTACAAAGATGTGAAATTAGCTTTATACAGAAGTATCTATACTGAAAAACAGGGGTCAGCTCAATTATTTAAAATTGTATTTACTTTTCCAAAGTGGCCTTCTGTATTATTTAGATTTCCGTAGAAAGGAGCCACTTATTGCTGCAAAGCCGGCTACCAATGCACCAATTAGTGCAGTAGCCAAAATCAAAACATAGGGATTATCCATTTTTAATATAAGCACCGACACTTTATGAGCCAACAAATGTTCATTGTTATTGCTTATCCAAAAGCTTAATCCACCCCATAATAACAACAATGCTAAGAAAGCAGATAGAAAGGCCCATCCTGCTTTTTGGTGTATGACAACAGCCACTATGAATGCAGCAATAGCAATACTCCACCAGGGGAAATACAAACAGGCTGCAAAGCTTAATAAAGCAGTAAGCAAAAGACTTATTAAAAATTTCATCTTATAGAATTTGAATTATTAACAAAAAATCTATGATCTTCTAAATAGGAACTATGAACCTTTACCAAAACTCATTCTTCCCTTCACCCGACTATCTTTTTCTTCTCCCTTTTTCATAACCCACAAACGATAATATTTTCCGGCTGCCCAGTCATCCACAAAACCATCATAATACTTACTTCCAGGATTGCCATTCTGACCACCTGGATAAATACCATAGGCTTCTGTTTCTGGTGTCAGGTGTACAATCATTCTCCAACTTGGACCATGTGCCTCCTTAGCTGCATTAATAGTATGAACGCCTCCTCCAATGGGAAGATTGGTTCTACTGAAAACAGGAATTCTTGCTAGGTTCACAACCCTTGTTCCCTTGTATTTATCCCATTCCAGTTTACCCTTAGTCTCCGCTTCTTTTACCATCAATACTGTTTTCTTAAAAGCTGCTGTCACGGCATCTGAAACTGTTTCAACCACAGGGGTATTAATGTTATCGGCAAATTTATAAGCACTGTCTTTTAATAGTCCTTCTACCAATGTACTTTCAAAAGGCCTCAAAATAACTTTGGGTGCTTTTGCATATTCATCACCGTAAACAGTGTCTTGTAATTTTTGAAATAATACTTCAAAAATAGTGGCGCCTTTTGAACCGGGATCATTGCGTAAATTCCAAGTTGCCAACAAATCATAATATTTTTTTTCAGCTGCACCAAATCCTGCTGTTTGTAAATTCTTCATTAATAAAGGAAGAATCATGTCGGCTACTTCATTATAATTATCGGTTTGTAATGCCTTCATATCATCTACAGAAATATTGTTCATGGCGTTCAATCTCTTATTGATGATGATACCTCGATACAAAGGGTAATTCCTACCCATATAATAGGGATAGGATTCCTCCACAGGCTTCTGATTGGCACTGCTGATAAAGCCTCGTTCAGGATTATATTGAAAAGGCACTTCTTCCTGTGGAATCATACCCTGCCATAAATAACTGGTATCGGTACCGGGCATAATAAAATCGCCCTGGCCCTTCCACTTAGCTGGCCACTCTCCCTGTGTACGAATAGCAATATCTCCATTTTTACATGCAAAAGCACAATTTTGACCAGGCGTATGCAAATAGGTAACGGCAGCCTGGTAGTCGGTATAATTCTTTGCATGATCCAATAAATTAAAAATTTTCAATTCATTGCTTTTATCATGTGCCTTCCACCTAACTGCATAATTTTTTTGATTGCTGGTACGGTTGCCACTGAAATTTTTATCATACATCACTGGACACCAGTCGTCCCCTAATTGAACATAAGCCACGGAATCAATAAAATCGGGTTGGTCTTTTATTTTGATAGTATCAATGCGCCAACGAGTATTTTTCCAATCACCATTAAATAAATATTGTGCTCTATTGGCATCTTTGAATTGTACTTCATAATAATCCCTAACATCTCTTCCGCCATTGGTGAAACCAAATGCACAACTATCATTGAATCCAATAATCACACAGGGTGCACCAGGGAAACTTGCTCCATAGGCATTGAATGTAGGTGTGCTAATTTGCATTTCATACCATAAAGAAGGAAGGTTTAACCCTAAATGAGGATCATTACATAAAATGGGATAACCGCTTTTCGTTTTTTTACCACTTACTGCCCAGTTATTACTTCCATTATCACGATCGGGTTTGAATGATTCCAATGAAACCAGGTCTTTATTGTTGAGATATAAAGAGTCGGCAAAAGCAGGTGCTGTAGGAAATACAGTTTGTGCCGCTAACACTGTTCCCCTTGGAATAATAGGGTCCAGGGAATCATGTATAGCAGGATAAAGTTTACTGAAATCATCTGCTGAAAAAAAACGCTTGGCATTGGTCATTTCAAAATCATCATCATGACCAGCTAAATCAAGACTCATGTATTTTAAAAACAAAGCCGTTTTTAAATTTGTCCATTTTTCAGGTGCATACCCTATTAATTTATATTCGATGGGCAATTGGCTTTCTGTCAGAGAACTTATATATGCATTTACACCTGCAGTATAAGCATCACAGGTAGCTTTGATTTCGGGATCTTTGGCGGTTTCTTTTTCTGCAATTTCTGCAGCATATACCATCCCCAAACGCCTCATATTACGGTCGAAATTCAAAATACGTTCTTCCTTTCCTCCTAATATCTCACTTAATCTTCCTGCAGCAGCATGTGTTTGAAATTCCATTTGCCACAAGCGGAATTTGGCATGCAAGTATCCCTGTACAAAGAAGGCATCATTTTCATTATCGGCGAAAATATGTGGCACCAATCTGTCATCAAAATATACTTCGGTTTTACCACTCAATTGTGGAAAGCTTACATCACCGGAGTAATCCTTATTGGCAGCTTCCGCATTTTGCCATACGCCCTGTTGGGGACTCAGCAATTTTCCTAAAGGAGCAGGTAATATTGTTTTTGTATTTAGTGTATAAATCAGCCCCGTAGTAAGTGCGGCTGATAAAAGGAAAGGAACTACTTTCATAAAGCAGGAATTTGATGTAAAATAAGAAAAACTAAGGGAATACTATTAAAGCTTGAAAGAAATTTACCGACTAGTTTTGCATGTAATTAGTACAGTATGATTACTATTTAAAATTTGCCTTATTACAAGGCAAGTTTTTTATTTTTACAAAATGAAGGAACTCACCATTGATGTAAAAAATATTTTGGGCTTGCAATTACCCACCGACCCACGTTGGGTAAACCTAGCCGAAATGGAATTGGCAGAAATTTTAACCGACCATGCCTACTGCGAACAGAAAGCGGCTACTACTTGCATCTCCCTTATACAACGCTATCCCGATCGAGTTGAAATGGTAGAAGAACTATCTCCGATTGTTACAGAGGAATGGGGCCATTTCAGAATGGTGTTGGCCGAATTAAAAAAGCGAAATCTTCCTTTAGGTAAACAGAGAAAGGATGAATACGTAAATAAACTGCTCGAATTTCAAAAAAAAGATGGCAGTGTAGAAGACAGATTGCTGGATCGACTTTTAACAATGGCCTTAATTGAAGCAAGAAGTTGTGAAAGATTCAAAAGATTAAGTGAAGGACTAGACAATGCCTACATGAGAAATTTCTATAGAAAATTCATGGAAAGTGAAGCAGGGCATTACACCCTATTTATTAATTTGTCGGAATTATACTTACCAAAAGATAAAGTAAGAAAACGTTGGAAAGAGTGGCTGGCTTTTGAAAAAAACTTGATGAACGAAATGACAATCAGGGGCGACCGCATTCATTAATTAAAAGAATACCTGAACCTTGTTGTACAAGGGATATAAGGCATCCCCACTGATTCATAAATATTGGGGGGCCTCAATGCATCGGGACCTCTTTGAATGATCATTTCATAATCGGCAGGAAGATTTTTTATTTTGACAAATTTCTGCTTAGCGCCCATACCACAAGTGAATTCTAATTGCCATCTATTATTCCTACTCAATTTAAAAGTATATCCAAATACAATTGCACCTCCTACGGAATGAGCATCGGCCAAATAGGGATATTTAGTCAAGGTATCCTGCGTGTTGCTGTTGACAAAATTATTGGCAGCAGAAAAGCGGTAGTATTTCCACCTGAATTCGAGGCCAACAAAAGGACTATGCTTGGCTTTGTTTTCAGCAGAAATAATACCCAAATCCAACAAGGGCTTCCACCTTTGCAATAAATGATAGCGGTATTGAGCAAGGAATCGAAAACCATGCAATGACTGAAATCCATCCAATTTAAAAAAAGGCGTTTTACTCACATAGGATAGTTCAGTGAAGTACGCACTCCTTTCCGTAAATCGATTACCCATTCCCATACCAATTGCCATATGAGGTTCAATCAATCCATTTGTATTGATTGCTAAATATTGTTGCTTACTTGTAAATCGCTTGAAATGATTCTTCGCAGTTTGTGCTTTTAACGAAAACGCAGTCAAACACATCAAAAATACTACCCAGTTCTTCATGCACTAAAATAATTGATTTGCTCAGTAAGATGCAGGAAGGGATGCTTTTGCTGCATGGTTTTACAAATGTTTAAATATTTTGTTTTAAAAGCAAGGTGTGCAGCAGATTGATCGTGAAAAGGCCGATGGCTCATAGCAGCATTTACTTCATTGATTTCTTTCATGAGCAACCGAGTACTATCATCCATGCAGGCCATTACAAATTTATCCCAAACATAATTAGTGGCTGCATAATTGGGATGCACCATGTCTTCTGCATAAAAACGATAATCGCGCAAGTCATCCACTACCAATTCATATGCTGGAAAATAATGACACTGCTCGTATTGAGCTACCATTTGGTGAACGGCACTTATTAATAAAGCTTTACTTCGATTATTTTCTACAAAACCCTCCCGTAAATGTCGAACCGGACTAATGGTGAAAATAATTTGCAAGCCAGGATTAAAAGATTGTAATGTTTCTACTATTCCTTTGAGTATATCCATCGATTCGGAATAGTCCAACAATCTTCTATTGAACCAATCGGCAGGAGCTTTATGATTATTGGCTGCTACTTTACCAGGGTTAAAGCCAGGCGCTTTTTCGGTTAATTCATATACCCAAGCAGAGCCCAATGTTATAATTAAAAAATCAGCTGAGCGAAGGTATGCATGCGCCGCCTTAGTAGAACTGTTTATTTTTTCAATAATATCTGCCGTAGTAATTGCTGAAAATCGGCTATGATGATGCCAACTATGCCAAGCTTCATTTAAGGGAAATATATCATGCTCAGTAATACAAATTGCCTTAACATACGTAGCGATTGCTTGCTGAACACTAACAGGATTAAATAAAATTCCATTAGGATTTTGTAAAACATTGAATTGATGTGCCAATAATTTATTACCAATATTTTCGGTAAAGCAACTACCCATCAACATCAAAGCATGACGATGGTGAATTTTATGTGTTAATGGAGCGGGTGTACATTCGATATGAAAATCCATGCAGCAAATTACTGTGTAAAAAAGGAATTAGACAAATATAGTAGCTGCCATTCGACGACATTCTTCTAAAGCAGTTGAATCCAATGAAGTTAAATATCCTCTTTGCTGAAAAAAAGGAATCATTTTTGCTGAATCCATATTGCCCACCAATTCATCGTTGGCCATGGGACAGCCACCAATGCCACCTAAAGCCCCATCAAACCTTGTACAGCCTGCCTCTATTGCTGCTTTTAATTTGATTTCCCAATTAGTGGCACTAGAATGAAGATGCACCCCTATTTCAATTTCGGGTAATGCAGTAATCAGGTCATTACAAATCAGGTGCACTTGTTCGGCAGTTGCCAATCCAACAGTATCGGCCAATGAAATTATACTAATACCCATGCCCGTTAGTTTATTTATCCAATCATATACCAGCGACACCGTATAAGGATCACCATAAGGATTGCCAAATCCCATGGAGATATATACCACCAATTGCTTCCGATGCTGTAAACAAATTTTTTGAATAGATTCAACTCGCTGAAGTGATTCCAATATAGATGAATTGGTATTTCTTTGTTGGAAAGTTTCAGATATAGAAAATGGAAAACCCAGGTAATCGATGGCATCATAAACAACTGCATCTGTGGCCCCCCTTTCATTGGCAATTATTGCCAATAGTTTAGTGGTACCCTCTTTTTTTAATTGACTAATTACTTCTTTGGTATCCGCCATTTGTGGAATGGCTTTGGGATTCACAAAACTTCCAAAATCAATGGTATCAAATCCTACTTTTAACAAGGCATTGATATACTCTATTTTATCCTGAGTAGGGATCCATTGCTTCCAGCCTTGCATGGCATCACGTGGGCATTCGACCAGTTTTATTTTATGTGTTCCTGAAGCAATCAAGTAAAAGAGTTGAGGAATTAATTATCGACTATTCAATAAACAATGTGAAAAAGTATTACTGCCGTTGTTTCATCGCCGCATATAAAATCACCCCAGTGGCCACCGATACATTTAAACTTTCAAAATTCCCTTGCATTGGAATTTTAAACTGCGCATCACATATTTTCATCAAGGCCGGATAAATTCCCTTGTCCTCACTGCCCATTACGATGGCAGCAGGTTCTTTAAAATCAATTTCGTCAATAGATTTAGAAGCTGTCATTTCACTGGCAAATACCTTAATACCATTCAAATGCAATTCATCTACTGCTTTCATCAAACTACTCACCCGGCAGATAGCCAATTGTTCTAAGGCACCCGCAGAGGTAGTAATGGCATCTTCATTCAATGCCCCTACCCCTTTGTCGGGTATAATGATAGCATGTACGCCAAAGCAAAAAGCACTGCGGGCAATGCCTCCAATATTCCGAATATCAGTAATGCCATCCAATATTAAAAAAAAGGGTGTTTCGCCTTTTTCTACAACAAATGAAATAACATCCTGCAAATCCTGGTACTGAATTTTTGAAATCAATGCAATACAACCCTCGTGATTGCTAACATTGAAATTGTTCAGTTTTTCAACGGGTACTTTATTGATGGGGACTAGATTTTTCTCTGCCAGCTCTTTGATGGCATCAATTGTTTCGCCATGCACGGTTCCTTGCATATAAATTCTTTCCAATTGCTTTCCCGTCTGCATTGCTTCGATAATGGCCTTTCTGCCTACTATCAGGCTCGATTTTTTGGGCCTTTGCTGTTGATGTTTAAAATTTCTCACACTTCAAAATTAACCTTAATTGACACAATAAAAAAAACCATAAGCAATGGCTTATGGTTTTACTATAAATAGAAGTTTATTATTTCAATCCAAATACTTTCTTAACCTCTTTCACCGCATCCAATTTTTCCCAAGTAAACAATTCTACTTTTTTCTTAATTGACTTACCATCGGGAGAAGTAAAGATTTTTTCTACCACTTCATTTTTACGACCCATATGACCATAGGCAGCTGTTTCGCTATAAATTGGATTGCGCAACTTAAGCCTTTGCTCTATAAAATAAGGACGCATATCAAAACAAGCCATTTTCATGATTTTGTCGGCAATTTGTCCATCAGTAAGTTTCACTTTGGCAGTACCATAAGTTACTACATTTATGGATGTGGGCTGTGCTACACCGATTGCATAAGATACCTGTACCAATACTTCGTCACAAAGACCTGCAGCCACTAAATTCTTGGCTATATGACGGGTTGCATATGCAGCACTACGATCAACTTTACTAGGATCTTTTCCACTAAAAGCACCACCACCATGTGCGCCCTTTCCACCATAAGTATCAACGATAATTTTACGACCTGTTAAACCGGTATCGCCATGCGGACCACCAATTACAAATTTACCAGTTGGATTAACGTGGTACTTAATTTTGTTGTTGAACAAGTGGTTGTATTTAGCATATTTAGCCTTTACCCTTGGAATCACAATATTGATAACGTCTTTCTTAATTTTGGCCAACATTTTTTCATCCTTGTCAAAATCGTCGTGCTGTGTAGATACCACAATCGCCTCAATACGAACGGGTACATTATTGTCATCATATTCCAATGTAACCTGGCTTTTTGCATCAGGCCTTAAATATTTCATTAGTTTCTTTTCTCTTCTGATGACCGCCATTTCCAATAAAATATAATGGGCTAAATCGAGCGCCAAAGGCATATAGTTGTCGGTTTCGCTGGTAGCATATCCAAACATCATACCCTGGTCACCGGCACCTTGTTCTTCTTTTTTCTTTCTTTCAACCCCTTGATTAATATCAGAAGATTGTTCATGAATAGCAGATAGAATACCACATGAATTGGCTTCAAACATATAATCACTAACCGTGTACCCTATTTTACGGATTACACCACGAGCAATTTCCTGTACATCCAAATAAGCTTTACTTTTCACCTCACCTGCCAATATCACCTGCCCGGTGGTAACCAAGGTTTCACAGGCTACTTTACTATTGGGGTCAAAGGCCAAAAAGTTATCGATCAATGCATCGCTGATTTGGTCAGCTACTTTGTCTGGATGTCCTTCACTCACAGACTCCGATGTAAATAAATAAGGCATGAATTTAATTTTTAGGTTGCAAAGATAAGGTTGTAAAAGTAAACAGCAAATGGGCAACTATAAAAATCAAGGAATGTTTTGCACCTTCAATTCCCAATAGGAAGGCGATATCAAAAAAACTGCTCAGGGTCCAATGCTGAATTATAATAGGCTAACGATAACTTATGTAAATTTGCAGTTCAATTCCAAATCAATGAGTGAAGAAAAGAGCTTAAATTTTATTGAAGAAATTATAGAACAGGACCTACAAGAGGGCAAATATCAATCCATTTTAACCCGTTTTCCGCCAGAGCCAAATGGCTATCTGCATATTGGACATGCGAAGGCTATCTGCTTGAACTTTGGCCTCGGCTTAAAATATGCTGGCAAAACCAACCTGCGCTTTGATGATACCAACCCTGTTACAGAGGATACAGAATATGTGGATAGTATAAAGGAGGATATTCGTTGGTTGGGATTTAATTGGGCCAATGAGTTTTATGCCAGTGATTATTTTGATGCATTGTATGGCTATGCCATTGATTTGATTAAGAAAGGATTCGCCTATGTAGATGACCTTACAGCTGAAGAAATAGCACATTTGAAAGGCAGTCCTACTGAAGCAGGCAAACCTAGTCCATTTAGAGATAGGTCGATTGATGAAAACCTTCAGTTATTTGAAGCCATGAAGGCTGGTCAATATAAAGATGGAGCGAAAGTACTCCGAGCGAAAATTGATATGGCGCATACCAATATGCTCATGCGAGATCCCATCCTTTATCGAATCAAGCACGCACATCACCATCGTACAGGAGATACTTGGTGCATCTATCCGATGTATGATTTTGCCCATGGACAAAGCGATAGCATTGAAAATATCACCCATTCCATCTGTACCCTTGAATTTATTCCACACCGCGAATTATACGACTGGTGCATTGAAAAACTGGGCATTTTCCCCAGTCATCAATATGAATTTGCCCGCCTGAATATGACCTATACGGTAATGAGTAAACGAAAATTACTGCAATTGGTAAATGATGGCTATGTATCGGGCTGGAATGACCCTCGCATGCCTACCCTCAGTGGTTTTAGAAGAAAGGGATATACCCCAGAAAGCATTCGATTATTCTGCGATAAAATTGGTGTAGCCAAGCGGGAGAATTTTATTGATCTGAGTCTGCTTGAATTTTGCTTGAGAGAAGAACTCAATAAAAAAGCACTAAGGGTAATGGCTGTTTTGGACCCTTTAAAACTCATCATTAGCAATTATCCTGATAATACTACAGAAGAACTGATAAGCGAAAATGGTCCCGATGAATCTATGGGAACCAGAACACTTCCCTTCAGTAAAGAACTTTGGATTGAACAAGAGGATTTCATGGAAGAAGCTGCAAAAAAATGGTTCAGGCTAGCACCGGGTGCGATGGTAAGATTGAAAAGCGCTTATATTGTTCAATGTGATGAGTTTGTAAAAAATGAAGAAGGCAAAATAACCGAAATACATTGTACCTATTTCCCCAATAGTAAGAGTGGCAATGATACCAGCGGCCTTACTGTAAAGGGTACCATTCATTGGGTTAGTGCTGCACAGGCGCTTACAGCCGAAGTAAGGCTTTATGACCGATTATTCCGTGCAGAAAACCCCAATAATGAAGAAGGCGATTTCAAGGATAATATCAACCCCAATTCTTTGCAAATTATACCGAAGGCTTATATTGAACCATCCCTTCAAAATGCTCAATTAGCAGACCGTTTTCAATTTATCCGCAAAGGATATTTTTGTCTGGATACAGATAGCAGCCCTTCCCATTTAATCTTCAATAGAACCGCCACCCTAAAAGATGCATGGGCCAAGGAAATAAAGAAAGCATAATAATTCCATTTTTATAACAATAAATGCCGTTAATCTACGGCATTTATTTTTTTATTTTACCCTATTTGTGGTATTGGATTTACCATAATTTGGTTATATTTTTACATTTTAGTTGCATCCTAGGCAGATACCTTCCTCATGTAAAACCAGCCTTTATCAATAAGGCTACCAACCATTCGGTTTTAACTATTAAACTATTATGCAATGAAAAAAATTATTCTTTCTTTCTTTTTTGGTATGGTATGTATGCTAAGCATGGCCCAAAATGTAGGTATTGGCACCACCACCCCTGCAGCAAGATTGGATGTGAAAACAAGTTCCAATTATGTGGCTCAATTTAATGGTGCAGCCCCCATGTATATGGGCATTTTTGAAGCTGATATCTACAGGGGCTATTGGGGTTCTTATGCAGGAGCAGCTGAAGATGTAGACTTTGGAACTGGCTCCGGAAATTCAACTGGAAAATTACACCTAACTATTCAAGCTGTTCCTAGAATGACCATTAATGGAACAGGTCAAGTAGGTATTGGCACAACCAACCCCAATCATCTTTTGCATATCAACGGGGGCGACGTATTTGTACAATCTAGTTCTGGCTTAATACGATTTGGCTATGAAGGTGGCAATGAATGGCAAATGGCTACTACCGGTGCTGGTGCTGATTTAAGATGGTATACTACACCTGATGGAGGTACCACCATTACACCAAGGCATTATTTCAGTCAAAATGGGAATATGGGAATAGGAGGATTTAGTGGCCCAGGTGTGCCGCTGGGCAGGTTGGATGTAATTGGGGCGGGAAGCACTTCTACCACCAATACTTTTTTATTGAGAAATAGCATTGGCGATACTTTATTAAGAATGCGTGACGACGGCCGAATGGGTATTGGCTATAATGGAGCTTCCTATGGCAGAACGCTTAACATGGGCGGTACTGGTGTAAATTTTTATACTTCCAATGGAGTAGCATTTGGCGGGGCCATTTTTCCAACTGACACATCCTTAGTGTTATGGTCAAATAGTGGGGCCAATAATTATTTGGTATTACAACCTTCTTGGGGCAATACAGGCATTGGCACTTATACTCCCAATGCTAAGCTGCATTTGAATGGTACAATGTTAATCGGTTCAAATAGCAATAGAATTGCAACCGGTTATCAACTCAGTGTGGTTGGTAAAATTATGGCCGAAGAAGTAAAAGTACAACTCTATGCCACTTGGCCTGACTATGTGTTTAGCAATGATTATAAACTAATGTCGCTAGAACAACTGGAGCAATCTATTAAATCAAACAAGCACCTGCCCAATATTCCTGCAGCTGCAGAAATAGAAAAGAACGGCATTATGCTGGGAGATATGAACAAAAAAATAGTGGAGAAAGTAGAAGAACTGACTTTATATATCATTGAAATTAATAAAAAGAATACTGCCCTAACTGAAAAAGTAGAAAAACTGGAAAAGCAAATAAGCATCAACAATAACCAAGCAATTATTGTTAAATAATTCATATCATGAAAAGATATTTAAAAAAAATTGTTGCGATAGGGTTCATTGGAATTTTGGTTTCGTACCATTCTGCGGCACAGCAGAATATTGATCAGATTATCCGGGATCCTAGTAATAATTATTATACCATAAAACAAAAAGCAGCTGCCTGGTTTCTGGAAAAAGGAATGGTGGGCACGGGCTATAAAGAATTCAAACGTTGGGAATTTTTAGTAAAAAATAATATCGCAAGCGATGGCAGCTTACCCGATTTTGAAAAAAACAACCAGCAGGCCTTAGATAATTTTAAAGCGAATAATATACAGCCTAACAGTCCATTGGCTGGCATATCAAATTGGCTACCCCTTGGTCAGCCAAACCCAACCATTCAGGCTGGAGATAACCAAAATGGTACAGGTAGTGTTCGCTGTATTGAACCTTTGGGCAGCAATTTCTGGCTAGGCACTGCCGGTGGGGGTTTATGGCAAGGCGCTTTTGTAAGTGGCAGTACCTATAACTGGACCGCAAAAACAGATGGGATTCCAAACCTTTCCATTCAAAGCGTGTCAGTAGCTCCTACCAATTCCAGTATTATGTATGCTTTAACCGGTGCAGTAGGTGGAGCATCGGGGTACAGAAGTACCGGAGTAATAAAATCTGTTGATGGTGGAACCACCTGGTATGAAACCGGACTTAGTTTTTCTGCAAGTGGTGGAGTAAAGGGATATAAAATTTTAGTAAATAGCGGCAATGCTTCCATCGTATGGGCATGCACCGATAATGGTTTATTCCGTACTATTGATGGTGGAATTACATGGGCTAATGTAACCTATTCTACTACTATTGGAGGATCACAGTTTAATTTTACTACCAATGCATGGGATTTAGTTTACCAGCCTGGTAGTACAACAGTAATGTATGCCACCAGTGCCGGTCCTTATTTTTATAAAAGTACAGATGCGGGAATAACCTTTTTGCGAGTAGACCGTGCAGGAGCAGGACTACCAACCACGGGTGACCGCATTCAAATAGGTGTTACTGCTGCCAACAGTGCCTATATATATTTACTGTACGGAGATGGCACAATTTTCCAGGGAATTTATTTGAGTACCACTAGCGGAACCTCCTTTACACTAAAAAGTAATTCCCCCAATGTACTTGGCTCCCAAGCTTGGCGGAATATTTGCATTGCTGTTTCTCCTACTGTTGCAACTGATCTCTATGTTGGCGGATTGGATGTATATAAAAGTACCACATCGGGCACCAGTTGGACGCAAATATCGTTCTGGGCCACCCCTACCTTTAGCCAGTTTTGCCATGCAGATATATTTGATCTTTATTGTGATGCTACTTATTTGTATTGTGCAAGTGATGGAGGTATGTACCGCATGACACGCAGTACAGATAGTTGGACAAATATCCACAGCAATATGCAGATTGCACAAACTTACCGCCTTGGTGCTGACCCAAGTGCCGCTGCAGCTTTTGCTACGATGGGCAATCAAGATAACGGTACCTATAGAAACTCTGGCGCTACTTATCTATGCATTGGTGGTGGTGATGGAATGGAAACAGTTGTAAAACCTTCTGATATTAATGTAATCTATTTATCATCCCAAAACGGCAATTTTTACCGCAGTGATGATGGTGGAACAAGCAATACTTTCATAAGAAGTGGGGCTGGTAACTGGACAACCCCTGCAGTACTCAGGCCAGGATTTGACACCCATATTTATATTGGATATATCAATATTGATTATAATACTACTTCAGGCACCGGTGCATGGAGTACAATCACTACCGGATTTACTAGTGGAATTGAATCACTTGAATTTGCCCCTTCGAATAATAGCATACTCTATGCTATGGATGGTACGAACGTAAAGCGTTTTAATTTAAGTGGTGCAGTATGGACAGGCACGGCAATTAATGGGAATTTACCTGCTCTCGCCAATTTTACCGAATTGGCCGTAGATCCCGATAATTCAAGCCATGTGGTAATATCTGTAGGAGGATATACCACTACTCAAAAAGTATATGAAACATTTAATGCAAATGCGGCGGCTCCTACCTGGACAAGCATTGTAAGAAATTTACCCAATGTGCCCATCAATTGTATTGTCATGAATAATGATCTTGCCAATTCAATTTATGTAGGCACCGATATAGGTGTTTTTGTAACCAATGACTCAAGAACCAACTGGATTATGTACAACAGTGGCCTACCTACTACAAGAGTATATGACCTGGAAATAAATACTGCAGCTGCCACCGATAAGATTTTTGCAGCTACTTTTGGAAGAGGTGTTTTTGTTGCTGATACGTATACCGGATGTAGTGTATCTGCTAGTTTATCTGGCACCTCCAGCGGCCTAAATTATTTTGAAGTTTCAAATGATATTAGTTCTACGGAATATATTTGGGGCGGAGCAGGTACTTCAACAGCATACAATGCAGGATCAGTGATTACCCTAAATCCCGGCTTTGAAGTAAAAGCAGGCTCAAAATTTGAAGCTTATATTCAAGGTTGTACTACGGCAGGTTTACCCCCAAGGCCATTGAAACCAATCCATTTGGGCGAAAGGACAAAAACTATCACAACTGAAAACAAAGAAGTTCAGAAAAAAATTGAAATCCCAAAACCGGAAGGAGATAACTAATTCTAAAAATGATCAATATTAATTATTGATCATTTTTTTTATCAGGTAATTTTGAAAATATTACACCTGCTAACAGGATGATTGCAAAAACCGGTAAAAAATTTACAATGGGCTGTTTTATGGGGCAAAAAATTCCATAGCAATTGGTAAAAAGCACATAGGATTTAATAACGTATCCAACCAACAAGGCAGTGATAAACAAATTAGCCCGCTTTGCCCATAGCTTATTTATTAGCAGGAATAGGGCCACTACAGCAGCCAATGGAACGATTAGTACACCAGGCCGTCCATATTCATTCTGGTAACTATAAAATCCAGAAAAATATTGTTTGATTTCAGGAAAGTATGACCAGGGAAGAAAACAACCGATGATTAATCCGATTGCAGCAGCAAAGGCAACCCATTTAATAATTGTAGACAGCATGACTAACCCTAATTTAAAAAACCTGTAAGGTATACAACCATACAGGTTCAGTTGTTGGAGGTCCCGAGCGGATTCGAACCGCTGTAGAGGCTTTTGCAGAGCCTTGCCTAGCCACTCGGCCACAGGACCATTTGATTCAATCTATTTTAATAAAAGCAAGCAATCATTAAAACAACCCAAAAGTATCGAAACACCAGAATATTAAAAAACTAATAAACCAGGATTTCGTTTTGGGAACGCAAAAATAGGGTAATTTTATGAAAAATATTTTATGCAAGCAATTGCTCCATCAGAATTAATTATCAATAACCGTGGCGCCATCTATCACTTAGATTGTAGACCTGAGGAAATAGCCTCCACCATTATTACAGTTGGTGACCCAGATCGAGTAAAAGAGGTCAGCAAATACTTTGATTCCATCGAATATAAAAATCAACATCGTGAATTTGTAACCCATACCGGATATCTTGGAAAAAAAAGACTAACGGTTTGTGGAACTGGCATTGGGCCTGATAATATTGACATCGTTCTAAATGAACTGGATGCACTTAAAAATATTGATTTTGAAACACGTACCATTAAACCCCAATTGTCTAGTTTAAATATCATTCGATTGGGCACCTGTGGTTCCTTACAAAGAGAATTTGCAGTGGATAGTTTTGTGGCAGGTACCCATGGACTAGGATTGGATAATCTGCTCAATTTTTACCGGAACGAAAACAATGAAGAAGAAAAACAATTATTACAGGCTTTTAATACTCATACGCAAATACATCAAAGAGTAACCAACCCCTATATCAATACGGCTAGCCCCTCTTTATTGAAGCTATTCGTAAAAGATTATACGCATGGGATTACCGTAACTTGCCCAGGATTTTATGGCCCACAAGGAAGGGTATTGCGTTTGGGACTAGCACAGCCAGATTTAATTGACCGATTGACAAGTTTTAGTTTTGGTAACTATAGAATCGCCAATTTCGAAATGGAATCCTCTGCTATTTATGGTTTAGGAAAATGCATGGGGCATCATTGTGTAAGTTTAAACGTAATTGTGGCCAACAGAATAAGTAAAACTTTTTCCAAAGATGGCAATGCAGCCATTGAAAATTTAATTAAAACCTCACTAGATAATATTGCAGGTTCAAGTTTGTAAAAAATGAAAATAGTATTTTATAAATACCAGGGCACTGGAAATGATTTTATCATTCTTGATAACAGAGAAAACCAGTATGATAACTTATCCCACCTGCAGATTAAAAAAATCTGTGACCGAAAATTCGGGGTAGGCGCAGATGGCCTTATGCTATTACAAAAGAAAGAGGGGTTTGATTTTGAAATGGTTTATTTTAACGCAGATGGCAATACCAGTACTATGTGTGGCAATGGAGGAAGATGTTTGGTGCAATTTGCTTATCATCTGGGCATCCATCGCAACCAATACCATTTTTTAGCAATTGATGGACCGCATGAAGCTGAATTCAATCTCGACAATACCATTCGCTTAAAAATGAAAGATGTAAACAAAGTTATACAACATCAAAATCATTGTATTCTGAATACAGGTAGTCCACATTTTATAAAATTTGTAAGAGACATTAAAAATGTAGATGTTGTGCAAACAGGGAGAGATATAAGGTATAGCAAAGAATTTATGGAGGAGGGAATAAATGTGAACTTCGTTGAACCCTTGGATGAAGATGGTATATTTGTTCGCACCTACGAAAGAGGGGTTGAAGACGAAACCCTCAGTTGTGGCACAGGGGTAACTGCAGCAGCATTGGTATCTGCACACAACGACAATGGATTTAATAGAGTGGAAGTAAAAACAGCCGGTGGGCATCTCAGTGTAGAATTTGAGAAAATGGATGATAACCATTTTGAAAACATATGGCTCTGTGGTCCTGCAGAATTTGTATTCAAAGGAGAATTAGAAATTAATTGATTCAATACTAGTATGAATAAAGCCGCCATCGTCAAAGAAACTCAATTAGCATTTAATGCCATGAGCAAAATAGGAAGCGAAATGGAAGCGGCTACTTTCTTTTTCAAGCCGCTTAATAAATGGTCTGTAGCAGAACAGGTACAGCACCTTATTCTATCAACCAATAAAACAGCAATGGCCTATCGCCTGCCCTTATTCATTGTAAAATTAGTGGGCGGAAAACCAATGCCTACTCCAGCAGATTTCAATGAATTACAAAAAAGATATACCGAAAAAATAGAAGAAGGCGCCAAAGCCAGCAAGCCCTATATTCCAAAAAATGCAGCCACTCAATGCAGCCAGGAAAAACTAATCGAAATCTGGCAAAGAGATTCTACCAAATACCTGACAGCATTACAAAAATGCCGAACCGAAAAATCACTGGACCAATATGCTATCAAGCATCCCTTATTAGGTAAAATTAGTTTGCGTGAACTTTGCTATTTTACCATTTTTCATACCCAACATCATATTCAAAGTATTCAACAAATCACCGCAACAACCGTATGATACAGTACTTTAAAATAATCGAACACAAAACAATTGAAATTGACAAACCAGAAAACGGTGTTTGGGTAAACTTGTTGCCTCCATTAAAAAACGAGGAATTTACAGAATTGAGTGAGGCCTTAGAAATACCGCTCGACTTCCTAAAAGACTCATTAGATATTGATGAAAGAAGTCGCTACGAAATTGATGATAATGTAAAACTGATAGTCATTAAAACGCCTACGGAGAATAATTCTTTTAACGATAGTGATGCTTTTTATATTACGATCCCCATTTGTATCATCCTTACGCACAATCACATCGTAACCGTTAATTCATTTGAAAACGAAGCCATCAAGAAATTCCTAAATTCATTTCAAAACAGACATCCTGATAAAAAGAACATGATGGTGTTGAAAGTATTTGAAAAAGTAACTACCAACTTCCAAGACTACCTGAAAGAAATCAATCAGAGAAGAAATTTGTTGGAACAAAAACTATATGCATCCAATAGAAATGAAGAACTATTGCAATTGATGCGTATACAAAAAAGCTTGGTATATTTTATTACGGCACTTAGAAGCAATGAATTATTAATGATGAAATTGGCTCGCACCAACATCTTGCAACTCACCGAGGATGAAAAAGATTACCTTGACGATCTAGTGGTAGAAACCTCTCAGGCCCTTGAAACAGCCAACACCTATACCAATATACTCAGCTCTTCACTCGATGCATTTGCATCTATCATAAGCAATAATCAGAATGAGGTTTTAAAAAGACTTACAACACTTACCATTTTTCT